>Ga0209541_10012413_pt1 | contig 13181 bp, 16 predicted proteins | sample RifCSPlowO2_01_FD_184027 | JGI IMG/M metagenome (GOLD analysis project Ga0209541, IMG submission 184027) | Groundwater microbial communities from Rifle, Colorado - Rifle CSP2_plank lowO2_0.1 (SPAdes) (version 2) | ecosystem: Environmental > Aquatic > Deep subsurface > Groundwater | place...
AACCCAGTAGATTCTCTGATACTGGGTGTGGGGAGAAATCCGCACGGGCTTTTGGGTTTTTTTGCGGGCGGTTTTGATGTTCTACGCGACGACATTCAATTTTCCCCAGAAAAAATTAAGACTTCTGCCAAAAAACAATTTTCTTTTCTATTATACGAACAATTCCAAAAAAGAACATTCCAGCTGCGGCGCTCATAATAATGGCCGTGAACATCTGTACAGTTTCAAAATGATACGTGGACACTAAAATAACATAGCCGATGCCCTTATTTGCTCCAACAAACTCTCCCACAATAGCTCCGATAACAGAAAGCGCAGCAGATGTTTTCAGAGCTGGAAAGAGAAAGGGTAGAGCATTTGGAAGTTTCAGTTTTGTAAATATTTGCCGACGAGTAGCAGACAGGGATCTAAATAAGTCCAAAGCTTCTTCATCTATAGATTTTAATCCTTTAACCCCATTAACAATAGTTGGGAAAAACGATACCAATGCTGCGGCTACAATCTTGGAACCAATATCGGTACCAAACCATAGCACTAAAAGCGGAGCCATCGCTATTATTGGAGTAGTTTGTAACGCTATTATGAAAGGATGCAAACCTGTTTCTGCTGTCTTAGAATAGGCGAATATAACAGCAATAAGAAAGGCTAAAATATTTGCAATTGTAAAACCAACTATCGCCTCAAATAACGTGATCCCAGTATGATAAAGAAGGGTATTAAAATTTGCAATTAATTCTCCCAATATCACACTGGGCCGTGGTAGTAGATATTCAGGATAATTAGTAATAGATATAGCAAGCTCCGAGATAACAAGAACCCCAAAGAATACAAGCAGGGGAACAAAGAATTTTTTTAGATCTATTTTAATATTTTTCTTATACATTGCACTAGCTCAAGATATTTTGCTGAAAACTTCATTTCAATCGTTCTCGGCCTTGGTAAATTTATATCTACAACTTTCTGGACATTACCCGGCCTGGCAGATAAAACAATAACCTTGTCAGACATAAAGACAGATTCGGGTACCGAGTGAGTAACAAATATTATAGAAGATATAGTGGAATCTTTTTTTTGCCATATTCGCAACAATTCCAAATTTAATTTATCTCTTGTAATCTCATCTAGAGAACCAAACGGCTCGTCCATCAGTAATATAGATGGCTCAAAAGACAGTGCTCTGGCTATTGCGACCCTTTGTTGCATTCCACCGCTTAATTCGTTCGGGTAAAAATTTTCAAACCCCTCCAAGTTAATTAATTTTAACAGGTCGTTTGATATTTTAAGGGCATCTCGACCTCCTGACATTTCTAAAGGTAATTGTATATTTTCTAATACATTTCTCCATGGCAGTAAAACCGGTTTTTGGAAAACGAATCCAAATTCTCTTCTTTGTCGAGCGGTTTCAACCAGATTATTTTTTACAGCTAGCGTGCCTTTTGAAAAATCAGTTAACCCCCCAATAATCTTTAGTAAAGTTGTTTTTCCACAACCGCTTGGTCCAATAACGGAAACAAATTCCCCATTTTTCACATCGAATGTTATATTCTGCAACGCATGCAAACCATTGAAATATTTATTGATTTTTTTAAGAGAGATTATCGTATTCATAGGTACCACTACTCCTTTAGCCAAGATTCAATCAATTCGTGAATATGTTCCGCCCCAATATAATGGCAACCAATATGCCCCACATTCGGCCCTATAAGTACTCTGTGCTTTCCGGATCCATTTTTTAACATTTCGTGCAATCTGATTGAATGATCAGCAGAGACAGCGGCATCTGTCTCGCCGTGGATAAGGTAGGTGTTTTTCTTTTTTAATTTGTCCACGTAATCTATAGGATTGATGTCAGCCTTCCCTCGTAAAAAATTTTCCCACGCCAAACAGCTGATGTTCCACTCTTTTCCGTAAGATTTTAACCTACTTTCTAATCTCGAAAAGATTCTTCCTTTATAGGTGATTGGCCCTGCAACGGAAATAACATCTTTTATTTCATCTGATTTTGCTGCCGCAATCAAAGCAACAGAGCCACCAAAACTACCACCAGCCAAAATTATTCGTTGTGGCTTAATGTTAAGTTGATCTTCGGGCGCCAAGTTATAAAATTTTCCGGCCAGTAAGGCTTGCGCTGTCGTTACAACAGAATCAACGGTATTTTCTATAGTACATACCCCATCACTGCCAAACGTTCCCTCATAGTGAGGATATGCCAACGCATATCCCTGTCTCAAATATGATTCAAGACCAAAAGGAAACCTGTCAAATGGATGGCTCGGTATTCCGTAACAGAATAAGATGGCAGTATTATTTGTAGAAGAGGGAATGTGATAAACCTCCGTTAAGACATTGTCAATTTTTATTCTGTGATATTTAACCTCAGTTTCATTTAAGTGTAGAGCCATGTCTTACTATATTTTCCTTAAAAAGGTTTGTAGATTAATTTATCCAAATCAACAGGTGATTTGATGATGCCATCACCCACAAGCAAGTCCTGCATTTGTTGCACAACATCCTTTTCGATGGTTCCAACTGGCTTATCGTCTGGTTTTATAAGTTCGAGGCTCACTTTCATCCCCAGCATTTCCTGCTCTCTACTAAGCTGATCCGAGTACATAAGAACATAATCCACAGCCTTTTCTGGGTTATCGTAAGCAAATTGCCAACCTCTTACGCTTGCACGAACGAACCGTTCTACTAAATCAGGATTCTGTTGAATAACTTTTTCAGTGGTAAAAAGAGTATCACCATAAAAATAAATGCCGTAGTCTGATGGATTAAGTATGTATGTTTTATACCCCTTTAGCTCTACTGCAATGGGCTGATCAGTAAGGTATCCCTCATACATATCAACCTTCCCCTCCAGTAATAATGCTAAGTCATACTTTACCGGCACAATGTCAATGTCCTTAATATCAACTCCAGTTTTCTTGAGCATGGCCCTAAAAAGTAGATCCGAATTACTCCCTACAGTAAGACCAACCTTTTTGTCAACCAAATCCCGTGGGGTTTGTATATTTTTATTTATTCCAAACCAAATTAACGGATTTTTTCTGTAAGTTGTAGCTAGGGCAACAACTGGGATTCCTTTCGCTCTTGCCTCTATTAGCTGGGACATACCCGAAACGCCAAATTGTTCTGATCCACCTGCTACTATCTGAATTGAAGGAGTTTCTGCCCCACCAGGAAGCAACTTTACATTTATTCCCTCTTCTTGATAAAACCCTGCCTGCTCGGCAGCATAATATCCGGCAAATTGTGACTGATGCAACCACTTTAGTCGTAAAGTGACATTATCTATACCATTCTGCTTATCCGAACTTTTCAAAAATACGACCGCACCAGCAACGATAACCAAAAGTGCAATTAATCCGATAACTATATTTTTTTTCATGGATATGATTTTAATAATTAATTGTATGTTCAATATAATAAAAATCATTATAATTGCAATATTTTTCAAATAATACTATCATAAAAACCATGAACTCACAACAATTTAAAAATTTTTTATTTAAAACCAATATATTGGACGCATCGTACCCAGTAAAAGGAGTTCATGTGTGGCTACCTGACGGATTTCAATTTAAGAAACTGGTTTTCAGTAAGCTTGAATTGATGATGAAAGATGCGGGCTATGAGCAGTATGAGTTTCCACGGTTAATGCCGGGATCTTCCCTGCGGAAAATTGCCGATACTATAAAAGATTTTAGTCAAAGTGTATTTTGGCTAAAAGATGGTGATAAAGATACGGACACATTCCTAAACCCGACTGGTGAAAGTGGCATCTACCCCATGCTCCGTCAATGGATCAGATTTCCATCTGACCTGCCCCTCCGTTTGTTCCAAGTAGGAAACACCTTTCGTTCTCATCACCGTCCATACCCGTTGATAAACAGCGATGAATCTGCTCCTTTACTAGAAGGACATGGTGTCTTTGAGACCAGAGAAGAAGTTATTAATGAGTTTGACGCTGTGCTAAAAATTTTAGAAAATATGCACACCACTTTGGCTATTCCTTATAGAACAGTAACAAGATTACAATGGGGCAACAATCCTGTTTCAGAAAAAAATATTTCATTTGAAAGCTACTTTCCTCCCAAAAATGTAAACCTTAATATTGGTGTTGCTTATATGCAGGATGAGATTTTTTCACGGATTTTTGATATTAAATTTGAAAAAGGGGGCGAGGTGGAGCACACTCATCAATTAACATTTGGGATTAATGAAAGAGCACTAGCCGCAATGCTTGCAATACACTCTGACGGTTATGGGCTACGATTTCTACCGGAATTCGCTCCTACACAAGTTGTAATTATTCCTAAACCCAAATTACATGAAGATCGTGGTATAAAAGACTATACAAAAAAAATAGCCGAAAAGGTAAAAGCTAGAACTTATATAGATGACAATAAAAATAGAACTATTAAACAAAAAATCAACCACTGGAGAGAAAAAGGTGTTCCTGTACTTTTGGCAATAGACTCCGATGATATACAAAGCCATACGGTAAGCATAAACAGTAGAACCCAAAACACATGGGATACTGTGCCCGCAGATAATATAGAACAAACCGTATTGGAATATTTTAATGGAATAGAACATCAAATACGTAAGGATGCTCAATCCTTTCTCGAGGAAAAAATAAAAACGGTCAAATCTTACGATGAGCTCGTTGATTTGGTAAAACAAAATTATATAGTTAGATTTGATTATTGCGGACTGTCTGAATGCGGGAAAAAATTGGAACAGGATTCTGTTGGAGAAATATTGGGTACTAGCGTTGGGGAAAAAGAACAAGGCAACTGTATTGGGTGTGGAAATAAAGCTACGGTTGTTGGTTATTTTAGCAGAAGAGCACAATCGCCTTAATAATTTAACTCATCATAAAAAATTTATGATCCAACACAAAAGCCTAAAACTTATGCAACCCTTGACTATTGTGCAAAATAATATTAAGTTCATCGTAGGTTTTAGTACCTTACAAATTAAAAGGAAAGGAGAAAGTCGATGAAAACCCCGAACCTCATACTCTACGACAGTATGGCACGCAAGAAACACGTCTTCGTTCCTGCTGACAAAGGGCGGGTAACCATGTATGTGTGCGGCCCTACAGTTTATAGCTACGCTCACATCGGCAACTTTCGCCCGGCAGTGGTGTTTGATGTCCTGTTTCGTGTATTGCGCCACCACTACGGTGCAGAGTCAGTAGTCTACGCACGCAACATCACTGACATTGACGACAAGATCATCAAGGCGTCGCAGGAAACAGGTGAGCCCATCGAGACAATCACGGCGAAGTATGCCGCAATCTACCATGAAGAATCGGCAAAGCTTAACATACTCCTGCCGACCGTAGAACCCACTGCGACCAAGTATGTTGGCGAAATGGTTGCCATGGTTGAACAGCTCATTGCAAATGGTTTTGCGTATGTGGCAGATGGTCACGTTCTATTCGCAGTTGAGCGGTTCGACAGCTACGGCTCTTTCTCTGGTGCCGATCGTGATGAAATGCTCGCTGGCGCACGTGTTGAGGTCGCATCGTACAAGCAGAACCCAGCAGATTTCGTACTGTGGAAACCTTCAAAGGCTAACGAACCTGGTTGGGAAAGTCCCTGGGGACGCGGCCGGCCTGGCTGGCATCTCGAGTGCTCAGCAATGATCAGGAGAGAGCTTGGGCAAACCATCGACATTCATGGCGGTGGGCAAGACCTGCGCTTTCCGCATCACGAGAATGAGATTGCCCAATCAGCTGGTGTCCACAGTGGCGCGCCTCTCGCTCGCTACTGGGTTCACAATGGTTTCCTCCGCATGGGTGCAGATAAGATGTCTAAGTCGCTAGGAAATATCGTCTTAGTACACGATCTGTTGAAGCGGTGGCACGGCGAGGTACTGCGCTTCGCCTTACTCTCTGCCCACTACCGTAAACCGTTGGACTGGTCAGATGATCTTCTCGTACAGTCAAAGCAGCAACTCGATCGCTTGTATCGACTTATCGGAGAGGCGCCCGATGTGCCGCCGTCGAAACCGCCGCAAAGCGTTATTGACGCTCTGGATGACGATCTTAATTCGCCCGTAGCAATTGCCGCTCTCCACGCGTGGCGAGACACTGCTTTGCAACTGGAGGGAGATGCTCGCGCTGACGCGATTGCTTCATTCAAAGCGGCGGGTGAGCTCCTGGGACTCTTTACTGAAGATCCGGAGCAGTGGTTCAAGGCCGGGCCAGCGCAAGGGCTCTCAACCCAAGAGATTGAGGATCTTATCGCCCAGCGTGCTGCCGCCAAACAAGAGCGTGATTTTGTAGCCGCAGATCAAATTCGCGACCATCTTGCCAGCTTTGGTGTTGTGGTTGAAGACAGTCCGACCGGAACAAATTGGCGGCGGAAGTAATGTTTCTGCTGTGTTGCTATTCGCCGACATTAGTTCATTTCACCCGGGTTGAGGGAAATCTTCAACCCGGGTTTTTTATACTTCGCACCAGTGCAGAATCCCATACCTTCCAACGGCATTGAAATAATCAATGTATTATTGTATTATGAAGATGGAGCGTAGTACTGATGATACTGTAAGTATAGCGTATCAGAATTTATATCTGGCTCGATGGTGAAATGGTTAACACGGCGGTCTGCAAAACCGCTATCGCTGGTTCGAATCCAGCTCGAGCCTCCAAAGAATCAGAATGCCGTCGCGTAGAACATCAAAACCGCCCGCAAAAAAACCCAAAAGCCCGTGCGGATTTCTCCCCACACCCAGTATCAGAGAATCTACTGGGTTTTTGTTTTAAGGAAGCGAAATTTGGTAGAGTGCAGAGATGAGATGTGGCATAGCACACCCGCACCCTGTCGTTCCGTAAGGAAGACGACTGACGGAGGATCGCCCCAAATCTCTTTTGTGCACGAACATAAGCAAACCCGCTTCGGCGGGGACAAACGCTTATTCAAGCAAGACTTTTTTCAGCAAAACCTGAAGCTCCTTGAAAGTTGTGCCTCTGACTGTGGTCATTTTTCGCACGAGACGCCGCGTGTCAATTAGTCGGATTTGAGACAAAATTGCGCTGGCCTCACGGCCCTCGATTTTGCCTAAATAAAAATGATGCCGATCATTCCGGCGTCGGCCGGTCAGGGCGACGCCCAAAAAAAGTTTCCCGGTTGAAACCTTTTAGTACCAGAACCGGGCGGTCGAAGTTTTTGCCAGTCCCGTCTTGTTCAAAGCCCACGTTGACGCCAAGGGCGCACCACCAAACCTCGCGTTCCTTGTAAAAGGGCGCGGCTCTTTGTTTATTGATGAGTTTCTTGTGATTGTTCCAAGTGTCAAAATTTTTTCTGTACATGCGCTTCCAATCTACGGCCACTTTACGGCGGCCGTTGACGCCTAAGGCGATAATATTTGATATTACTAAGCAACGGACTCCGGGTTAAATTTTAATTTGGATCACTCCCCCGCCCCGGCGGCAATGAAAAATATTTGACAAAATGTCATATCAAGTTAACATAAACTTAAGTGGCCAGTTCTTTGAGTTTGCAAAGGAGAGCAACATGTCGCAAGTTGCAATATTGGGTTACAAAAATGCTCAAGTCGTAAGGCGGCACGCAAAGGAGAAAAACGTCTCGCTCGCTGAGGCAAAGCGGCACTTTAGGGAAACGTTGAAGTTTCTCCATTTGTGTGGGACGTCCCACGCGGTTTGCACGCCATCGCGCCCAATTGATGAAGTTTGGCACACGTTCGTGCTGTTCACGCAGGATTACCGGAAATTCTGTTTGGATCAGTTCGGCTTCTTCATTCACCACGTCCCGGCCGATGGCCCGATGGTCAGCGCGTATCAAGAAACTCGCGCCTTAGCTCAAAAGACCTTTGGCCGACTTGATCCGAAGATGTGGCCGAAGAAGGCGAGCGAGGCGGGCGACGACTGTTGTTCGCCATGCGGGTGTGCTTCATGCGGGTCTTGTAATACGGCGGCTGACAAGAAGAAAGCCAATTAACCAGTTTGGCCACTCAACCAAACTCTGGACTCGGGCGTCGCTAAGTGAAGGACGCCCGATCCTCTTTTATTTATGGACAGAATGCTTATTGAAGCGGTTTTTAAAAAGCAAATTAAAAATGCGCTTGATTTGGGTTGCGGGTCAGGGACACAAACTGTGCCCTTGGCACTATTAGCCGCGCGTATTGATTTAGTTGATTTGAATCCGAGGCCTCAAAATATTCCTCACTTTGATAATATTCATTATACACAGGCCGATTTAGAAAATTACGAAATAAGGAATAAGTACGACCTCATTGTTTTGCGTTGCGCCTTGCATTTTTTAAAGGATCCGATAGCTTTTCTAAAAAAAATAACGCAATCTGTTAATGTTGGTGGTTTAATATATATAGTGACTTTTGGTCGGGGTGACATTGTCTATAGAAAATCTTTAACCTATTTATCAAATGACGAAATTATCGGTGCCCTAGCGCCACTTAGTTTACTTAAATTTGAGGAGGCAATTGCAAAAGAAAATCATCAACCACTTGGAGAGCATACGCATGAGATGGTGTATATGGTGTTCAAGGGTAAATAATTCGTCAAGAGACAAGGGGCGTTGCTATGATGTGTAGCAACGCCCCGAATCTTAAAAGAAGTGGCAAAGCAGATTGCCTATCGGTGGCAAGTTTTCGTATTGGTCTTTGAGATTCACCAAGACGTCAACATCAAGCGTTGGCGTTGAAGCTTGGTCCACCCTATCGTTTAAAGAACTGGAAGTATCGTTGCCTAGATTTCCCGATGTTGGCGTCAATAGCTGGATTAGACTACTTAGGCTCAACATTTTATACTCTCATTTTGAGGCCAATGTTACCTTTTTATATAAAATAAAGCAGAAAATATCAAGCCCCCCATGGCAGGTTGACTATAAAAAGCGGAGAACGATGATATTGATGTTTCTGTCGAATTTGTTAGCATGAGGTCAATGAAGATACCCCTAAGTCGATGCAAGCAACTTGAGAATGAATGCGGCCCGGCGGCCCTTAAGTCGGTGCTCGATTACTATAATATTAATGTTCAGCTGGACGATTTGACTACCGAGGTTTCTGGCCAGTCCCCGATTAAATGGCGGAATTGGTTTTATGCCATGGGTAGCGCGGCGCTCCAGCGAGGACTAAAGGCCAAAGTCATAACCTTGACTACAACGATTTTCGATCCGACTTGGTATCGACTCGATAAACCCCAGTTACTCCAGAAGCTGAAAGCAGAATTGAAAGTCGTTCAAGAAAGGTTAAATACATTTAAGGCGCGTGACCCTTACTATTTTTGGCACATTCCAAGTTATGAATTGGCCGAGATAAAGGCGGCCATTTCATTCATCGAGCACGGCGGAACGATCATTTTTGAGCCGATTTCCAAAGAGAAGATTTTTTCATACTTGAGACGTAGAATTCCTTTATTATGCGGCATCAATCCTGTTTTACTTCATAAAATACGGCGTTTGCCTAATGATGTTTCTGGCTCGGCCTGGGGACATATTGTCACTGTTTCTGGCTATACGCGCGATAAGTTCTGGATTACCGATCCGTCGGATTGGTACGCTAAAAAGCAGATTTATCAAGTTGACCAGGACCGCCTCATCGAGTCAATTTTGAGGAATGACCAGCAGCTACTTGCGGTTTATCAATAGAGCATAGCTTCGGTGGTCATGCACGGGCGTCTAATCGTGGCTAAAATCTTATCCCTCCGCCGGCCCCGGCGGCCATGAAAAAAGACGTGCGGCCTACGGGGTGCATGGAAAGTTGGCTTGAAGTTATTGTCGAGAGCGGTATTTTGCGGCAAGTCCGTGACCCTGCGCCGAAGTTTTGGAACGAATTACTGATTTTTACCAAGCGGGCCTTGTTTCAGTGCGGCTCGGAGCGTCGGGACCTCGTGAACGGCGACGTCATAAACAATTTCTAGGTCAATAGACATATAATCATGGACGAGTCGATTACGCATGGCGATGGCCTTGGGCCAGTCAACGCTGACAAATTGTTGCTGGGCGCGCTCGGACAATTTCCTGGCCGCCTCGCCTATGTTTTCAATCAGTTTGACTAGCGCGAGTTGGAGTTTCTCGTCGGCTAAAAACGCGTCGTAAGTAACGTCCGCTGTAAACCGGGCAATGGTCTGGCAAAATTCCTCAATTTCCAGCAGATAGACCTGGTCTTTGTCCATAGATAACTTTTAGATCTTGTTCAATATAGGGCCGAAGAAAGCGATTGATACTATTTTCGGTTAACAAGTCAACGTGCTTGCCTAAGGCGGCCCGGATGGCGTCATCAAGTTTAAGGTAATTGTCAAAGGTGGCCGGGCCTTTGAATTTAACCACAATGTCGACATCACTATCAGCGGTCTCTTCGCCTCGGGCGACGCTACCAAAAACCCCGGCGTAGGCCACGCCGTGTTGATCTAATAAGGGGGTGATTTTTTGCTTGATTTCGCTGACGCTCATGGATCAAGATTATCATAAAGTATTACTCCTGGCCAGTTAATTACGTTCAAACTTTATCCCTCCGCCGGCCCCGGCGGCCATGAAAAATGGCGGAAATTGCGAGACGGGGCAACGGTTTTGTTGCCCATTGAATATATTCAAGTTGAATGAGCTACGGCCCGGACGTTGAGCGTCTATGGTTTTAAATTAATTCTCTCAACGATAATCCAGCCGGAATCTTCTCCAAGGTAGTAGAAAATTCCAAGCGTCCGTGCCCTGAATTTGAATTTTAACTTGTATTTTTTCAAATACTCTTTCGCCTTTAAAAATCTTGCCTTTGTGACATCGTTTACAGCGAGCGTCGAATGAAATCTTATACTGTTTCCCTCGAGTTTACGGGGCACTATTTTAAATATTTTTTTCATGTCCCGGATGATCCTAAAGTGGAGCTTTTTGAGTGAGGGATTATCCTTTACATCAAGGAAGATAACTCTAGGTTCAAAATAATTGAAGCCACATAACTTTACGTCAAATGACTTGCAGTTTTTCGCTAACTTTTTGAGGTATTTTATGAACGGTTCAAGCTCCTTGGTTTCAAACGGCTGCTTGATAGTAATATGCGGACTTTGTTTCAAACCCCAGCACAGGCCGAATTTATCACAAAGTTCCAACTCAATTTTACGAGCAAAATTGTGGCATTTATCGTCTAATAATATCGCGAATCCAATTCTCATGTTATTGATTCGGTTATTGAAATTATTTGATCATTCTTTAGCCAGGTGGCGAGATTTAACATAACTCCGCATTGCGTCATGCAGGGCCTCGGAAAAAACTTTTTCACGGGTGATTAGTTGATGAACGTGTTTGCCGGGGTGGGTTTTGTAATAACCACGAATCACTTGTCCGAATTTTTGGCCTTGGCCAATGGCCCTTGAGACCGCTAACGGTAGGGCGACCGGCTTACTTGAGCCGATGCAGTAGTTGGTGCCGTCAAACAAGACGGCTCCGGCGATTAGATAATACCGGCTATTTGTTAGTTGAAGGCCGGCTTCAAGGCCAAGGCCGAGGTCAAATTTGCCGGCCTCAAACGCGCCCCGGACCCGGTTTTTAGCGCCGTCTAGCGTGTCAGCCAGTCCCAAGGGCTGCTCGGCAATGCCGGAAAGTACGTTGACGGAAACCAGCGTGAACCTAAGCCCGAGTTTGGCTAGGGCCGTATTGGCGATCTGAAATTTCTGTTGGCTCGCACTACCGAGCGCGATGAGCATTTGGGGTTAGATAATTTTAAGAAACTCCGCTCGCGAGAGCTCGGATAAGAGCCGAGACAACCTCCTCTGGCTTAAGACGAGGAATTTTTTGCGACACGTGTTTAGACCATAACCGATAATCGCTCTTGAACGAGCACTTGTTCTTGGGGGATTTCTTGGTTGTCTTTTAAAAGGCCCTCAATATGACAACGAATGGCGTCGCGGACCATGAGCCGAGCTTCTTCAAAGCTACGGCCGTAAGTTATGAGCCCCGGTAAAAGCGGTACCAAGACCTGATACCCCCCCCTCCTTTAAGGGCTCATAAATAGCGGTATAAGAGTATTCTTTTGTCTTAATGCCTTGGCGCATGGTTAAATATTAGCACTCTCTGAATTAAAAACAAGCCAAATAGTCATCACTCCGCCGGCCCCGACGGCAATGAAAAATGGTGCGAAATTGCGAGATAGGGCAACAGTTCTGTTGCCCGCGGTTCACGCTTAGAGGGCTGAAAAATCGGAAGCCGGGCTCAATCCAGCAAAATTTTCGTGCATGCTAAAAATAGGTCGCGCAGGACTTGCCGGCGGAGGTTGCGGTTTTTTTTATGGGCAGAATCAAAGACCGACTGACCGTTGATTAAGTTGTCGCTGATCATTAATACGGCTGACGCCGGGATTTTGAAATATTTTGAGACCGCGAAAACTGTGGCCGCCTCCATTTCCACGCCCAAAAATCCTTGATCGGACCAAGTTTTAATATGGCGCGGCGTTTCGGCGAGCATGGCTTGGTGAGTCATTGTTGGGCCCATGAGTATATTATGGCGTGGGCTAAATTGTTCGGAAAGTTTGGCGCTTAAATTCTGATCGGCAAAATGTTTATTACTGGCCCCCCGTTGGTAAGCCCGGGTGGTGCTTTCGTCGGCAAAACTGTAACTTGGGATAATTAAATCTCGGGCGCGCCCGCTTCTCGCGAGCCCACCGCAAGTGCCGATGAGGATATTCTTTTGGCTACCCAGCACGCAGGCAATATGGAGCCACTCGCTTAGCGCGGCGCTACCATAGGCATTGGCAAACCAATAATTTTTGCTATTTACCCTAAATTCAAAAATCGGCGCCAAGAACCCGTGTTTGAGACGCCCAAGCTTCGTTTTTTGGCCAAGTTTTAATGGGGCTGATGTAAGGAGTCGTCGGGAGCTGGGTTTAAACGAGCCATAAACCAAAAAACCGGAAACAGCGTAATTTTTGCCCAATTTAAACTCATTTAGAAAGTCATTTTTGGCGAGCGATTTGTACATGCGGAGAACGATTAATCTCAAATAATCGTGTGTTAGTTGAACAATTCGGAATGACTGCCGAGGTCAGCTAATATCAGCAGTCGTCCGGCCTCACTTTTTGAATGAATCAGCAGTAAATCCGGTTTAATGTGACATTCTCGGTAGCCGGCCAGGCGGCCGATCAGCGCGTGATCGTGCTGGCTCGGTTTAAGTTCTTGGCCAGCGGCCAGAGTGTTAATG
>Ga0209541_10012414_pt1 | contig 13179 bp, 13 predicted proteins | sample RifCSPlowO2_01_FD_184027 | JGI IMG/M metagenome (GOLD analysis project Ga0209541, IMG submission 184027) | Groundwater microbial communities from Rifle, Colorado - Rifle CSP2_plank lowO2_0.1 (SPAdes) (version 2) | ecosystem: Environmental > Aquatic > Deep subsurface > Groundwater | place...
AGCTTCTGTTAATAATCCTCCATTCCCATTACTTCCCATGAATCTTCCGACTGACTCTGGATTTTGATACTCCGACATATCAAATCGAACAAATGCTCCAGAAGTTTTGAAAAATACTTCTGCTAAAGTTTTTGCTAACTCTGTTTTTCCAACTCCTGTTGGACCAACAAATAAAAATGACCCAATCGGTCTATTTTCTTCCCGCATTCCAGTTGATGATCTTCTTAGAGTATTAGATACAACTTCCACTGCCTGTACTTGATCAATCATGCTAGCGTGAATTTCAGATTCTAAATTTAGGAGTTTATTTTTATCAACATTTCCTAAATCTAAGATTGGAACTTTAGAAGTTTGAGATATCAGATGTTTAATAAGAGAACTCGTAACCCAACCATTTTCAGCCTTTGTAATAGCCTCTTTAAAAACCGAAATGGCACTATCCGGTAAAACTTTTTGATGCAGTAATTTTGAGGATAAATCTACAATTTCTTTTACACTTAAATAAGTGATCCTGATTTTTCCTTTGCTCTCTATTTTTATTGCCATATCCTCCATAATTTTCATAGTTTCAACAACAGTTGCGGGCGGAAGTTCTACTTTTCTAAATATTCTGGCAAATGCTCCATTTTTCTCCAAAATATTACTGTAATTTTCAAGCTCTGTAGTACCGATGAATTGGAATTTATCTGATTCTAAATAAGGCTGCATTAACGGATATAGCTCTAAAAGTTCGTGAATTTCTTCAACAGCAATTATTACATTTTGAGAAAATGAAACTTCATCAAATATCGCTTTAATTCTTCCTGCCAAATCTCCCTGATTTTGCATTCCTGAAACTAACTTTGATAAATCCAAAAGAACCAACCTTTTTATAGCCAAAGCAGGAGGAGCATCTCCTGCAATAATCAGATCGGCTAAATGTCTTATTAAGGAACTTTTACCAACACCGGGTGCACCTACTATAATTACATTTCTTCCTGTTTCCTGTGAAAGAATATTTATTATCTCCTCAGGAACACCATTGCTTCTCTCAAAATCATCAAATCCCACTTTCGAGGCTTCCATCGTTAAATCCTCACCAACCAGGCTTAAATTCGGTGTCGGTGCACCCAACCAACCCCTGTTCACTCCTTTAAGGTGATGTACCGCAAAATCTTCATCCCAAACGTAGACTTTTCTCCACTTATTTTTTCTAAGCTCTATATGATTTAGGGCGTTTTCAAAATCCAAAATTTTCAAATTACGCTCTACGAGAAAATTATCAATATTCGGATTATTTTCTAAAATAGCTACAAAAAAATGTGCACCTGTTATATATTTGCTGTTAGTTTTTTTAGCAAGTTCCAAGGCTTTCACCCCAATCTCATCAAGCTTTTCCAAACTTAGCACAGGCAAAGATTCAGGCTTAATTTCTAGATTCTCTAAAAGACTTAAAACACCCTGATTTTTTAATAAGATGGCTAAATTCAAATCCCTCTCTTTTAAAAATGACGCTTTATACAAATCCTTAGAGGCTGTCTGCCAAACTTTTTTTTGAGGATATGTAATTATATTGATAACAAATAGGCCCAAACCTATTAAAAAAAGAATTGGACTGAATAAATTTGGAATATTTAATATCGCAAGCACAGGAAGAATCATCCAATAGACCCCTGCAATAAAAATAAAGATAGTTATTGAGGCAAAAGCAAAAATACCCATGAAAATTCTTGAAAGTCTAAACAGAAAACTTAAAACTCTGCCGACATAAGAGGAATCATGAAAAAGCGGAATAAGAAGAAGCTTCCACATTAAAATTACAGCCAAATCTTCTTCCAAAAAAAGAATAAAATTTTTCCATGTTCTTATAAAAAAGGCTGCTCCCTCCGGATACCAAAACTCTATTAAATTTATGGGCAGAAGCAGATATTTCACGTTTTTAAATTTCCTCTAAGTTTGTAATATTCATAATTTAAAAAGGCAAGGTTCTGCGATTAGCAGGTCCTTATTAATTACTCAGCTCTAATTAAATTGCCTTCAAGATCCAGTTCTACAAAATGCAATGACTTTCCTTCACGAGAAGCTGGACATTGATTTTCCGGTAAATCATCAAGAGGTATTCTTGGCTCATGTACTAAATCGACAACCCAGTTAGGCATTAACGCATCAGATAAACAAGGACCTAAAGATAGGTCTGCTCCACTTTCTTTTTTTATTTTATAAAAATATTTTGCCTGATTTACAGCAATATCTATCTCAGTTCTAGAAAGTGATTTTGGAGTACTAGAATTAATTGCCAAGGTCAAATAGCCTGTGAGAAGAATAACTGCTAAGCATAGAATGAATAGTTTATTTTTCATATACTTATTATCTTGCAGATTTACAATAATTACCACTACCTAAACTGGTAACAATTCCTGCAATCTCCATTTTTAGTAAGTAACCTGAAATACTGGATGCAGGTAAACCTAATTTTCTACATATTTCATCTATATGAAGCGATTCATTCTCTAAAATGTCTAGAACCTTTTTCTCATCATGCGAAAGATTTGTTTCACTTTTCACTCTGAACTCTGCATTCTGCACTCTATTTACTCCAAGCTCTTCCAAAATTTCGTCCGCAGAAGTCACAGCCCTTGCTCCCATTTTTATTAAATCAATTGGTCCATTTGATAAATATGATGTAATCGGACCCGGGACTGCAAAAACTTCCCGTCCTTGTTCCAAAGCTTGCTTAGCTGTTATTAAGGAACCGGAATCGGAAGCTGCTTCTGTTACTAAAACCGCCTTTGATAAACCAGAAATTATTCTATTTCTGGCAGGAAAATTCCCCGCTAAAGCTGGATAGTCTGGTGGAAATTCTGACATTACTGCTCCATATCCATCTGCTATTTTTTTGGCCAGATCAAGATTTTCCGGAGGAAAAAGTCTATTCAAACCTCCGCCCAAAATAGCTATTGTTCTACCGCCTTCATCCAAAGCTACCTGATGAGCGATAGTATCAACCCCTTTTGCTAAACCTGAAACTATAGTTAACCCAGCTCTGGCTAAACCAGAGGTAAATTGTCTGGTAACAGTAGAACCATAACCTGTTATTTTTCTTGTACCTACAACAGCTATGGCATTTTCATCTTCAGAGAGTAATTCACCACGGTAATATAAAATTACCGGCGGATCATAAATATCTTTTAAAGGCTTGGGATAATCATCATCATAAATAGTGAACCAATTTATTCCGGAATCAGTTATTGATTTTGCATATTCAATCGGATCTAATTTCTTTCTTGTTTCAATTAATAAATCAACTGCAGCCTGTGGAATACCTAGTTGCCTAATCTCAGATCCATTAGCTTCCCAAGCCAACTTCGGATCTTTAAAATATTCAACAATTGCCTTAAGACGGATAGGCCCCAGTCCATCAATAGAATGTAATGCTAATAAATATGATATATTCTTCATTATTTCATTTAACCATTTATTTCCGATCGAAGGTTTTTGGTTAGTTTATATTGTTCGACTCTATAACCATAACCCAATCCTCTATACCAGTCTTTCTAATGAAATCTCTTAATTCTTTAGTGCAATTTTTCTTGCAAGCCCATACGCTTTTTTGGAAACGCTGGAAGCCCAATTGCTTTAATTTATATCTTAATAAATCCCTTGCAATTCTTCTCTTCTCTGGCACATCCCAAATAACAAATCTCCACATCCCATCCCATTTCTGGTCTGATTCTTTCATCTTAAGCCAAAGGGCCCTATCTCTACCAGAATCAGTTAATCTAAAAGCCATTTTCTCATCATCAATTAATTCTACAAAACCATTTTCCCGAAGACGTTTCAATGCTCTTGCCAAATCAGATTTTTTTAGATCCCTTCCTACTAAAAGCGGATTGTAGGCAAAATCCTCAAAAGCAACATAACCATCAACAATTTTTTCTAATGCTAAAAGTATTATATTGGTAATTACTTTTTTCTTTACCACATAACCATTTTTACTCGATCGAGAAATTTTGTCAATAAGTATCAATAAGTAAATTTCCTTGATAAACAATTTTATTGACAAATTTATCAGAAGATATATACTAAATCTGAACATATGAACACAGAGCAAAAACCTCAATTTGTATTCGCAGGTAGCATAACTAGAATGTCAGCTCCCCCTAAAGGTGAGGATATAATCTTCTATGCTGCAACCGATAATGGACCTTTAGTTGATGCAGTTGGTAATGATGAGCTTGATACACGCCATCAAATACATCAAGCTGCAGCTTCTCTTGTAGAAAAATGTCATAGAGAAGGCGTAATCGAAGATCTTCTGGCTAGTGGGTTTCAGAGTTTGGTATTATCAACTGAATCGGATGCATTAGATGAAACACTTGATCAACCAAACCGATTCCTTGTTAGAATTCCTGATCCGAGATAACAAAAACCGCCTATTCCCCTAATGTTTTGCCAGAATCTGTAGCATTAACATAAACATCTTTTATTAGATTATTTTTATCTGGCGAGAAAAACCATCGGTAAACTTCTTTTGCCACTGGTGCCGCTACATTTGATCCTTCTCCTCCTCCTTCTACCAAAATTGTTAAAACAATCTTTGGATCATTAGCAGGAGCATAAGAAGTATACCAACCATGAGTTTTGTCTTTTGGATCTCCAAATTCTGCTGTCCCAGTTTTTCCTGCAGTTTCTATTGGAAAGGAAAAAAATGGCCAGCCAGTTCCCCCGGATTTTGGTACTAGCTCCAATCCCTGTTTTACTACATTAATTTTATCCTGAGAAACAACATTAGAAGTTAAGATTTTGCTTTTAAAATTTGTTAATACGAGTTGCGGTTGATACAAAGTTCCATTACCCGCTATAAAAGCAGTCATTCCTAAAACCTGAATCGGTGTTGTTAAAACAAACCCCTGACCAATAGCCATATGTAATGTATCTCCAGGATACCAACCTACATCAAAATTTTTCCTTTTCCAAGCATCGTCCGGTACAAGTCCAGAGACTTCCCCTGGCAAATCAATATCTAATTTTCCTCCAAGCTTTAATTTTTTTGACATTTCAGCTAAAGCTTTTTCCCCAATAATTTGTCCGACCTGATAATAATAAATATCATTTGATCTTTGTATTGCTTTAAGTAAATCTACAGAACCTTCAACTTTTCCATATTCATTAAAATACCAGTTTGAAAATTTGTATGGACCTAAATATATAAATCCGTTATCTATAAATGTAGTACTTGGTGTAATTTTCCCACTAGAAAGTGCCGCTAAAGATGAAATAATTTTAAAGGTAGATCCTGGTGGATATGTCCCTCCTATTGCCCTGTTTAATATTGGAAAGTTAGAATCTGAAAAAATTTCCGAAATTGCATCTTCGTCTTCATTCCTGGTAAAAATATTCGGATCAAATGAAGGTAAAGAAAGTAATGCCAATACCTGTCCGTTGGAAGGATCCATAGCAATACCAACACCACAACAACTACCTGAACCCTGCAAAGATTTTATAAGTTCGCTGTAAAGCTTATCCTGTAAATTAGCATCTATGGTCAGGTAAATATTTTGACCGGAAATTGGAGGATTTCTTCTTAAAGTTCGGAGCGGTATTCCCATTGAATCAACTTCTATTATTTCTCCACCATCAACTCCTCTCAATATCTTTTCATATTGAGATTCAATTCCTGATTGTCCAATTCTATCTCCCAAATGATAAGAATTGTAATCTATATTTTTCAGCTGTGTTTCCGAAATCTCACCAACATATCCTATGACATGAGCTAGTTTTTCTCCCATTGGATAACGTCTAACATTATCGACTTCTAAATTAGAAACCCTTGGATCATTTTTGACATCCATCTCCAAAGCATCTTCTCTAGTTATTAATCTAGTTTTTTTTACTTCCTTCTCATATAACCTAAAAGCAGGAGAGTTTGATGCTAAAATTTTTCCATTTCTATCATAAATAATTCCTCTTGGGGCATGGATAATTTTAACCTTTATTCTATTACCATCAGCTAAATTTCTGTTAACTTGTCCTTCAGCAATTTGAAGATGAAATAATCTCAAAAAAATTATAAAAAAAAGAATAAAAATAATTACATAAAAAAATGTAATCCTCCAGGGACTTTTTGAAATATCTTCACCAAAATTTGAGTCAAAATTCGGAATCAACCTATCTTTCCAATCAGTTTCTTTTTGTTTAAAATGTCCCACCCCCTCAGAAACTTTTAAAATCTCATCTTTAAAGGCATGTCCTAAATTTCTTTTTTTCAACTTAGACCTTCAATCTGATCTCTTTTCTAACTATGAATCTTTCTTCCCAAATTCTAACAATATAAAAAATTGGCAACGAAAATATACTTTCCAAAATTATTTTTGTGAGATTAAAATCTCTTAATAAGAGATCATTTATAGATAGGGCAATAAAAACTAAAGGAACTATTAGTAAAGAATTGCCAGCTAACCTAGTTTTAGATAAAATCTGAGTTGCCTGAATTATGATTAAATAAATAATGCTTAAAAACCCCATTAAGTTTAAATTAAGATATGAAAGTAAAAGCCCAAAAGCAAATGCCAAAAATAAATTTGCTTTATCCGTTCTTAAATAACTTCTACAAATTAAAATTATAAGCACTATATTTAAAGGTAGTACTGATGTTTGTAAAAAAGCTATAAATATCAAAACCCCTATTAATGTTTTCATAAATTCATATTTTCAAGTTTACTTATAATTTTGTCTTATAAACTAAGTTTCAAAGCTCCGCTTATAAACGAAGTTTCAAAGCTCTGCTTATAAACTAAGTTTCAAAGCTCCGCTTATAAACTAAGTTTCAAAGCTCTGCTTATAAACGAAGTTTCAAAGCTCCGCTTATAAAATTTCAAGCTTTGCTTATGAGTTTATTCAGTAATCACATAAACTAATTCTAAATCTCTAATATCAAAATTAGGAGCTATTTTGGCTTGTTTAAAAACCTCATTTTCCCTATCTAAAACCTCTGTTACTTTTCCTAAAATTAAACCTCTGGGAAGAAAGCCTTCTGTTCCTTCTGAATAAATAAGATCACCGACATTAATAATTTCTTCATGTAAAATTTTATCCAGTAACATATCAGAACCAAATTGTCCTATTAAAACACCTTTCGATTTTCCTTCTAACCCTTGTGAAAAAGCAGCTACTTTTGAATCAGGATCAGATAAAAGTTGAACATTTGCAGATCTTTCAGAAATGTTTACTATCTTCCCAAGATAGTTATCATTAAATACAACCGCTTCTCCAATCTTTATTTTTGAGTCAGATCCTCTGTCAATTTTTAAATACCTACCGAGCCCAATAGGTCTGGACGCTATTAAATTATACGTAGAAGGGTCTAAACTGATTTGTTGTGAAAATAAGCTTTGAGACTCTGCTAAATCTTTTCTGAGTCTGGCATTTTCAGAAAGCAGGGAACCTAATTGCTCTTTCAAAGCCCTATTCTCTTTTGCTGCAAGCCTAGCAGAAAAAACATAGCCAAACTGACTACCTATATTTTTATTTGTGTTGTAAAGTCCAAATGAAATTGGATTTGTTAAGTATGAAATAATTTTTTTAGGAAACGCAAGAAGATTAAAATTATCAAAAATTAAAACTAAAATGCTTATAAAAATTAGGGTTGAAAAAAGTTTTAAAGTTGGAATTGCCTTAATCATAGCCGAAAAACAATATAACATATGCTAAACTAAAATTCATGAAGTTAAACAAGGAGAGACAAGGAGAAATTTTTATTTTATGTGAAATAGCCTTATGGGGATTATTTCCAGTTATCACAATTTTATCTTTGAATAAATTGTCTCCTCTGGTATCCCTTGTAGGAAGCACATTTTTTGCGACAATTTTTTTTGCTGTACTATTATCTATAAAAAAAGAGTGGCACGAATTAATGACTACATCCGCATATAGAGATATTCTATTAACAACCTTTATAATAGGTATTCTTTGTTATATATTTTCCTTTTTTGGGCTACAGCATACCAGTGCTGGAAATGCCAGCATTATTACTTTAACTGAAATTTTCTTCAGTTTTCTATTCTTCCATGTTCTGAGAAAAGATTATATCCCAGTCCAGCATACAATCGGTGCAGTTTTAGTGGTTTGTGGAGCAATCATAGTTTTATATCCAAATATTCATAGTCTTCAAATAGGTGATCTTTTCATACTACTAGCTGCATTCATTGCTCCTTTAGGTAATTTCTTTACACAACGAGCACGTAAGAAAGTTAGTAGCGAAACAATAATGTTTATTAGAAGCATAATAACTACTCTGTTTATTCTTCTTTTGATTTTAATATTTAGAATTGACTTTTCCTTTTCTGATTTAGAAAGCTCAAGTTTATTACTTTTGATTAATGGAATATTTCTACTCGGCCTTTCAAAAATCATGTGGATAGAAGGAATTCATAGGATTAGTGTTACAAAAGCAGGTGCACTTGGGAGTATGGCACCTTTATTAACTCTTTTTTATGCTTGGTTATTATTAAAAGACATACCTACGGTATGGCAACTATTTTCTCTTATACCTATGGCTTTTGGGGTGATACTTTTGAGCAGACAATCTTTGACAAGGAACTAATAAACAAGTACACTTAAGAACAAATTAGCCTCATGAATAATAGCTTTATTGATAAATTAAAATTAAAATGGGACGAGGGTAAATTTGTTTGTGTTGGTTTAGATTCTTCCGATTTCTCTTTACTTCAAAAAATTGTTAATGATACTTTCGATTATGTTTGTGCTTATAAAATTAACTCTGCTTTTTTTGAAGTAGAAGGTGCAGACGGCTGGGAATCTTTGAAAAAACTTATCCAATATATTCATACGACCTATTCTGATATTCCTATTATTTTAGATGCTAAAAGAGGAGATATTGGCAATACCAATGAGGCCTATGCTAAAGCTATATTTGATGATTTACAGGCGGATGCAGTTACAGTTCATCCATACCTTGGTAAAGAATCTTTAGAACCATTTTTAAAAAGGGCTGATAAAGGAATATTTATTTTAGTTAGAACTTCAAATCCCGGGGCAGGAGAATTTCAGGACTTGAAAACTGGTGATAAGCCGTTATATCAAGTTGTAGCCCAACATGTAAAAGATTGGGATACCAATAACAATTTAGCAGTTGTTGTCGGTGCAACTTATCCTGAAGAATTAAAAAAAGTCAGAGAAATTGTTGGAGATATGCCGATTTTAGTTCCAGGAATTGGAGCACAAGGTGGAGATCTAAAAGCTGTTTTAAACAATGGATTAGATACCAAAAAACAGGGTTTAATAATTTCTGTATCCAGAGCAATTTTAAATGCCGAAGATCCAAAAAAAACAGCCGGGGAGTTGCACAATCAGATTAAGGAAATAATTCAAAATGTCTAACTTAACAAAATCTCAAGAAGAACTAGCAGATCTTCTTTTAAATACAAAAATAGAAGCCAAAGTTATAAAAAGAAAACAAAAGGAAGATGGATCCTTTTTTTTAGAGGAAGGTAAAAGAGATACCAGCCCAATAGATTTTGCGCAAACTGAAGAAGAATTTGCATTAAAAATTCATGAAGTTAATATTAACGCTCCGCTTTCTCCTATTTATGTAAATTTAAGAAATCTTCCAGAAAATGTTTTAAAAAAAATTGGTGAAGTTTTAGCAGAAGTGAAGCTTGATACACCTCAGAAATTTTGCACTGGTGTTCCAAAAGCTGCCTTAGTAATAGCACAAGAATTCTCAAAAGCCTCAGGAATTCCTTTTATAGATGTATTCCTAAAAGACGGATTAAATACTGATAGAGAAATTATTATGAAGGATGGTGTTTCCCCAACTCCAGATACAAAACTTTTAGTTATTGATGATGTTATTGCACACGGCAAATCAAAATTAGAAGCATTAGAGGCAGCTAAAACAGTGGGTTTTTATGTCAATATGTTGGTTTTAATTGACAGAGAACAAGGCGGGGTTAAACAAGTAGAAGATGAGGGTTGCAGGGTTTATGCAGCTATGAAATTAGCTGATGTTTTAAATTATTACATGGAGAAAAATATGATTACTAAAGAGCAATTCGAAAAATCCATGGAATATCTAAAACCTCATGATTAAACTTCCAGGATTAATTGATATCCATACTCATCTTCGAACCCCTGGACAAGAACAAAAGGAAGATTTTTATACTGGAACATCTGCTGCAATTGCAGGAGGTTTTACTACTATCGTTGACATGCCAAATAATAAAACTCCTATCACAACCTTAGATTTATTAGAAGAAAAAATAAAACTGGCAGAAAAAGAAATTGTTTGTGATGTAGGATTCCACTTCGGCTCCATGGGAGATAATCTGAACCAGTTTCAAAATATCAACTCCATGGTTTTTGGGTTAAAACTTTACTTAAATCCAACTACAGGAAACTTTTTAATAGATGAGGAAGAGTTGAGAAATATTTATAACGCTTGGTCAGGTAACCAACCAATTATTTTACATTGTGAAGGTGAAACTTTATCTATAGCTTTACAAGTAATCCAGAAAACCAGAAAACCAACCCATATTGCTCACGTTTCTAGTGCTGAAGAACTATCCATTATTATTTCTGCCAAACAGGAAGGCCTTCCCATAACTTGTGGCGTAACACCTCATCATTTATTTTTAACTGAAGAAGACGCGAAGAAATTGGGAGCATATGGACACATGAAACCATTTTTAAAAACTCAAACAGATGTGGATTTTTTGTGGGAACATCTTGATCAAATTGACATCATAGAATCTGATCATGCACCTCATACTAAAGCAGAAAAAGATTCTGACAATCCTCCTTTTGGAGTACCTGGATTGGAAACTACTTTACCGTTATTATTAACAGCTGTTTCTGAAGGAAAATTGTCTATCGAAGATGTTAAAAGACTTTGTCATACCAACCCTGCCAAAATTTTTAACATCCCAACAGATCCGGAAACTTTTGTAGAAATTGATGAAGATGAACGATATACGATAAACGATAAACGATTATTTACCAAATGCAAATGGTCTCCTTTTGATGGTTGGAGGGTTCAGGGAAAAATAAAAGCAGTTTTTATAAGAGGGACAAAAGTTTTTGAAGACGGAAAAGTATTAGCCAAAAAAGGCTCAGGAAAAATTATTTCCCCAACGCTTTGACATTTTGTGCTAACTCCGGATTCCACATTGCTCCAGTAGCTGATTGAACTATATCTGCTCCAGCTTTTCTATATTTTAAAAAATCTTCTGGAGTCATAACTCCTCCAACCCCTATAATTCCAAAATCACTCCCCATTTTTTTTCTAATTTCTTTTAATCTTTTAACCATATCCAAACCTGCCCATTTTATTCCTGCTCCACAAATCCCTGCCTTTAACCTACCTTCTCCTGGCAATGCTTGATTTCCTTTTTCATCAACAACTGCAGCCGGAATAGTATTTATAACAGATATTCCATCAATATATGGATCAACTCTTTTTATAATATCTTCTAAAAGATTTTGTTGCTCAGTGGAAAAATAACCTATTTTTATTAAAAGTTTAGCATCAGATCCAACAGCTTCTCTAGCTTTTTTACAAATACTTTCTACTGCCGTCTCTGAATAACAGAGCACTCCTTCAGATGCTACATTTGGACAAGATAAATTCAACTCTATTACTTTTACACCAGTTTTTTTTGCTAATTTTGCTCCCAGAGCAAAATCATTGTAATAATCATCAGCTGAAAATCCTTCTTTAATAGTCCCTACAACAGAAGCAATTAGAAGTTGCCCTTGACCTTCTGTACCTATAGCTTTTCTCATATCATCCTGCCAAACTTTTGCATCAGGAGATGGATTACCAAAAGAATTTGTAATACTAATTTCTGATAAATCAGCAGGCGCGATTAAACTTCCCTTCAAAGGATTTTTCGCTTTTTCTAAAGTCAAATCCCCATTAGTTTCTACAAATAAAACATTTGGATGAGAATTACAGGGAAATTTTTCTGTCCTTCTGGTTTTGTAATGAATAACATCAAAACCTTTTTTAAAAGCAGCTATACAAAATTTAGCATTAACTAAAGGGCCAGAAGGAATTCCAAAAGGAGTATTAATTTTAAAACCTAAAAAGTCGTATTTTGGCTCATCATTTTTCCTTAAATCAACTTCATCTGCAAAAGAACCAAATGGCCCCTCATCATAATTTTCTTCATAGGATTTACTGGGATCGTAGAACGGTTCTTTAAGAATAGAACCCTTCTGAGATCTGCGATCATAGAACGGAGTTTTAAGCATGTGCTTATTTTACACCAAATCTAACAATTCTTCTATATTATCTATCACAAAATCTGGTTTAGATTTTTTAATATCCTTTCCAATCCAGCCATAAGTTACTCCTACTGTTTTTATCCCTGCACTTTTACCAGCCTTGATATCAGCAGCTGTATCCCCAACCATAATTGCAAAATCTTTATCAACTCCCAAAAGTTCTAATGCTTTATTAGGGTGATCCTTATGAGGTTTAGGATTTTCTACATCTCCCACCCCTACAATTACATCAAAATAATCCTCTATCCCAGTTACTTTCAAAGATTCTACTAAACTTTCTCTTGACCTATTACTAACTCCAGCCATTTTATAATTCTCTTTTCTCAGTTTTTTCAAAACCTTTTTGACATTTGGGAAGGTCTTAACCATGGTTATATGTTTGTCTTTTTGAAATTCTCTGTGAGTTTGAGCTAATTGTTCATAATCTTCATTAGGTAAAATAAATCGATAATATTCTAAGAGAGGCCTACCAGCTGCTTGCATCAACAATTCTTTTGAAACAATAAACTCATGTTTATCTAAAGTATATTTAACCGCCAAAAATACAAAATCAAGAGTATCAAGGATCGTTCCATCAATATCAAAAAGGACAGCCTTAATCATAATTGTCATTCTGAACTTGATTCAGAATCTATATAATATGGATCCCGGATCAAGTCCGGGATGACTGTCGGTCTAACGAAGACCTCCAGTCACCCTCACCTTCGAGAGCAAATCTAAATTTTCCAAAACTTCCCCACAACCCCTAACAACAGTTGTTAACGGATCTTCTGCTATATAAACAGGGATTTTTGTTTCCTCTGCAATTCTTTTATCAATTCCTTTTATTAACGCCCCACCTCCTGCTAAAAATATTCCTCTTTCAACTACATCTGTTAACAGCTCCGGTGGAGT
>Ga0209541_10012415_pt1 | contig 13179 bp, 11 predicted proteins | sample RifCSPlowO2_01_FD_184027 | JGI IMG/M metagenome (GOLD analysis project Ga0209541, IMG submission 184027) | Groundwater microbial communities from Rifle, Colorado - Rifle CSP2_plank lowO2_0.1 (SPAdes) (version 2) | ecosystem: Environmental > Aquatic > Deep subsurface > Groundwater | place...
TTAATTCTCTAACTTTTTGGTCATTTTCAAGAGCAACAACAAGAATACCCCCTTGCGATTTAGATCTTTTTAAAAATTCAATATGGCCTTTATGCAAAATATCAAAGCAACCGCCAACCAGCACAATCCGCTTGCCCATAGTTTTTAGTTGTTTTGTCAACGCTGGTGTTTGTTCGTAATTTATTATTCTACCCATAGAATTAATACTACCAATACAGTACCAATACTACCAATTTCCAATAATTCAACATTAGCTCTCATAATTCATTGAAATATTTGTAGTATTTGTGGCATTTGTAGTATTGGTAGTATTCATTATTCTTTTGTGCCTCTTATAAATATTGCTTGCCAAGCTCTATAGCTTGAAACAAATGTATCGGAAATAATGACTTTTCCTTCTTTGGTAACCGTTCTTGAAAATTGGGATCTTCCTCCGGGCGCAGCAAAATCTACCTGCTTAACAATTCCCTTCTGGAGATTCGGATCATCTTGATAAAGAGGTGCAGGCGCAGCCGATACATTGGTAATAATAGGTTTGGAGATCGACACTTGCCTGCCGTCCTTTTTTCCAAAAAGCGTAAATGTCAAGCTCATATTACTCGGGTCTACATAGCTTTGAATTAAAATATGCGTTCCGGTATCGTTTTTGAACTTTAAATCAACCGAGGGAGAAAAAACCGTAGCATCAAACCCCGGCGGAGAATCTTGTTCATAATAGCCAACCCTATAGGCGTGAGCATGTCTCTCGGTTATCGGCAGCCCGGAATTAAGAATGGCACGGAAAAGAGTAGTTGAAACCTGACAAACACCCCCGCCGTCACCAAGCACCGTTTTTCCGTTCTGGATAATATATGCTTCTTTGTAACCGGTGAATTTAGAAATATCACCCAATGCTTTATTGAAAGAGAATTCCTCATTTGGAGCAACTAAAATTCCACTTATTCGGGAGGCCGCAAGGAAAATATTATGAGCACGGTTGGGGATAGATCCAAAAAAAGTGGATTTTCCCTCGCCGATTATTTCTACAATTCCCAAATCATTTGCTTCTTTTGTTGTTACATTCGGCTCAGTTATTCTAATTGGAATATCTACTCTTGCTATGTTTGATTTTTTGTTCTTGATTAAATCCGGAATAGATTGACGCAATTTTCCTTCAAGCTCCTCAAAATTAATAGTTTTTCCATTGCTTGACTCACGAAACGCTACGACCCTGTTATTGCTAACCTTAAATTGCGCATCAACAGGCTCCTGGTAGATGGATTCTTGAATAGAGTCCAGCTCTTTTTCCAAAGACGCCCGGTTAAAAGTGTAAGAAGGGCTAAGAAACTCTCCGTTTATGTAAGAGGATAGTATTATGTAAGTATCGCTTAATAAATTTTTAGTCTTGGCAAGGTTTATGCTTTGTTCCTGGATAAGATTTATGTCATAACCAATATTTAAAGTTTTCGCAGAGACTGTAGCTTCAAGACCATCGGTGGCGAAGATAAAAGTATTCTTCCCAATAACTTCATTTTTCTCACTAAAGATCTTCTCAATTTCGGTTTTTGTTTTCTCTCCTATATAAACATTGTCAACAAAGACTCCAGGAATGACCCTATTTTTGTAGGTAAATTGGAAATAAAAAAGTACTGCGCTTGCAAGGAGAGCAGAAGACAAAACAAACCCCACAGCAAACCAGTAGGCGGAACGAACTGCATTATATAAAATTCCTTTTGGTAATTTAAATCTCATGGTGCTTTTCTTTGAAGTTCAAATATTATACTATAGAATCAGCGGAGGCGCGATCGGAGAGATTTATGGAGGAAAATATAAGTCAAGAAACGGAGTATCCTTTAGCTGAAGAAGCTCCACGAGGTTTTAATGCAAAAAAGATTATCAGTTTGATAATAGGATTTCTTGTTCTCGGAGGTTTAATTGCTACTTTTTTTGTTTTCATTTTGCCAAACTTTAACAAACCGCAAAAAACAACAGATGCTTCGTTGACTTACTGGGGAGCGTGGGAAAATCCCGCGAGCATTGAGGAGATTATTCAGGATTTTACGCGCCTGCACCCCAACATAAAAATTAAATACGAAAAGCAAGACATAAAAGCCTTGGGTAAATATTATGAAAGGCTCACCACAAGAATAAATAACGGAACAGGCCCTGATATTTTCCGATTTCATAACAGTTGGGTTACGGAGCTCAAGCCTTATTTGTTGCCTCTGCCTCAAGATGTAGTGAGTGAGACAGAACTTGACAGTAAATTTTATCCCGTGATTTCCGAGGATCTCAAGATTAGCGGAGCTTACTACGGTATCCCTATTCATTTTGACACATTATCTCTTTTTATAAATACACAGCTTTTAAGAGCGGGAGGTACAACAAATTATCCCGTTACATGGGAAGATTTAACAGCAATCGCAAGGAGTCTTACGGTTAAAGACTCAAATGGCAAGATTATGACTTCGGGTGTGGCTTTGGGAACATTTGATAATATAGTTCACAGCTCGGATATAATTTCCCTTCTTCTTATCCAAAACGGAGCCGATTTAAAAGATTTAAACGGCCCCAACAAACAAAATTCTATTGATGCCTTAGATTTCTACACCTCTTTTGCAAAGGGTGACGCAAGCATCTGGGATGGTTCTCTTGAGAACTCAAAGCTTGCCTTCGCAAAAGGAAGTCTTGCAATGTATTTTGGCTATTCATGGGACATTTTCGAAATAAAAACACTGAATCCAAATTTGGAATTTGTGGTAATATCCGTTCCTCGTTTGGGTTCATCGGAGAATGCAAGAGAAAATACCGTGGCCAGTTTTTGGGTGGAGGGAACTTCCGTTAAGACAAAATATTCAGAACAAGCTTTTGAATTTTTGAAATATTTAGGAAGCCGTGAGATTATGGAAAAACTTTACACTAAAACCTCAGGAGTAAGACTTTTTGGAGAACTCTATCCGAGATCCGATATGGCAGATTTGCTCAAGTCTAATTCACTTGTATATCCCTTTGTCCAGCAAGGGCAAAACGCAAGGTCTACCATTTTTTCATCCGACACTTATGATGAAGCGATGGTAGATTCCCTTAATTCCTATCTTGGCAACGCAATAAGATCTATAGTTGATGATAATGGTTCGGCACAAAGCGCTATTGAAACTTTAAGCGTCGGGGTGTCCGAGGTCATGGGAAGATATGAAGAAACACAGAGTAAATAAATTAGAAGAATCAGTAATTAAAACTCTTTCTTATGCAGATGTTTTTGATTTTCCGATGAAGCCTTCGGAGATTTGGAAATTTCTTATCGGAGCTAAAATTCAGGAAAATGAATTCTATAGGAAACTTAAGAAAATACTCAAAAAAGGATTAATTAGAAGACGGGGTAAATATCTTTTTCTTCATGGGAGAGCCGTGTTATATTCTCTGAGAATCCAAAGAAAAAAGGAAAGCATTAAAAAATTGAAAATGGCAAAAAGAGTTTCCGGGCTTTTAGCGCTTATCCCTTCAGTAAGGTTAATTGGAATAAGCGGCAGCTTATCAATGAATAATTCAAACCCGGAAGACGATATCGATTTGTTTATAGTTTCCGCTAAAAACACAATGTGGCTTACAAGATTTTGTGTAAACTTAGTTCTTCTTCTTTTGAGCAGAAAAAGGAAAAGAGAGGAAATTTTGGCACAAGATCAAATTTGTCCAAATATGTTTTTAGCCCAAGACCACCTTGTTATTCCGGTAGGCAAGCAGAATATTTTCTCAGCCCATGAAGTTGTCCAGCTAAGGGTTTTAGTTAATAAGAAAAAAACCCATGAAAGATTTTTAGCAGAAAATAAATGGGTTTTAAAATTTCTTCCAAATTCATTTGAGCCTCAACCAATTTCTTCCGGCTTTTGCTTTATGAATCAGTTAGCTATCCCCATGGACAGAATTTTCTTTTTAGCGCAGTTTTTTTACATGAAAAACAGGATAACTACGGAGGAGATTGGTAGAAGCTTTGCAAGATTTCATCCCAAGGACAAGAGCAATTTTATACGGCAGATTTATAGATTGAGATATGAAACTTACCTAAATTTCGCGAGAAAACTTTCAAGAAGAAGTATCTCAAAAACAGGATCTTTTGCCTCAATAAATACTCCAGGATATTGACATACCAGCTTGCATTTTGTATATATAACTGATAAAATTAGTAATTCCCCCGGACAAAGTTTTCCCGAGGGAATTTTATTAATCAAATGGATAAGAAAGCAGTATATGTAACAAAAGAAGGTTTAGAAGAATTAAGGCATGAGCTTGAGGAGTTAAGTAAAGTAAAAAGACATGATGTTCTTGAACGGGTATCTCAGGCAAGGTCAATGGGAGATCTGGCTGAAAATTCAGAATACACGGCCGCAAAAGAAGAGCTTTCCTTAATTGACGGGAGAATCGAAGAATTAACGGAAATTATAAAGCACGCAAATCTGATCGAAGAAAATCATGCAAGAGGTAGAAACGCAACCGTTGCCTTGGGATCTCTTATAACTTTGTCCGTGAATGGAAAAAAGGAGCTTTTCACCTTGGTTGGTGAATGGGAAGCAGATCCCAAAGAGAAAAAAATATCACATGAATCACCTCTCGGGAAAGCATTGATTGGTAAAGCCATTGGAGACAAAGTTGAAGTTGAAGCTCCTGTAGGGAAGGTAGTCTATACGGTTGTTGGAATCAATTAATATCTCAAAAATTTAGCTACAGAAATATCCGAGAAGCCCTTCGATCTAACTCAAGGCAGGTAACCCTTTAAAGAGGGATTGATCTTCGGATTAATCATTTAACCCCTCAATGAGGTTTTTTTCGTTTATAATAAGGATATATGTTTTGGGCCGATAAATTATTGGAAAACCGAAAAGGCAAAGAAATCATAAATGATTCCTGGACGCCATCAGGAATAATTCATATGGGAGGCCCCAAAGGGCCGGTGCTTCATGATGTTTTATTCAGAGTCTTAAAAGAAAGAAAAGCGGATGTTTCCTATATGTTCGGTTTTGACGATGTTGATCCGATCGATGGTTTGCCTGCCGATTTACTTTCCTCCCATTCAAAATACATGGGCGTTCCGTTGTTTCTTGCTCCATCTCCCGACGGCGCGGGTTCATTCGGAGATTATTTTGGCAACATAATGAGAAAAGCTTTTGGACTACTTGATGTACAAGCAGAAATTTATAAAACGAGCGAACTTTACAAAAATGGGACATTTAATAAAGCGATAAGTTTTGTTTTGGATCACGCGCGCCAGATCGCGAAAGTTTATGAGGAGATTTACAAAAAGGAGGTAGAACAGCCTTGGTTTCCTCTTCAGGTGATATGTCCAAACTGCGGAAAGTTGGGCACAACAAAAGTTACTTCATGGGATGGGGAAAAGGTAGGCTTTTCATGCGAACCTGATTTGGTCAAATGGGCTCAGGGATGTGGAACAAAAGGAGAAATTTCTCCTTTTAACGGAACAGGAAAAATGCCTTATAAAGTTGAGTGGCCTTCAAAGTGGTGGACATACGGCGTAACGATTGAAGGTGCGGGAAAGGACCATATGTCGGCAGGTGGAACGCACGATGTTGCAGCAAAAATTTATAAAGATGTATTTAAAAAAGAGATCCCTTTCGGTTTTTCTTATGAACATTTTCTTTCCCACGGCAGAAAAATGTCCTCATCAAAAGGGATCGGAGTAACAGCAGAGGAGTTATTAAAAGTTTTGCCCTCTCAAATTTATCGATTTTTACTAATTAAAACTCCTCCAAATCAAGCAATCGAGTTCACGCCTTTCGGCACCGATCTAATTCCGAAACTTTATGATGATTATCAAAAAGCTTCCGAAGCGTATTTTTCCAAAAAGGGAGATGATTTAAGTCGGGCTTTTGAGCTTTCTCAAATCGGAGGAATAAAAAAACCACCAAGCGTTCGCTTCTCTGTTCTTGCCCAATGGGTGCAGATGCCTAATATGGAAGGAGAGATTAGAAAGGAAGGAGCGGAAGTTTGGGCAAAGTATGCAAGGGTCTGGATAGAAAAATATGCTCCCGAATCGGAAAGGTTTTTGATTCAAAAAGAAACACCACCGGAGGTTAAAAGTTTAAATACAACCCAAAAGGAATATCTTAAAAAAGTTGCAGATTTAGTTTCAAAGGATTTAAATGCTGAAGATTTCCAAACTAAAATTTATGAAATTGCAAAGGAAATGAATATTTCATCCAAGGATGCTTTTGCTGCAATTTACATCGCGCTACTCGGAAAAGATCACGGCCCAAAGGCCGCTTGGCTCATCTCCTCTCTTGATAAAGATTTCGTAACTGAGAGGTTTAGAAAAATTTAGCCTTCTTTTTTTAATTTAAAATAATAAAACTGAAGAAATCCGATAAGCAGAGGGAAAACAGGAACAAAAAGGATCCAGTTTTTGGCTATCTCAGGACTGTTCTCTCTGGTCAAAAAAATTAAGAGAATTAAATAAGTGATAATTCTTCCCACTCCCAAAGCGCTATCTCTTTCTACTAAAAAGTGATATTTTTCTTTCCAGTTTGTTTTTGTTTCATCAATTACATCATAAATTAATTTAGCGGTCTGAATATTTAAGAGCGGGAGAAAAATATTATTTATAAATATCAAAGAAAAAAGTCCTATGAGATTTTGCTGTAGTCCAAAAATCAGTAATCCTAAGAAACCTAAAATAGAACCAATCAGATATGAATCTTTATTCTTCTTTATTATTTTAATTGCTAAAAGATTTGCTAGGGCGTAAGTTGCCGCAGATAAGAAATTTACAAAACCCAAATTAACTTCTTCCTTAACTATTAAAAAAATTAATACTGCGGCAAATGAATTAAACGATACATCATACAAGCCATAAAAAAATTGCTGGCTAAGAACTATCCTCCATGAAGAAGTCCTCTTGTGCTCGAGTATATCTTTAATTGAAAAAGATACGCCTGATTGTTTTATAAAATCCTTTAATGATAAAAAAATGTAGAAGAACAAAATAGCAACAATTAAAAAAACCAGATTATAGCCAAGCTCTTTTGTCCTAATAATCCCAAAGTAAGATATAATTCCTCCGGCAATTAACGGAGCAGTTGAAGTAGCTGAATTAACCAAAAAATTTTGCTTACCGAAATATTCATTTCTTGATTCTGTTCGGGTTGAAATATATTGAGTCAAATTGTACCCTGGCCAAAAAGTTCCATGCCCTATCCCGCCTAAAATTCCAAGTACAACTATATAATCGAGAGATCTTTCTCTTAATATAAATATGGAAAAATAAAGCATCCCAAGGAAAAGAAGACCTGTTTTGACCAGAAAAATTTGAGAATAGTATTTAAGGAAGTATCCCGAAGCAATATAGAGGATAAAAAGGACACTTAGAGATACCATTCCGTATTCAGCGATTGCCCTAAAGCCCCCAAGTTTAAATAGATAAACATTTAAAAATATGCCGGAGAATGATATTGTAAAATAAAATATACCGATGGTTTTTAAGAGCAGCTTCTCATCTCTTGACATATTTTTATTATAATAAACGAATGAAAAAATTGTTAGTCGCAACAAAAAATCCCGGCAAGTTTGGCGAGATAAAAAATTTCTTAGCCGATTTACCAATTGAAGTTGCCTCGCTTTCCGATTTGAAAATTCAGGAAGATGTTGAAGAAACAGGAAAAAGTTATGCTGAAAATGCAAAGAAAAAAGCCCTCTTTTTTGCAAAAAAGTCGGAACTTCCGACTTTGGCCGATGACAGCGGGATAGAAATAGAGGCATTGGGAAGAAAGCCTGGAAAAAATACCAGAAGATGGCTCGGATATGAAATGACAGATGAGGAAATTATCAGCCATCTATATAAGATTTCAAAAGAACTCGGGAGGAATCGGAGGGCTCATTTTATTTCAACTGTCTGTTTGGCGCTTCCAAACGGTCAATTTTTTTTAGAAACAGGTGATACACAAGGAATAATTGCGGAAAAACCTTCGACAAAAAGAACTAAAGGTTATCCCTTCCGATCATTCTTTTATTTAGAGCCAATAAAGAAGTTTTTTTTCGAAGACAACTTAACAGATGAGGAGCAGAAGTTGTATAATCACAGATATAAAGCAATTAGTAAGTTAAAACCGATAATTAAGAAAGTATTGAGTATTTAGTATCCAGTATTCAGTATGTTAGACATAAAATTTATTCGGGAAAATCCGGACAAAGTCTCACAAGGCGCAAAAAATAAAAATATAGAGGTTCCGATTGAGGAGATTTTAAGACTTGATGAGGAATATCGAGAATTATCACATACTCTTCAAGAACTTTATGCTCAAAGAAACCGTATAGCAAAAGAGCGTGATATTGAAGGCGGACGGGAAATAAAGGCCGAAGTCGATTCCAAAGAAGATCAACTTAGAAAAATTAAAGAAGAACTAGAGAGACTTCTCTATGCTGTTCCGAATTTGCCCGCAGATGATGTAAAGGTCGGTCGCGACGAATCGGAAAATGAGGTTATTCGAAAAAATGATACGCCCCGAAAATTTGATTTCAAACCTCGTGATCATGTAGAACTTGGAGAAATTCTAGATATTATAGACATTGAGCGAGCGGCAAAAGTATCCGGTGCAAGATTCGCATACCTTAAGAATGAAGGGGTTTTGCTTGAGTTTGCGTTAACTCAATTTGCCATTGATACTTTAATAAAGGAAGGTTTTATCCCCGTAATTCCACCGGAGCTAATAAAGACCGAAATAATGAAAAAGCTTGGATATATGGAAAACGGAGGAGATGAAGACATGTTCCACATAGAAAAAGATGGCTTAACCCTTGTTGGAACAGCCGAACACTCAATTGTCCCTATGCATATGGATGAAACACTCTCTGTCCATTCCTTACCTAAGAGATATGTTGGGTTTTCAAGCTCTTTTCGGAGAGAAGCCGGATCTTACGGGAAAGACACAAGGGGAATTTTAAGAGTCCATCAATTCGATAAGGTAGAAATGGTTTCTTTTACAACCAGTGAGAAAGACGATTCCGAACAAGAATATTTGTTATCTCTTGAAGAGAAGTTTTTTCAAGCCTTAGAACTTCCCTATCAAGTAGTTAAGATGTGTAGTGGTGATTTAGGGTTTCCTGTTGCCAGAAAGTACGACATAGAAGCATGGATTCCGACGCAAGAAAAATATCGGGAAGTGACATCCGTATCCACAACCTCTGATTTCCAATCAAGAAGACTAAATATAAGATATCAGGAGGGGGGAGACAAGAAATTTGCCCATATCCTTAATGGGACTGCATTTTCAACTAACAGACCAATAGTTGCAATCCTTGAAAACTATCAAGAAGATGACGGATCTGTTGTGATTCCGCAGGTGCTGCGCAATTACATTAATTTAGATAAAATTTCTCCAAAAAAATAACAATTTTCTCTATGTAATTTTTGTTGTTATTCCAGTCCAAATCTTTATTTTTGAAGCCGCGTTTTTTCTTGACAAAACTTATTATTTTTTTCACGATAAGATTAGAGCGTTTAAATGGCCCGCCTAAGCTTACTTCAGGGCTTTTCAGTATTATTCATACACGCCCTGAAGAGCGCTTGGTGGGCGGGCTCAAGAAGCTCTAAAACTCGCAAAGCTCATTGAGAGCTTCTAGAGGAGGTGATATGTACATGGCAAAGAAAAAAAAGAAGAGGAAATAGCTAGGGTTTATCTCTAGTATTTCTGATTGGATTCGCATTTTCGCGAGTACCAATTGATCAAATGGTAATCTCCCCCTCTTTTTTTAAAAAAAGAGGGGGAGAATCTTTATTCTGAGTAAACATTCGGATACATTCGTATTATAGCCTCGATTATGATAGAATTTAAAATAAATCTATGTTTGGTGCTTTAGGTCGTTTTTTTGATTCAAATGAAGGGGAAATAAAAAAACTTCGCCCCATTGTTGAGGAGATAAACTCACTCGAACCTAAAATTAAAAAGCTAAAAGATTTAGACTTTGTGCGCAAAACCCAAGAATTGAAAAAAAGAGTAGCGGGAGGGGAGAATCTCTTTTTACTTTTGCCTGAGGCTTTTGCATTAGCGCGGGAAGCATCCATGAGGGCTACCGGAATGAGACCTTATGATGTTCAACTTGTCGCGGCAATAGGTCTGTCTCAGGGAAAAGTCGCGGAGCAAAAGACCGGTGAGGGAAAAACCCTTTCTGCTGTGCTGGCTTTGTATCTCCATGCCCTAACCGGAAAAGGCGCCCATTTAGTAACTGTCAACGATTATCTGGCACGCCGTGACGCGGGTTGGATGGGGTCTATTTTTGATCTTCTTGGTATGCGCGTTTCATCAATGATCAGTGAATCTTCTTTTCTTTATGACCCTGAATATACGGACGAGCAGGCATCCGATTACAGACTTCTTCATTTAAGGCCTATTACACGCAAAGTTGCATATGAAGCGGATATTGTTTATGGAATCAATTCTGAATTTGGTTTTGATTATCTTCGTGACAATATGGTTTTTGACGAAACGAATATGGTTCAAAAGGAGCATTATTATGCAATTATTGATGAGGTTGATTCGGTTTTAATTGATGAAGCAAGGACTCCGCATATTATTTCCATGCCGGACGCGACCCCTTCTCAAAAATATTTTGAATATGCAAAGATTGTTGAAAAGCTTTCGGGAGAAATTGATTACAAGATTGATGAAAAATCCAGAACCGCTCATTTGACTGATCACGGAATTGAGAAAATTGAAAAACTTTATAATGTTCGCGACATTTATGAGAAAGATTTTGACACCGTATACCATATTGAAGCAGCCCTTAAGGCAAATACTTTGTTTCATAAAAATAAGGATTATATAGTGCGTGATAATCAGGTTATTCTGGTGGATGAATTTACGGGAAGACTACTTGAGGGCAGAAGGCTTTCCGAGGGCCTTCATCAGGCTATTGAGGCAAAAGAAGGAGTTCAAATCCAGCAGGAATCAAAGACACTGGCTACTGTTTCTCTTCAGAATTACTTCAGAATGTATGAACGCTTGGCAGGGATGACAGGAACAGCCGTAACTGAAGCTGAGGAATTCCAAAAAATCTACAAACTTGAAGTTATAGTTATTCCAACGCACAAGGACATGATAAGAGAAGATCTTGGAGATTTAATTTATAAAACTACAAGAGCAAAAGTGGCGGCTGTTGTCCGGGAGGTTGAAGAAGCCCACAAAAAAGGGCAGCCTGTATTGGTAGGTACAACTTCCATCGACAAAAATGAGATTATATCCGAATGTCTCAAGAGACGAGGGATTAAACATGAAGTTTTAAATGCCAAAAATCACATAAGAGAAGCTTTAATTATTAAAGATGCGGGAAAGAAGGGGGCTGTTACGGTTGCGACAAATATGGCAGGACGTGGAGTTGATATTATTCTGGGAGGTCAACCGCCCTCTAAATTTGACTTAAAATATCTTGAGCAGGCGGGGCAGAAAGAGCTTGAAAAGGATTTGAAAGCTTGGGAGAAAGAACATGAAGAGATTGTGTCTGCCGGAGGACTCTATCTTATCGGAACTGAAAAGCATGAGTCAAGAAGGATTGACAACCAATTAAGAGGTAGAGCCGGCCGTCAAGGGGACCCGGGAAAATCTCTATTCGTTGTCTCGCTTGAAGATGATCTAATGAGGGTTTTTGGAGGAGAACAAATTTCAAATCTTATGACTCGTTTCAATTTTCCTGAGGACCAGCCTTTGGCGCATGCGCTTGTGTCAAAAGTTATTGAGCAAGCTCAGGTAAAGGTTGAAGGATTCAATTTTGAAATAAGAAAGAATTTACTCGATTATGATGATGTATTAAATAAACAAAGGAAAATTATTTATAAAATGCGTCAAGATATTGTCGGGAATCGGGAGGATATTATTAAATTCGTGATAGCAAAAGTTGAAAGTGAGATAAAAAAAACAGTTGAATTTAATCTTCTCTCAGAAACTTTATCTGATGGATATAAAACCGTTGTTGAGGAATTTTCAAATATTATTCCTTTTGATGAAGCTTCCCGCGAGCATTTGTACAAACAAATTCAGCAAGTTGGATCGGTGGAGAAAGTCACCGATTTTCTAATTGGAATTCCAAGACAAGTTATAAAGAAATGGGAAGAAGAATTCGGGAGAGAGCATCTGGCTCATGTTTGCAAAATAATTTCACTCTCAACTATTGATAATCTTTGGATGGACCATTTAACCGCGATAGAGGATTTACGAACAGGGATTGGTCTTCGGGGATATGGGCAAAGGGATCCTCTTGTTGAGTACAAAAATGAATCGTTCCAAATGTTTGAACAATTGATAGCTTCAATTGATGACGGAATTGCCCACAGGGCATTTAAAATAAATCTTGCTGAGGTTTCATCTCCATCCCTGCCGCAGAGACAAAACATTATAGTAAATCAACCGGAATCGGAAGTCGGATCCGACGCCGCTAAAGCTATGTCGGACAAGGGAAAAAGTCGAAGGGATAATGATTCGAATGGTAAAAAATTGGGGCGCAACGACCCGTGTTGGTGCGGAAGCGGTAAAAAATGGAAGAAATGCCACTACCCCAACTCACCGAATTCTTAGAAATCTTGAACATTGACAACGTACATTTCTAATGTATAATTGAAGTTAATGTGAATATTATCAATACCACAGTTTTAAGAAATAATTTGGCTGATGCGCTTTCCGAGGTTGCTAAGAAGAAAGATTTTCTTTTGGTTGCAAAAAAGGGGAAAATAACATCGGCAATCGTAAACATAGATTTATTTGAAGACTTACTGGCTTTGGCAAATAAAAACTATCTTAAAACTATAGAAAAAGCTCGTAAGGAATATAAAAAAGGTGATATTTTTACCCACGAAGAAGTTTTTGGGCAAATTTAATGGCCTACAAACTCATTTATGCAAGATCCGCTTTTAAAGATATCCAAAAATTAGACAGCATTGCTAAAAAAAGGATTAAAAAGAAAATCGAAGAATATGCCGCGAATCCTATTAAGTCAGCAAAAAAACTCATAAGTTCAAGAATTGGAACTTATCGCTGGAGAGCAGGTAATTATAGAATAGTATTCGATATTGAGCACGAAAATATAATTATCTTAAGAATCGGCCACAGACGGGAAATATACCCAGTCAAACATTAGTCAAATTGGGAAAATTCTCCGATTCTATGCTATAAATAAAATATGCTCCTGCCCGATGAAAAATTAAAACCC
>Ga0209541_10012418_pt1 | contig 13178 bp, 13 predicted proteins | sample RifCSPlowO2_01_FD_184027 | JGI IMG/M metagenome (GOLD analysis project Ga0209541, IMG submission 184027) | Groundwater microbial communities from Rifle, Colorado - Rifle CSP2_plank lowO2_0.1 (SPAdes) (version 2) | ecosystem: Environmental > Aquatic > Deep subsurface > Groundwater | place...
TGTCCTATAGAATCACAAAATCCACAGTTTGGTTTATTTGTATTGTCTGAATTAGGATCACATAATCTATCATATCTTACATCATCAACATAGCCAGTATAAGAACTTCCAACAACTTCTTCAGGATTTCCTAAAGAATCAAGCCAATGAACATTATCATCATCTCCAAAATATTGAGCTTGTTGTGGAGTCAAGCAACTTTTGCTATGCTGCTTTGTTGCTTCACATATTGGAACATTGCTACAGTAAACTCCCTCTCTGAAAGTTCCATCCTGCTCATTAAATTCGGATCTAAACCCAAAAGTGCATTTATTTGCATTTAAATCACCAGGAACAAAACAACCAGCATCAGCGCTTCTGCATAAATTTTGGCATGAATACTCATCCTGAATATCTGTTCTGAAAGCATCATTTAAATTCAATTGTGGAAGATTAGTTATTGCAGCTCTGCAAGCAGCCTGAGTTACATAACTACATCCAGATGGCAACTGACAACATCCCTCTTGCAAAGATGGAACATTTGCACAAGAAGCATCACTTGCATCAAAACTCCATCCTTTTATTTCACATGCTGCTCTGTTTGTATTTCTTCCATATTCTCCTGTACTTGGATCCCAACAACATCCCAGACCGCAAAAATTAGTATTTGCACATTGAGTTCCAACTTGTTTGTTAAAACTATTATCACATAAATTCTCATCAACGAAAGCACAGTAAGTATCACTACCCTTGACTTTTTCACAGCATGCTAAATTTTCCGTAGCAGAAACATTTTCTGTTTTAAGCAGATAAATGGTGAATATGCTCATAAGGATTACAAATATCTGAAACAAGGCTTTTAATTTCTTCAAACAACCCACCCTCTGACAGCAAACATGAACTCATTATTATAATTTCTTATTTTTATTTTGTATATTTTTGTTGACCCAACTGAAAAGGGAATCACAGTAACTTCAGGATTATTTGTTTCATAAATCTGGTTGAAGAATGTTCCAAACAAGATTTCCTCATCAACCACATCTTCAGCAACTTCCGCAAATATTCCAAGAGGAACATCAAATTCTTCAACAAATCTTGATTCAGTTATCTTTGTCTCGCCTTTTGAAATTGTAACAGGATAATAGACAGTAACAATTGTTTTGTAATTAGAAATATCCATATCAAGATTTAAAGTTCCTGCTTCAACATTATATCCTGAATTTTTTATATCACTCAAGTCAATGCATCTCTGAAGTTTACCAAGCAGATAATTTCTCATTTCACTCTCAATCAGATTATCAACAAAAGGATATTTGTTTTCACAAGAGTTAAATGTGTTAGTATGGCACAAATAATTGACTTTGCTATTTTTATAGTTATAATAAACAATCGGATTTATCATTCCACCCTGCTTCAAGACCAGTTCAATAGCTTCATTTCCATGCTTCTCAATGCAGTTCCCAATGTAATCCTGCAATGGCTGAAGTGAAGATTCATCAAAAACAGTTTCAACATCGCTTTGTTTTTTTATCTTGTCTCCTAAAAAATAAAACACTAAAAAGACGGTGACTAATATCATTATTCCCACAATAACAAAAACAGTAATCTGACCTCTTTTATTCATTACTAATTAAAACTAAGGATAATATATAAATTTAATTATTTAACAATGTTAATCATTGCTTACTCTAGGTGCAAGTATGATCTGCAAACTTAACTTATCAATAATCTTATACTCAACTTTCAAAGGATAATCATTGCTAAGCAATAAAGTTACGCTGTCACTTAACTTGCTTCCCTTGATTATCTTCTTTAAATATTCTATTGAATATCTTGATCTTACAACTTCTTCTTTGGAAGTAACCCTGACAATATCATTATTCATAAAAGAAACTTTTGCAGTGCTTATATTCCCCGCAGCCTGAATATTAAGTGTGTTATTTTCAATCTCAAAAGCAACTGAATCTGAAACAACATCCATGTCATCTATGGCTTCATCAAATAATATTGAAGGCATTTCTATCCTGCATTTAAAATCTAAATCAGGAACTTTTTGTCTTTCCTCTTGCATATTTATTAGGCTTAAAGTGAATAATCTTGTAGAATTTGATTTCAAAGTAATCTTCAATTTACTCTCTAACAATTCTAATGTCAAAGTATCAGAGGATTTTGCTCTCCTAAGAACTTGCTTTAAATTGTCTAAATTAACTGCTATCTCAATCTCTTTGTTTACATCATATTCAATAAATACACTACTAAGCAACTTGTAAACAACCATTGCAACATTGGCGGGATCCATTGCAACAAGTTCTAATTTTTCCCTGTCTACTTTGAATACGACTTCATTCACCAATTCAGAAATAATCATTACAGGCTCCTTGAAGAATTTTGGTTCTGCCAGTGTTAATTTCATACCTTTAAAAAAATAAAAATGTTTTTAATAATTGCTGTAATTTAATATGCATATTAATTAATAATTTCTCCATTGATGATCGCATTTGGCACACCTAAAAAACTGCGTCTCAGCTTCATCGCTTGCCCTAGTTTGAACCAGCCAATAATAAGCCTGATTATTCCCGCATTTAGGGCATTCAATTTGAGTTTTTGGTAGTATCTCTATGTTCTTGTCAATGATTTTTATTTTATCCTTGTTGTTTAACTTTTCCTTGACAACTATGTTTCTGTTCTTGTCCTCCTTATAATTGCAACCGCTACATTTTATAATTTTCTTGTTAAAGTCTGGAACTAAGATTGAACCACATTTTGGACAGAACATCATTTTACTATACCTCCTATAATATCAGTGAACAAAATTTTGATATACCCTAAAAAAGGAATTCTTAAAACTGCTTTTCCAATAATTTGTTCTTTTTTGATATTAGTTTCTCCTAATTGTTGGAATGAATCCATATTATTATCCCCTTTAGTTTGATAGTAATTATCTCCAATGAAAACAACCCTATGAATTATGGGGTTATTTGAATTTCCATTAAAAACAATAACGTCTCCAATTTCAATATTTTTAGCTCCTTTTAAAACCATTATATCTCCTTTATTAAATCCATTTGAAAAGGACCATTCTTTTATTTGTTCTTTTGTATAATCATACCTATTATACCATTCTCCTTTTTTATTATACCATTCATTAAAATTACTTTCATGATGCATGCTACTTGAAACTACAGCAACAACTGGATAACCAGTTCCTAAAACTAAGCCCAATCCAGGATAAATAATGAACTTGACAATCAAAAAAGCAAGTATTATGCTTACAATCCATGAAAGAACAGAATCGTCATACCATAAAAACTTCCAAATCTTTTTCAGCATTTGACATTCATTCAAAACAAAATAGTTTAAAAAACTTTTGATATCTGCTCTTGTCTCCATCCATGCATCATAAGGCTTCTTATAATCTGATCTTTAGTCATTCCTTGTTTCAATGCCTGATTAACATATTCTCTTAAGTTGTCAATATTTACTTCTTCTATTGCCTTATTTATCTGGTCCATTGTAACTCCTTGCGATTTAAGATTATTAACTATCTGTTCTCTAGTGATATTCTGGCTTGACATCATTTTAATTTTATTCTTCAAGTCCTGCAAATTGGTCAGAACTTTATTCTCAGCAGGTATTTTTTCAAGAACTTCCTCTTTAACTTCTTCCTTTTTCTGAGAAGGTTCAGAGAATAATTTTTCTATGTCCTCATCTCCAAAATCAATTTTTTCTTCTTTTTTCTCATTAACAACCTGTTTGATTTCAATTGGTCTTGCGGGACTGTCAATTTTAATCTTTTTCTTTTTTAGCTTCTTAAATATTACAAATACTGCAGCAAGTATAACAATCAAAATTACAAACAATATCAAAAGTGTAATCGTAGATGGATTTTCTCCAAGAGTTGCAGATCCTATAATTGCATTACCGCTGCTTTTTTCATTAGGGCTTAAAAATAAAAAAAGTATAAACAAGAACAAAAATCCTACAAAGACTAAAAAAGACACCTCTCTATTTTTATCTTCCATAAAATTAGGTATTAATTTTGGTTTAAATACCTTTTGGATTATTTAGCTACCTTGTCAAAATTATCCTTTATTTCCTTAAATAATTTTCTTAAAGAATCAGTCGAGGCTATGAATTTTTTTCTCAAATCTCCTTCTCCCTCAACAAGCATTGTAGGATTGCTGATTAAAGGATGCTCTATATTATAAGCAACATTTTCTACATTATGTTTGCACAATTCATCTCTCAAGGCATTGCATAAAGTATGATCCTCTCCAATAATTTCTATTTCAAGTTTTCCCTTGCTTTCTTCCAATATGCTGATTTCCATAAGTTAATCACAAAATAATGACTTTTAAATCTTTCTTTTTTTGGTTTTTAGCATATCACCTATTGTCATCTCACTATCTTTTAGGTTAAAACTTATTTCTTTCTTCTCTTCAACAAGCTCAACAATGTTAATATCTAAAAAATGCTCAAGTTTCTTTGCTAAAATAATGGAAGGTTTTAAGCTTCCTGTCTCAATTTTATGTATTATTGATTCTTTTTCAGCTACACTTTTTGCCAGCTCCTCCTGCTTTAATCCTTTATCTTCTCTGGCCTTCTTGATGATGTTATGATAATTGCTAGCAATGCTCTCCTCAATCGGTTTATGCTTCATAATTACTTTTTTCTCTGTTAAATTAATCAAAGACTTGCCAGATGAAACAACCTTGCCAAACTTTCCGCAATTCTCGCAGACTTCCATCATCACATCTTCAACTATAGCTCTACTGAGATAGTCATACTTCTTACCGCAAATTTCACAGCTTGGCATGCAATTAAGTTATATTAAAAAATTTAAATAAGTTTGGTTAGCTTAAAATCAAGATTCACTTTCCAAGTAATCTCTTATTTCTCCAAGACTTGTAAAACCTTCAAATTTCTTTTTCTCATTAATAACTATTGTAGGAGCCCGTTTAATCTCATAGCTGTCAACAAGAAATTTTATAATTTCAAAGTTTCTATCAAATGAAAATACATGAATATTACTCGATTCAACAACTTTGTCAAGAGCATATCCTTGTCTTAATGATTCTTCATGATGCTGATCATAAAAATATAATATCAAATTCTGATCAAGATTGCATTCCTTGTTTAATTTTGTAAAAAGAGTATATGCTCTGATTTCCAGTAAAAAATATTTGCTTTTTAACAATTTGTATTCATCACCGCTGAAAATATTTTTTTCCTCATAATTTGTTAGGATTTTTCCAATATTATTTAATTCAGGAGTTACTTTAGACAGCTTCAGGTTAAGTGAATCGCAATAATCCCTCCCAAAAGTTTCCAAAAATTCCTGGCTTGTTATATAATCAAGAGTTTGCAGTTCAACTTCGCTTATGGAAATAGAAACATCTTTAACTCTTAGTAAATCAAGACCATAACCTGCAAATAATCCAAGAGAAAATATCAAGATACCAATAGTCACACTTGCAAAAAAAGCCTTTCTTAAATCCTTTTTTACCATTTTTTTCTTGTGTTGAACATCTCCTGAAACAATGCTGTAACCCAGTGAAACATAGTAAGTATTGGGTAAACTATGAAATATGCCAGGATAGTCAAGCTAAAAAATCTTGTCTTTTGTTTTATAAGTTTGCTTGCTCTGTAAAAAAGGTATAAATTTATAAAAATAACAATTATCAAAGGAAAAAAATATTTCACATCAAATGACAGCAATAAATTTTTTATAGAAGGCAATTCTCCAAAAGAAAATATTTCAAATTTCAAGACCATAATTTTGATAATCCAATTATAAATTTTACTCATAATTTCATAAGAAAAAAAAACAAAAACAAGAGCAAGAACAATAAGGCTGAACAAGTTTAAAGGAAGCTGAAAATTTCCATAAAGACCATATTTCTTCTTGAAAAAAACTTTTTTATACTTAACAAGATTTTGAAGAAACCCCCTATACCACCTTACCCTTTGATTCCATAATTCTTTAAAAGTACTCGGAACTCTTGTGTAAGTTAAAGCATTTGAAGCCATTCTGATGTCATATCCATTTGATTTCAGCCTCATAGCAATCTCCAGGTCTTCTGTAAGATTATTTTCATCAAACCCACCAAGATTTTTTACGATATCTTTTCTAAAAACACTAAGAACTCCATGGCTGGAATATAATGTGTTTATCCTGGACATAAGCTCTCTTATAACTGCAGTAAATGTATACTCTATTTTTTGTAATCTATTATATAGATTCTTTGACTCTAAAACTTTTATAGGTGTTATAACTCCTCCAACTTTTTTGCTTGAAAAATACTCAAGAACATTTCTCAGTGAATTCTTGCTTACCTCTGAATCAGCATCTACTATTGCAACAAATTCTCCCTTGGCAAAACTTAATCCTTTATTAACCGCAGAAGCTTTGCCAATCCCTTCGTGTTTATTATTAACTAATCTGACCTGTCTGAATTTCTGAACAATGCTAACAGTCTTGTCTTTTGATTCATCATTGACAACAATTATCTCTATTTTATTCTTTGGATAGTTCAAATTCAATAAGCTCTTGATAGTATTTCCTACTGTGCTTTCCTCATTATAAACTGGAACAATTATTGAAACATAAGGAAATTCCTTTAGTTTTATTCTCTTGCTTTCCTTGAAGAACAAAAGATTAAGCCAGAATAATCCCAAGACTAAACCTATTAAAGAAACTCCCCATAAAAAATAATAAATCATAATACCCTCCAGACTTCAACACCATCTTGATTATAAATAAGTCTAAAATATTCTGGATTTCTGTCAATAAGATATAATAAACCTTGATTTCTATTTGTCCAGACAAGGCTATTTTTCATTTCAGGAGTTATAAAAATATAAGTTATCTTAAATTCTTCAAATAGTTTTAATGTATTGCTTAAATCTTTGTCATAAAATATTTTTTTTAAATAATAAAATCTCAATTCAGATCTCGGTGCATAAGCTTTGTTTATATCAACAAAATTTTTCCTTGATGAAATGGAATTTATGTAAATTCCATATTTTTCATGGGATAATATTACATCTCTTGGATTTGTGTTGTCTTCGATAAATATCAACGCATTATAAACTCCAGAGTTAGGATTCCTTTCTGAGCTATTTACTAAAAATAATGCTCCTGAGAATATCACTCCTGCTATGAGCATAATTACAGTAAGATCCCTGATTATAATTGAATCCCATTTAAGCTGGTATAAATATTTTAGGCCATAAGCTCCAAGAACAGATAAAATTAAAGTAATGTAAATAATGTATTTTATATTCAAGATTAACATAATTATATTAAGTATAAAAAACAAATAGTATAATGTATTTTTGTATTTTTTTTTCCACAAATAAGCCATACCAAAAAATGACATAAATACTAAGAATATGCTCAGACCATATTCTCCTCCAAGCATAGAAAAATATTCATAAAATTTGTAGTTTATTATATTTATTCCAAAATGAACAAAACTATTGTTAAGATATATTATCAAAAGGATAATAACTGAATAAGGAATAAACCTGTTAAGTTTTTTATTTTTCCATAAGTAAAAAAATATTATTATTAGGGCAAATAATATATGAATAAAATCAAAGAATGATAACATTATGTAAACAAAAAAAGCGAGATAATGGAATATTTTTCTCTCTTTTATCACAAAATAAAATCCAAGAAGATTAAGGAATAAAGGAATTGGGAAAGATGTAAAATGAGTAAATGAGTAAAGGAACACTGGACTTAAGATAAATAGGTAGCAAATAAAACTCGAAGTAGTTCTTGTAACTTTAAAATCTCTTAAAATTAAATAAAATAATAGTAAAGAAAAGAATCCAAGAATTATTGGAATAAAAACCAGCAAGTTAATAATGCTTATTTTGAGTAAAAGATTAAATAATACCAAGAACAAAATGCTTCCCATATTGTATAAAAATGCCCTTCCCCCAAAGCTTAGAAAATCATAAGAAGGTATTTCATTGTTTATTATGTAATTTGAGATTCTGTAATAAAAATAGCTTTCTTGTCCGTGAATGTCAAAACCTCTGATCAAAGAAGGCAATACCAGAATAATAAAAGCCAGTAAAAAAATTATGTAGGGATTAGCAAATAACTTTGTATATATTCTCTTTAACTTTTGTGATGCATTTTCCATCTTGAACATACTTCAAATCTTGAATGTTATAAAATTTCTTAATATTGTCATTTATATAAATGTACTCTGCACCGTATTCCTTAGATATTTCAATGGCTTTATTATAAGACCATCCAGTGTACATTAGGTTCACATCATAATTTCTCTGTTTTGAATCAGGGGCTAATAAAAAATTGCTGTCAATAATATTTTTTCTTCTGCTAAAGTAACTTATCATATGCCCATATTCTAATGGAGCAATTATTGCTTCGTCACTTTCGGAATTCTCTTTAAACCATTTAAAATCATTCAGGTTGGTAAACTCTTTGTTATAGCTGATATAAGTAGGAACTAAAGATAGCAAAAATATGAGAAAAACAAAACAAATTATTACAAAATTTTTAAAGCTATTAAACTTTGTTTTCTCAAGATAAATAAATAAGAATTTTATTGAAAGACTTGATGCAATAACAAGACCAAAACTTAAAAATAGTAACCCAATATCAATATCAGTTATGCCTAACAAAAGCAAAAACAAAATTCCTAATATTAATGAAGAAATTAATATAATAGACTCTTTTTTCATCTTGAAAAAACCTTGATATACTCCCAGTATGCCCAAACATAAAGGTATTATTCCTATAAGATAAATCGATTTGAATATGTTAAGAGTATTACTTAAGGGGTTATTTCCATAAACTGCATGAATTCCATATTCTAAAAATACCCTCCTGAATATTATAATGTTAATAAGAAGAACAAGAAAAAAAGTAAAAATCATTATTTCCTTTTTTAGTTTCATTATTGGTATGCCTTCTGTATTCATAAGAAGAATATAAAAAAGAAGGATGAATATCAACAAAAAGGAATAAGGATGCATTAAAGCCAAGACAGAACTGCCAACAATGAAGCATATTAGATATTTTTTGTTTTCAAGCTTCATAAAACAAAATAACAAAAATGAGGTTAAAGGTAAAACTACAAAATAGGGTGTAAACTGATTTATTAAAACTCTTGAATAAAGAGGAATAAAACCAGATAATAAAGCAGTAAACAATGATGAAGTTTCATCATTCGTTATTTCTTTCGCAATAAGGTAAGAAATTAGAACAAGAGAACTTATTATAATAGCAGGAAATATCTTGAAGTAAAAAGGGATAAATGAAAATAATGCAAATAAATAGTGAAACAATGGCTGCACAACTATAAATCTCCCGCCATGGCTAAGCTCATCATAAATTATTGGCAAGCCGGTATTTCTTATATTTTCTATAACTCTTAAATTAAAATAGCTATCATCATTATTTAAATAAGGACTTGAAAAACTCAGATACAAATTAAAAACAAAGCTTAACAAGAATATTACTGCAAGTATTCTAAGTGGTTTTATTTTCATTTTGGATATTCTCTAGTTTTTGTTTTAATTCCTCACCAACAACATCAAAATAGTCATAAAATTTTGCAGATGTCTTTATCAACCTAGTTCTTCCAGATTTCTCTGACTCAATGAACTCCATCTCTTTTAATTTGCTTATATGATCATAAGCTCCATTACCCCTAAGCTTGATTATGTCTGATTGTAAAACAGGCTGTTTATATGCAATCAATGCCAAAGTTTCCTGTGTTGGTTTGTCAAATTCAGTCTGATCCAATAATTGGGCAGTTAAATATAGATATTCCTTTTTTAGGTTTAATTTAAACTTGCTATTATCTTCAACAATTTCCAAAGAATTGCTATTATTTTTGTAATAATTAATCAGGTTTTGCAAGGCTTCATTCAGTGTTCCTTTTGAAGCAATGCCTGTTAATTTAGACAACTCATCCAGATCAACAAATCTTCCAACAGTGAACAAAACAGCTTCAATCCTGTTTTTTATGTCTTGCATATAGATTAAGAAGTTAATTAATTTTTAAACTTATTGAATTGAACAAAATATATATAAATTAGTTTCCATTATGGATACTATTATAAAAAATAAAAAAGATAAAATCATTGAATTGTTTTTAAAAAATATAACTAATAAACTTCAAATCTCAAGAACCCTGCAATTTCTCCAAGCTCTTTAAGCTGATTTCCAAGTTCGGTCTCTGAAGAAATAATTTCCACTTTAGTTCCATACAAAACAGCTTTCTCTTCAATCCCATCAATAAGAACATCATCAACACTATCACATACAACAATAACATCAACAGCACTCATTTCCAATGCTCTCATAGTTTTTTCTTTTCCATAAACAACTTTTTTTGGTTCTTTTGCGAGTAGCGTAAAAAACTTATCAAGTAATTCTTTCTCCTTGATTGAAGCTTGTTCTGACAGAACATCATTGCTCTTCTCAACAAGTTCTTTTAACCCAAAATCTCCAGTATAACTTAAATCCTTGACAGCCAATACTTTTCTCTTAAGCTCATTATTCAAAAGGTTTTCATTAAGAAATGTTTCTTTAGTAGGTCCAGGCCCACCAATAAGTATTCCTTTAAGATGTTTCATTTCCAAAAATTCTTTATTTGCAACATCAGCTATTTTTCCATGAAACTCTTTAGCAGCAATTTCTCTTATTCTTGCATAACGAGCTTGGCTCTGGCCCCCTTTAGTTGTCTTCCCTGGAACATCAGAGGTAAATTTTTTTATCTCATCAATCCTATTTCCTTTTAAAATTCCAATATTTCCTTCTCTATTATCAACAACAATCAGTCCATAGACATCTTTGTCTTCAACCATATCTTTCAAGGGATCAAGAAGAAAAGTCTGATCACATCTGTATGTTCTTAGTTGGACTGGTTCAGGAGGTTCAATGCTAAAAACTTCTATATCAACTTTATTATCTTTGTCAGAAATATTGCCTGCAAAAACAGCAAGTCCGTTTGGAGGAGTCTGTTTAAACAGTCTTAAATGCCTCACTATTCTTTCTAGGGAATCAATTACATTATTCCTGTTTGTCTTGTCTTTTATGTTATTTGCAGTTCCTTGCTCATCCTGGACATGCTGGATTATTTTGTACAAATCGTAACCTTGAGGAATATAAATAGAAACAAGTTCAGTATGTCTCCCTCTATAACTGTCCAATTCTTTTATAAATCTTGTTAATTTTTTTCTTTGTTTTGTATTCATTTTAATTTTGTATTCATTTTAAAATTCTATCTTAAACTCTTTTCCAAAAAATATGTCAGCATTGCATACACTTTCTAAATCTTCTTTAAAGATTTCTAATTTACTATTGCTTAAAGTTATCTTAACATGCTCTTTTAAAGATTTCTTGTTTTCAGCCTTGAATTTTCTTGCTCTTGATATTACTTCTAAAGCTTCATCACCTAATTTCTCAAGTTTATCATCAATTAATTTTTTATCATATTCTGGCCATGAACTAAGATGAATACTTTTATTGTCAAAATTACTGTAAATTTCTTCTGTTATGTATGGAACAATTGGGGCATACAATTTTAATATAGTTATTAATAATTTTTTTAAAACAAATTTTGCTGATTGTGTTTTTTCACCTAAATCATTGTAAATTCTCTTCTTGATTATCTCTAAGTAATTATCACAAAACATATTCCAGAAGAAGCTGTCAGTTAATCTTTTAGCTTGACTGAAATTATAATCTTCAAAATTATAAGTAACTTCTTTAACTAATTTATTAAGTTTTATCAGAAAAAATTTGTCAAAAGACTCAAGAATTGCTTTTTTATTATTGTAGTTACCTAAGTTCATAAGACTGAATTTAGAGGCGTTCCATATTTTAGTTAAAAATTTATTTCCTGTTATCAAATCCTTTTCATTATAATCTAAATCTTCTCCTAATTTTGAAACAGCAGCCCAGAATCTTAAAGCATCAGCACCATATTGATTTATTATTTTGCTTGGTTCTATTCCATTTCCTTTTGATTTTGACATCTTCTCGCCTTGCAAAGTCACAAAACCAGAAATCATTATGTTTTTCCATGGAACATTATTTTCATGAAGATAGGATCTGACTATTGTATAAAAAGCCCATGTTCTTATTATATCATGAGCTTGTGCTCTAAGGGAATATGGAATTTCTATTTTGTTATTGAATAAAGACGATGCAATTTGAGGTGTCAATGAAGATGTAATCCAAGTATCAAAAACTTTTGTTTCAGGTATTGCTTCTTTTTTGCACTTAGGGCATATCTTCTTTTTTTCAGAAGGATCTATGGGCAAATCTTTTTCATCAGGAAGAATTATTTCATTGCAATTACTGCAATTCCATGCAGGAATTGGAATTCCAAAATGCCTTTCTCTTGAAATAGACCAGTCCCATTCCAATCCATTTATCCAGTTTTCATATCTCTTAAACATAAATTCAGGATGCCATTTTATTTTTTTTCCTTGTTTTATGAGTTCTTTTTTCTTGTCTAGAATTTTTATGAACCATTGTTCTGTTGGCAGAAATTCTATCTCTTCTCCAGATTTCTCATAAACATTAACATTGTGAATTATTTCTTTTTGGTCAATTATAAAATTTTGATTTTTCAAATCACTTAAAATTTTAGAACGAGTTTCTTTTATTGTTAATCCTTTGTAAGGTTCTATACTAATTGTTCCATCTTTATTTATTATTATTTTTGGAATTAATTTATGTTTATTTATTGCATCAACATCATATTTGTCCCCATATGAACATATCATCATAGCTCCTGTTCCTTTTTCTATGTCTGCTGAGTTGTCTGCAATTATTGGCACTTCATAATTAAACAAAGGAACTTTAGCTTTTTTTCCTATTAACTTTTTATATCTGTTATCCTTAGGGTTAACAAATACAGCAACGCACGCTCCAAGCATTTCAGGTCTTGTTGTTGCTATTAGTAATTCTTTTCCTTCTGAACTAAATTTTAGTGTCGTAAAAAAAGTTTTTTTCTCTTTGTCTTCAAGTTCGGCTTGAGCAACAGGAGTTTGAAATTTAACATCCCATATTGTAGGGAAACTTTTTTTGTAAACTAATTTCTTTTTATGCAATTCTAAAAAATACTTCTGCGATATTTTTCTTGTTTTATCATCTATTGTTGAATAAGTATTAGAAAAATCACAAGAAATTCCAAGAT
>Ga0209541_10012419_pt1 | contig 13177 bp, 14 predicted proteins | sample RifCSPlowO2_01_FD_184027 | JGI IMG/M metagenome (GOLD analysis project Ga0209541, IMG submission 184027) | Groundwater microbial communities from Rifle, Colorado - Rifle CSP2_plank lowO2_0.1 (SPAdes) (version 2) | ecosystem: Environmental > Aquatic > Deep subsurface > Groundwater | place...
CCGCGCGCCGTTTGAGGGGGTAATCGCAAAACTAGACGTTAAAAAGGGCGACCCCGTTTCATCTGCCACAATACTCGCGACGCTCGTCACCAAACAAAAGGTTGCGGAGATATCTCTCAATGAAGTAGATGTGGCTAAAGTGAAAGTTGATCAAAAAGTTGCCCTTACTTTTGACGCGGTTTCGGACTTGAGTATTTCGGGAAAAGTCGCAGAGATTGACGCCATGGGCACTGTTTCGCAGGGGGTGGTTTCTTATAACATAAAAATTTTTTTTGATACGCAAGATGACCGCGTAAAGCCTGGGATGACTGTTTCCGCGAATATCATAATTGGTGTAAAACCCGATGTTATAATGATACCAAATTTCGCGCTTAAGTCGCAGAATGAAACGTATTACGTGGAAGTGCCTGATGCGCAAGATAACAATCAGCAACCCCCGGCAAATGCCGGCGCAGTCACACTTGTATCGCCTCCTCGACGCCAAATAATAGAAATTGGAATTGCCAATGATGAATTTACAGAAATATTATCAGGCCTAAAAGCCGGAGATCAAATAATCGTGAGCACCATTAATACGCAAGCCACTACCAATAGCGCCCAAACCTCGTCATCTTTTAGAATTCCCGGCCTTCCCGGAGGCGGAGGTACTGGAGGAAGAAACAATTTTCGCTAGATTATAATTATGATAGAATGTACAAATATATCAAAGAGCTATAAGAGCGAAGACGCGCAAACCCTTGTGCTCAAGGGCGTTACATTCACTATAAACAATGGAGAGTTTGTCGCCATTATGGGGCCTTCGGGTTCGGGCAAATCAACGCTTATGCATATTTTAGGCTGCCTTGATACCCCTTCGGAGGGAAAATATTTTTTAGACGGCAATGATGTGTCTAAACTTTCAAAAGACGAGCTCGCTGAAATTCGCAACAGAAAAATTGGTTTTGTGTTTCAGGCATTCAATCTGCTTTCTCGGGCATCCGTTCTTCGCAATGTCGCGCTTCCGCTTGTATACGCGGATGTTGAAAAAAGTGAGCGCCAAAAAGCCGCCATATCGGCTCTTACCCATGCGGCCTTTCCCGAGAAATTCTGGCACCATAAGCCCAATCAGCTCTCCGGCGGAATGATGCAACGCGTGGCAATTGCCCGCGCGCTCGTCAATAATCCTTCCTTAATTTTAGCCGACGAACCAACAGGAAATCTTGACACAAAAACCGGCGTGGCAGTGTTAAATGCTTTTCAAAAATTGCACCGAGAGCAAGGAAGGACTATTATTTTGATTACGCATGAGCCGTATGTGGCGGAGCATGCCCAGCGCATTATCCATATCCGCGATGGGAATATTGTGGATGATTCAAGAGTTGTTCGCCAGCGAATAGTAACAAATAATTTTTTGTCATGAAAACGCAAGACCTTCTTGAAGAAACATATTTTGCCCTTACCGCGAATAAGGCGAGATCAAGCCTTACGGTTCTTGGCATTGTCATTGGCATTGCCTCGGTTATAGCTATGGTTTCCATAGGACAGGGAGCCCAGGGCACAATACAAGCAAGTATTGAAGGCCTTGGTTCAAATCTCCTTACCGTAACTCCGGGAGTGGCGCAGCAGGGGCGGGGATTCGTATCAACGGGAAGAGGCGCGGCGCAGACTGTCAAAAACGAAGACGCGACAGCGCTTGAGAATCTTTCCGGTGTTCTCGCGGTGTCCGCAGAGTTGCAAAGGCGGTTTCAAATTGTTTCGCAGGTGGGGAATAATACAAACTCTACGGTTATCGGTGCGACCGGAGCGTATGCGATTGCGCGTAATACTGAAATGGAAAAAGGTATTTTTTTATCCGAGGCGCATAACCGAAGCATCGCGCGAGTTGCGGTGCTTGGCCCAACAGCGGCACAAGATCTTTTTGGAGAGAATAGCGATCCCATCGGGAAAACAATACGTATCAACAGGATAAACTTTAAAGTCATAGGAGTCTTGAAATCAAAAGGCGGTTCCGGATTTTTCAATCCCGACGATACCGTGCTCGTGCCGCTTTCTACTATGCAAAAAATTCTCGCCGGAGCGGACTACCTCTCCACCATTGCTATAACCGTAGAAAAAAAGGGCGAGATGGATTTTATAAAAGACGAGGCCACGAGTCTTCTCACTCAGCGCCACAAAGTGGCGGAGCCTGATTTTTCCATTATTTCGCAAGCGGATATCCTCGGAGCGCTCACGCAGGTGACTACGACATTTACTATTTTTTTGGCGTCTATAGCCGGCATATCGCTTTTGGTCGGTGGCATTGGCATTATGAATATGATGCTTACTACCGTCACGGAGCGCACGCGCGAGATAGGCTTGAGGAAAGCCATCGGAGCGCGAGAAAAAAATATTTCTATGCAATTTCTCACCGAATCGGTCGCGCTTACTTTTTTAGGCGGGGTTATAGGCGTCGCGCTTGGGTGGATTATCGCGTCGCTCGTCTCGCGTTTTGCCGGCATTGCCACGCAGATTTCTTTTCAGTCAATACTTCTCGCCTTCGGTATGTCGGCGGGCATCGGCATAATTTTTGGCTACTATCCCGCGCGCAGAGCTGCCGGGCTCAATCCCATAGAGGCGCTTCGTTATGAATAATAATATTTATTAAAAGATAATAAGAAAATTGTATGAAAAAAACAATAATAAATATTTTGGTTGTGGCAATAGTGGTTGGCGGAGCCGCATTTTACGGAGGGATGAAATACGCGCAGAGCAAAAATTCTAAAGGAGATTTTTCCGCTCGAGGCGGATCCGCCCTTGGCGGACAAAATCTCCGCAACCTCTCGCCCGAAGAGCGACAGACACGCCTCCAGGAGATGGGAGTATACGGAGGGGGATTTCGGGGCGGGCGTACCGGAGGCGGGCAGGCGGGGGATAGTGTGTCTTTCGGTGAGATCCTCTCAAAAGATGACAAAAGCATAACGCTTAAGCTTCGGGACGGCGGATCAAAAATTGTTTTTTTTCCGGAAAGCGTTGAGGTGAGCAAGTTTGTCTCGGGGAATAAAGATGATCTTGAGATTGGCAAAACCGTGAGCGTTAACGGCAAAGCAAATCAGGATGGAAGCCTTACGGCACAGTCAATACAGATACGGCCTGCTGTGCTCGAGCAGGCGCAAAATCAGCCAAGTCCGAAAGCAAGCAATTAATGAGTGAATGTAAAATCCAAAACCTAAGAGCTTAGGTCAATGGTTTCGTCAATGCGAATCTTTGAAAGAAAGTCCGGAAGATGGGACACGATGACCATTGCTCCCTTGTATTCGTCTAAAGCCTTTGCGATAATCGGCAGATGCCGGAAATTGATATGGTTGGTCGGCTCATCTAAAATAAGAAGTCCCGGGCGCAGGAGAGCAAGCCTGCAAAAAGACAATAGGCCCTTTTGTCCTTCAGACAATGCTTTGATGGGGCTGGCAAGGAGCTTTCCATCAAGCAAAAATCCCGCAGCAGAGGAGCGTAAGACGTGTTCGTCGTATTGTGCCATTACGGCTTTGAGCGCGTCAAAAGCTTTTTGGTCAAAATCTAAATTGCTAAAATCTTGCTTATAATATCCGATCACTACATCTTGGGCAATAGTGAAAGTATCCGAAGCGCGAGACGCGAGTTTTTCCAAGAGCGTGCTCTTGCCAATGCCGTTTGGGCCTGCGATAAGAAGATGCGTATCTTTGCGAACCACAATATCGCTTTTTTTCTTTACTGTCTTATTATTTTTAATAGCTACTGTTGAAGCGAACTGGATAATTTTTCCATTAAAGTACGGAGGAAATTCTTGAGCGGGGATGGCAAAATCACGGATGGTCTTATCCTCTTTTCTCACCTCAACAATATTTTCCTCGGCTTTTTCCGCCACATCGCGCATGCGTTTGGCAACGGAGCGAAGCTTTCCTCCCTTGTGCGCGAAGACCTCGGCTTGCGCGCGTTTTTCCTTGATCTGCGTCTGCATTCGCGCGTTTTGCAGATTTTCACGCTCTATCCGATTTTTTATCTCCTCCACCACATCGCTGTAATTACCAATATACTGCTCCACCTTGCGCGTGAACACATCCAGATACAGCACGGAATCTGAAAAGGCGTTGAGGAAATCCGCGTCATGAGAAATAACCATGCACGTTTTTTCGTACATCATTAAAAATCCCGTGAGATGCTCAATACCGTGCTGATCCAAATTGTTTGTTGGCTCGTCAAGCAGGAGAATATCGGGATTTTGGATAAGCGCGTGCGCCAAAAGCAAGCGCGCTTGCTGTCCGCCGGAAAATTCTTTTATTTTTTTATCAAACGGCAGGTCAAGATGAACTATTTCAAAAACATCCCCGATAAGCTTGTCAAGGTTATATTTTTTTTCTTCAAAGGCGGTGGCGAAGTATTCTTGGATGGAAAGGTTTGATAATTCCTTGGGCATTACTTGGCGAGCAATAGCAATGGTGGCATCGGAGGGAGTTTTAAATACTTTTCCACTTGTGGGCTCAAGCTCTCCGGTAATAAGCTTGAATAGAGAGCTTTTTCCGGCGCCATTTTGCCCCATAAGGGTAACACGGCTTCCCGTACGCACGGAAAAACTCGCTTCATCTAAAAGCTTTTTATCATGTTCGTATTCAAAGCTCACCTCTGAAAATCGTAAAATTACATTGTCGTTTGCCATGTTAAAGTTTATTGATTATATTGTAGAACCATCTGGTTGCTTCTTCCAAATGTTATCTTGACCAGAAGCATACCCAGCTTTATTGGCTTCGGTTACAAAATTTATTAATTTTTTTAAGTCTATTTTCATATTTTTATCGAGCTTGAATCCTTTGGGGCTCAAGCACCTCTAAATTAAATGCTTGTTTATGAACGCTCTACCAGATCCGGATTTAAAATATTTTTCGAAGGAAAATGCTTTATATTTATCTTGGACTGCGAAATAAAATTCAAGTTTTACCGGCAACCTATCTTTGGTGGCTGGCACATATCCTTTTTGATGCCTATCAAACCTATCTTTAAGATCATCGGTACAGCCAATATAATAACCGTCTTTACATTTTAAGCTGTAAACGTAGTACATAAATATGAGCTTTTTTTAAAAAGATAGATGGTCGCTTACGCAAACCTACTGGCGGTCTTCGTCACGCCGTAGGTCCGCTTCAGCGAACCGATGGTCTCCTTTGCAAACCTACTGGCGGTCTTCGTCACGCCGTAGGTCCGCTTCAGCGAACCGATGGTCTCCTTTGCAAACCTACTGGCGGACTTCGTCACGCCGTAGGTCCGCTTCAGCGAACCGATGGCGGAGAGGGCGGGATTTGAACCCGCGATACCTTTCGGTATACTTGCTTTCCAAGCAAGCGCACTAGGCCACTATGCGACCTCTCCACATTTAATAAAATTAATTTATTTTAAATTCATCTGTATTATGTAGAACTACTGCTGATCATCCAAAGGTGACACTAGGCCACTATGCCTGCCATGTCGAATGACGGGGCGACCTCTCCATATAGAGAATATTCCTTTATTAAACCAGAAAAAAAAGTGAAAGTCAATTCTTTGCTTTTTACCCCTTTGGTAGTACAATTATTGATACAAAGCGTATGGATTCTACGATGTTGCATTTTAATTTTTGATTTTTAATATTTTAATTTTTTTATGTCTCAAGTGGATGATATAAAATCTCGGCTTGATGTTGTTGATGTAATTTCGGAATATATCCAGCTCAAGCCCGCGGGCGTGAGCTTTCGCGCGCTGTGCCCGTTTCACGCTGAAAAGTCGCCCTCGTTCATTGTTTCTCGTGAGCGTCAGTTGTGGCACTGTTTTGGATGCGCGGAAGGCGGGGATATGTTTAGCTTTGTCATGAAACACGAAAATATTGATTTCCCCGAGGCGCTCAAGATCTTAGCCCAGAAGGCGGGAGTTGAGCTTGTGCGCGAAGATCCAAAAAAATTAAATCAAAAAAATCTTTTGCTTGCCATAAACGATCTTACGGCAAAATTTTGGCACAAGATCCTTTTATCTTCAAGCCAAGCAGAGCACGCGCGAGAGTATCTTCGCTCAAGGAATATTTCGCAGGAGTCTATTGAAGATTATATGATTGGATTCGCGCCTGACTCATGGGATACGACGATGAAGTTTTTGCACGAGAGGGGATTTAAACCCCAAGATATATTTCTTGCGGGGCTTGCCATAAAAAAAGAGCGCGGTGATGGATTCTACGACAGGTTTAGAAACAGGATAATTTTTCCCATACGCGACTCGCACGGGACCTGCGTCGGGTTTGGCGGACGCGCGCTTGGCGGAGGAGACGAGAAGTCGGCAAAATATATCAACTCCCCGCAAACGCCTATTTATAATAAAAGCAGTATTGTTTTTAATTTGGATAATGCAAAAAGCGCCATTAAAGAAAAAGATCTTACTATTATGGTGGAAGGATATATGGATGTTATTTCTTCCAATCAGGCGGGAGTAAAAAATGTCGTTGCGATATCAGGCACCGCGATCACACAAGACCATATCCGCATAGTCAAAAGATTCTCCAATAATATCGCCATAGCGTTTGACGCTGACGAGGCGGGGCAGAAGGCGTCTTTCCGCGGAACAGATCTCATATTGGGGGCGGATATGAATCTCAAGGCGATCTCCATACCTTCTGGAAAAGATCCCGATGAATGCATCCAGAAAAATCCCGAAGACTGGCGGCGCGCCACAAGCGCTCCCGAGCCTTTTATGGAATATATGCTTAATGTTACTTTAAAAAAATATCCTTCCATGGGCGCGGAAGATAAAAAAAACATCACGACAAAGCTTTTGCCCTTTATCGCGAAGATATCGAATATCGTGGAGCAGGCGCATTGGCTCAAAAAGCTCTCTTCTGTTATTGATATTTCGGACAATGTTTTGCGGGAGGCAATGCGGGGATTTTTGCAAAAAAATAATTACTCAACGCACGGAGCCATAGAGGAAAAAAAGCAAGCCCGCGCACTGCCAAAGGAGAGGAGCATACAGCTTGAAGAGATGCTTTTGGCTATTGCTCTAAAATATCCGCACTATGTGCCATTTATAATAGATCATTGCGGTCCAGAGTATATAAAAGACACCAAGCTTAACGCGCTTTACAAAAAGTTGATTATTTATTATACTAAATTCATAGATCATGAGCGTTCGGAAGAATTTCAACTCAATAATTTTTATGATTTTCTTTCCGGCGAAGACATGAGTGATGAAAACAACCATCAGAAACTTTCCGACACGCTTATATTGCTTGCTGAAAAGGATTATTTTGATTACGATGCGATTCGGATAAAAGAAGAGCTTCAGAACATCATTTCTTTTTTATATTCTTATCATCTCCGCCTTGAGCTGCAATCTATTAAGAGGCAGCTTGAAGAAGCAGAAAAGCTTGGCGACATTGAGAAGATCAAAGAGTTATCAAAACAATTTAGCCGAACTACCGATGAAATTAGTCTCTTAAGCCTATAAGATTTCTGCATATATATGCAGGGATTTTCTCGTGTATAATATTTTTTTATGGCCAAAAAATATAAAAGTCACTATAACAAAAAAGACGCAAAGCTCAAAAGATTTCAAAAAAAGAAAAAAGTATTAGAGAGGGCTGTAAAAGACAAGAAAGACCAGGAAAGGGCGGAGCGGGAATTTTCGCCCGAGGCAGTGGAGGCGATGATTAAAAAGGGAAAAATGCGCGGTTTTGTGACGGAGCAGGAAATTCTCCACGTTATGCCGGAGGTAGAGCAGTATTTATTTGAATATGAAAAGCTCCTCCATACGCTTGATACTATTGGCATCCAAATCATAGAAGTTCCGCAAAATATTTTGGATCGAGACAAGCACAATAAGGAGATTATGGGTAAGGTCTCTGCGCGAGAGCAGAAAAAGGTGTTGGAGGCGGGGGACATTTCGGCCGACTCGATACAGATGTATTTGCGTGAAATCGGCAAAGTGCCTCTTCTTAAGGCGGATGAAGAAATCGCGCTTGCAAAACGCTCGGAAAAAAATGACGCCGAGGCCAAGGCAAAGCTCATTAAGGCGAATCTCCGTCTTGTGGTTTCCATTGCCAAGCGTTTTACCGGCAAGAGCCTCTCGCTTTTAGATCTCATACAAGAGGGAAATATCGGGCTTTTTCGCGCGGTGGAAAAATTTGATTATCGCAAAGGGTACAAGTTTTCAACATACGCGACGTGGTGGATACGACAGGCAATAACTCGAGCATTAGCGGATCAATCAAGGACCATTCGAATTCCCGTGCATATGGTTGAGACTATCAACCGATTCAAGCAGGCCGAGCGCCAACTCATTCAAGATCTCGGACGTGAGCCGTTACCCGAAGAGATTGGCGCGGAAATGGGCGAGCCATTGGATAAGGTGCACCATATTATAAAGATAAGCCAAGACACCATCTCCATTGAAACATCAGTTGGCGAAGACGAGGAAGACTCAACGCTTGAAGATTTTATCGAAGACGTAAAGACAGTCTCTCCCGACAGAATGGCGGCTCTCCAGCTTTTAAAAGATTATGTGAAGGATATTATTAAAGATCTCACGCCCCGAGAACAAAAAATCCTTGAGATGCGATTCGGCCTTATAGATGGAGTCTCCCACACGCTTGAAGAAGTGGGAAAAGAGTTTGATGTCACTCGCGAAAGAATTAGGCAAATTGAAGCAAAGTCTTTGGAAAAAATAGGAAAGCACCATCATATTTCAAAATTGAGAGATTATTAAGGAGATTGACATTTTATGCTGTTTAGCGTATAATTTTTTTATTATTTCCAAACATTCCGAGGTTCCGCCAGAGGCGCTACGTCCGCCTTTGGAGGAGATCAGCCTTTGGCTGAAGCTCAAAAATGCGCTAATATGTTTACTGTGTATGTTTTGAAAAGTTTAAAGAATGAAAAAAGGTATATTGGATATACAAGCAAGAAGTTAGATATACGATTAGCCGAACATAATAGTGGAAATAGTTCTTGGACGAGAAACAATGGTCCATTTCAATTTGTATATCAAGAAGAATATCAAACAAAAACTGAAGCCATAAAAAGAGAAAAATTTTTAAAATCAGGTCAAGGAAGAAAATTTTTAGACCAGATTTTAAAAAAGTAATATTATTAAAAATTTCAGACTTCCGAGGTAGCTCAATTGGCAGAGCAGTTGACTGTTAATCAATTGGTTGTGGGTTCGAGTCCCACCCTCGGAGGCCTGAAATTTTTTTTATTGTGCAATTTCAGCCAGAGGCTGATCCGCCTCAGGCGGAGGTTGTGGGTTCGAGTCCCACCCTCGGAGTAGATGGCTTATTTTATTAAAAAAATATTTAATCAATATGTTTAAAGAAAAACCAATAATATTAGTAATAGTTTTTATTATTCTGATGATTCCATTATTACCGCTTTATGCGCAGGAGGGACAAAAAGTTCCCGAAACAAAAATTGAGATCAAAATTTCCGGGCAAATCAATGGAGAACAACAGGCAAAAATTGATGAATTGATGGGGATTTTTGCCAATCAGAACCCCAAACTAAAAATTGACTCCAAGGATCGGGTAGTCAATGAAATACCCGCCAATGTAAAGACGGATAAAGAAGATAAATTTGGTAAATATTATTTTTTACCAATAATCGTATCATTATTAATCATGATGTTTTTGCTTTTCGCCTTTATTAAGATTAAAAATGGCGCAAGACAGGCAATTAATAAATTTAATAATTTTGTTTTAGGTTTTATTTTTTTGGCAAATGCGGTATTGGGAATTTTTTTAATATTTGACGTGAAGTTGTTTCATCTGGATGTGAAATTTTGGCATGTTGTATCGGGTGAAGTGTTAATTGTCGCGATAATTTTTCATTTATTCCTCCATTGGGCTATTTGGAAATTTTATTTTAAAAAATTTTTTAGTTCTCGCTTGTTTTTAAAGGCGACCGACTCCCGTTAAAGCGTCTTCTGGAAAGACCCCTGAAAGCTTGTTGATGCGGGGTTCTAGACCGTAGTGGGGAGCCATAAAAAAACCACTAACGAAAAGTTAGTGGTTTTTTTATTTTGTTTTTATAACGGCTTTTTTTATTTTCATATTCATTGTCAGTCAAACAAAAAGGCTCGCAATCGGTTACCACAAAACGTGATAGCGGATCGCGAGCCCTCAAACTCGGAATACCTTTCAGGTTGCCTCGTGAGGCGTTTATTTAACTGTTGAATTTATTTTATCACTCTTTTGGGTTTGTTTACATTGCTCTTCAAGATGTAAACAAACTGGCCTACTTTGTTTACATTATAGACTGGAGAGTGCCCAAAGGCGACTTCCAGTACGCTTTTCCGATATGAGACACTTTTGTCATATTACGGAAACGCAGAGTGGGCTATATGTTCAAAATCGTGAAAATATAAGAAAAAAGATAGATTTTCACGATTGTAGTTGACAAAATCGTGAAAAAGACTATACTTAAACATATATGGCAAAAACACCCGCGGTTTTTAATAAGATCAACTTACTAAGGGAAAGATTCTATAAGGCATCGATAGGAAAAGATGCGCTTATTAAACTTGTAAGTGAGGCGGAAATTGCCGATCAGGTATACAACTCGAATGCGATCGAGAACAGCACATTGAGTCTCGAAGAGACAGAAAAGATACTCCTCCAGATTGATCTGGACCGGTATATTTCTGAACGGGAAATATTCGAGGCAAAAAACCTTGCCCGAGTCGTATCGTACATAGATAAAAGAGCTAAAGAACAAGAGCTTGGCTTTGACGTTATCTTATCGCTCCATAAAATGCTCCTGTCGAATATCCGCGATGAAATTGCCGGAAGATTTCGCAAAGATGACGAGTATGTTCGTGTCGGAAGTCATATCGCTCCCGCTCCAAAAGAAATAAACGGGAGTCTTGAAAAAATGCTTTCGGAATACAATGCGACAAGTCATGAAAATATCATCAAACGTATCGCCCGGCTTCATCTCGCCTTTGAGTATCTCCACCCATTTAATGATGGTAATGGTCGTATTGGACGCGTGATCAATAACTATCTGCTCATACGAGAAGGTTTTGTGCCAATAAACATCAAGTTCATCGATAGAAAGAAATACTACGACGCCTTCAAAGAATTTGATGAAAAAGGTGCGACCGGAATTATGGAGGGGATCGTTGGTAAAGCCCTTACCAATAGCTATCACAAACGCTTGGCATATTTAGAAGGCAAAAAAATTGTCATGCTTTCCGATTATGCAAAGAGCAATAAAATCTCTCATTCCAACCTTATCAATAAGGCGACTCGTCAAACAATTGAGGCATTTTTAGAAAAGGGCGTTTGGAAGATTGGAGAGGAGTCTTTGAATGACCCCGAAGAACAAAAATAATTTATGCCAAAAGAAATCGCCGATTATGTCCGGGTTGGCGGTAACGAGGGAGAGTATAAGGTGATCAAAAAATAAATTTTATGAAAAATATTAAAGATTTAACAAAACGAATTATCGCTTTCCGAAATGAGAGAGACTGGAAGCAGTTTCATAATCCAAAAGACGTTGCTCTCACGTTGGTTCTTGAGGCCGCCGAAGTCATGGAGCAGGCCATCGACTTATTTTTTACCAGCGGTGATGCCGAAGTACGCATGCAAGGACCAAACAAAGTATTTCGTGTTACGCGTGGAGAGCGTATTGTGCGAGGATGTTTAGCAAAAATTGAGTTCAAATAAACTTAAAAAAAATATGAAACTACAATTAGAAAAATTTGGTAAAACATTAATATCGCGAGAATTGGGCAGTGAAGCATTTAAAGCATTTCAGCCAACTTTGCGTGTACTGCCTAAGGACGAAGAACTTGAAATAGATTTTTTTGGCGTATTTACATTATCGCCCTCATGGGCGGATGAATTTTTGAGCCCTCTTTTTGAACGATTGGGTGAACGGCTGGTGTTATTGCCTTCCGACAATCTCTCGGTACAAGCAACCTTAAAGATTTTGCAAGAGGCGAATAAACGCCAGTTCAAATTCAAGTAATATTTATGGTGAGTTTATCGAACCAGCTTATCGAACTACGTCTAAGTGAAATCGCCGATTACGTCCGGGTTGGCGCCTGCCTGTGATGCTTACCGGACAGGTGGGTAGGGGCAACAAGGGAGAGTATAGGGTGATTCACAAATAAATTTATGAAAATAAAAGATTTGCCAAAAATTGATAGACCAAGAGAAAAACTCGAAAAATACGGACCCGAACGGCTTTCTGATTCCGAACTTTTGGCGATTCTTTTACGCACCGGAAGTAAAGGAATCAATGTTGTGGAATTATCCAGTAAGATTTTAAGGAAATTCAGTGGCGTTGGTTTGACCAAAGCGTCGGCTAAAGAATTGAAAAACACATTTGGTCTTGGAAGCGCGAAAGCGTGCGAAATCGTCGCTTGCTACGAACTCGGTCGTCGGCACCTGCAGAATAAGCAATCGATTCTGCTTTTATCGCCAAAAGATGTTTGGGACGAACTCAAGGATATTCGGGATCATAAAAAAGAACACTTCGTGATTTTCTTTTTGGATTCCAGAAATCAAGAAATTAAGCGGGAAATCGTTTCAGTCGGTTCACTTACTGCAAATCTCGTTCATCCGCGCGAAGTATTTGAGCCGGCTGTCCGGCATTTGGCCGCGCAGGTAATTATTGCTCACAATCATCCGGCCGGTGATCCATCTCCATCGCAAGAAGATTCAGATATAACTAAGCAATTAGTTGATGCAGGCAAGCTTCTCGGTATCGATATAAGCGACCATGTGATCGTTAGTAAAACAAATTTTTTTAGCTTCAAAGAGCATAAATTGATTTAAATATTATGGCTACTCAAGGTACAACCGGAAAAAAGTTCATGCGTGAGGCTGACGCGCGTATTCTTATCGACCGCAGACTTCGTGAAGCTGATTGGGATATCGAAGACAAGAATCAGGTTTCTACCGAAGAAACTTCACAGAATGGCCGCACCGATTATATTCTTAAAGACTCACGTGGCCGTGCCATAGCGGTAATTGAGGCGAAACGTTTTTCTGTTGATCCAGCTTCAGCTAAACAGCAGGCTCTTTCATACGCGGAATCCATCAATGCCGGTTTTATTTTCTTATCAAACGGCGAAGAGATTTATTTTTGGGATTATAAATACCGGCCGGAACAAAAAGTCGCCACTTTTTTCTCACAACGTGATCTTGAGAAGATCCAAACCCTCCGGCTTG
>Ga0209541_10012421_pt1 | contig 13176 bp, 11 predicted proteins | sample RifCSPlowO2_01_FD_184027 | JGI IMG/M metagenome (GOLD analysis project Ga0209541, IMG submission 184027) | Groundwater microbial communities from Rifle, Colorado - Rifle CSP2_plank lowO2_0.1 (SPAdes) (version 2) | ecosystem: Environmental > Aquatic > Deep subsurface > Groundwater | place...
GGTTCAGTTATAAGGAGCTGGATGACTGAGCTTTCTGAAAGAGCATTCAAAAAAGACGCAAAGCTTTCAAAGATTGAAGGCATAATTGGAGGCGGAGAAACCGGAAGATGGTCTCTTGAAACAGCGAAAGAGCTGGGGGTTTCTGCTGATATGCTTGGAAGAGCCCTTGAATTGAGAAAAAAATCACAGACAAATCCTTCATTCTCAGGAAAAGTTGTCGCTGCCCTGAGAAATGAGTTTGGTGGGCATGAAGTTGTAAAGAAGAAAAAAAAATTCGGTAATTTATAACAACATTTTCTTGGATTGTTTTCAAAAAATGAAAATCCCAATCGCCCCAAGGGGCAGGGTATCGATTTATAGCGGCGGAAGTAAATTATTTATCAATAATCCTTCCGCCATTATCATGAAAATCAAACATTTTCAGGACACAGAAAATTTCAAAAATTTTCTTGTGTATCAGGAGGACACAAAGTATTTTCAATCAATTATTTGTGTCAGACATTATAGTTGGGATTTTCAATGTTACAAATAACCTGTATAGTTGAATGCTTAAATCCCAATCATCGCAAGCGATGGGGTATTCGTAACAAATAATAAAAATTTTTACGGCTGATTAGTTCAATGCATTCAAATAAATTCATGCAGCCCTTCTTTCAGCTTCCCTTTCCAGCCCGTAAGCGGTATTGAATGCCCTCTGCATATACGGATTTGTTCTCCTCATTTGCGCAGTATATTGAGCTACATTCGGCATGTATTTTGCTTCTATTGCTTCCTTTCTTTTCATCATTGTTCCCATAACTCTTCCGATATTTTGGGAAATCTGATTTGCAGAATTTTCAACATAACTTATGAGGGCTTCATCCTGCTTTATCAGAAAAGTAACTTGCATTGTCGCCTCCTGCACTTTAAGCTCTATCTTTCTCGTTATCTCCCTTACAAAATTATCAAGCTGCTGCTGATAAGCCACAACATTGCCTTCTTTTTTTATCTGTTCAATGAGCTGATTTAGATTATATTGGGATTCCCTGTCGCTTAATATTGTGGCAACTATGTTTGTAAGCGCCATCATCCCATTTTCAAGGGACTTCTCAACTTCAGTAAGCCCTGTCTTCAGGTTTTCCACTGCTTCAATCTGGAGCGCAAGAGCATTGCATTTTATTATTACATCCTTTAAGGCAGTGTCAAATCTCATGTCATCTCTTACAACATTCGCAAAAGCCCTGTAAAACTTATTCACATAATCCGAAATGCTTATTGCAACCTCATGAGGATTATTCCCCTTTTGCTTTAATTCTTCAGCGGCAATCCGGTTGGAAGCATCCTGAAGTTTTTTCTCCCTCTTTTCTATGTCTTTTTCCCTTTTAGCCGCGATTTTTACATATTTTTTTGTTTGCTTTTCGGAAGAAGCTACTTTTTTAAGGAGATGCTTTATTGCCTTTTCTCCCTTTCTCAGGAGTTTCATCATCTTTTTTATTTCAGTTTTAAGCTGATTTAGGCTTTCAAGCTGTCTTGACTTGAGCATTATCTCGCGCTCTAGCTTTGCAACAACTTCCATGCTTATTTTTCCTTTGCCTCTTCTCAGTTTTTTGAGCCTTTCTCTTCTGATTTTCAACGCAGCCTTGATATCTGATATCTCCTTTCCGATATCATTTCTTTCTTTTTTGCCTGCTCTTTTTATGTCATTCAACTCCCTCTTTGCATAATCAGAAGAAGTTTTCATCGAATCAATAGCCTCTCTGAGTTTTTCAACGAGGTCTTTAATCAAGGATGTTTTTTCCCTGTCTCCGTTTACATCCGCTTCAAGGACCTGTCTTATTTCATCAAACAATTTTAACAGGTAGTTGTTTACCCTCTGGTCTATTAATGCCTCATTTGCAGTGTTGTTTATTGCTGTAAACAGCCTGTTTACAACTGCAATCTCCTCTGACTGCTGAGCCTCTGTTTTTTTATCTTTTTTTACGTATCCTTCTATTTTTCTTGCAACTTCCGATATGGCAGCAACCATTCCCTGTATCCTTCCTTCAAGGGCAGTGGTTGCAACGTCAGCGACTTCCGCCTGCTCTGCGGCATTCGTCCCTATCTCAAGGGCTTTTTCCGCTTCAATCTTGGCGTTTGATTCAGGAGTATTGGATGTTCCTGCGCTCCTTTCAGCAGCTTTTTCTCTCTTCTCGGCAATTTCCTCCTGCTTTTCCAAAGCCTTGGCCTGCTGTCTTTGCCTTCTTTGAGCTCTGACCACTTTTGCAATTTGAGCTGCCAACGGCCAGAACCCTCCCTCTTTCTCAATGTTTTTTTCCTCCCTGCTTCCAAAAGCTCCCCTTTCAATTCTAACATGCCTGATTATAAGAAAGAATACAACTACAAAAACAAGGCTTATGGCAATATAGACGAAACTGCTTCCGTAACTGAAAACTCCGCTAACAAAAGAACTGACATTTCCAAAAATGCCTCCAAAGTCTATAGCCATAAGTCTTTACTTTGCAATACTATTATAAATACTTTATTATAACTTGGGCTGTGGAAAAAACGAATTTATGCAGGGAAATATTGGACGAGCTTGAAAATTCGCAGGTATCCACAAAGCGCGATTTCAACAGCTTAAAGACTAAAGTTTTGTCCAGATATGGCGCTGCCCAAATACCAAAAAATGCAGATATATATTTTTCAGCCAGCGAGAGTGAAAGGGAAAAATACAAAAAAATTCTCGGAATTAAGCCTGTTAGGACTTTAAGCGGAGTTGCCCCGATAGCGCTTATGACAGAGCCTTACCCCTGCCCCCACACAATGAAGGGAATAGGGCCATGCTCTTACTGCCCGGGAGGTCCCGGCTCCCCATTTGGGGATGTTCCTCAGAGCTATACCGGAAAAGAGCCTTCCACAAGGCGCTCAATGAGAAATAATTATGACCCTTATCTTATTGTTTTCAACAGGCTTGAGCATTATATCGCAATGGATAAAATTCCGGACAAAGTTGAGCTGATTATTCAGGGAGGCACATTCACATTTTTCCCAAAAGCATATCAGGAATATTTTGTAAAATACGCTTTAAAGGCAATGAATGACTTCTCTAATTTATTTTTTAATGGTGCAGGAAATTTGAATCTTGAGAAGTTTAAGCGGTTTTTCGAATTGCCAAAAAATATTGAAGAGGATGAACGGACAAGAAGAGTAAATAAGAAATTGCAGCATATTAAGCATTTGGAGCTGAGCGATGAAGATGTATCAGAAAAAATCAATAATATTCTTTTCAATAATTTTTTTTTGGAAGAAAATAATGAAAGCAAAGATTATGCAACGGCAAGTGCTGAAAGCAGTAAGAATGAAAATAGAAACATAAATAATGCAAATCCGAATGTTTTGGCAATATCAAATATTCAGAAAAAATTAAAAGAAGAGAATGACAGGATGAATTCAGGCACAAATGGAATTGGCAATGAAAACCTGACCATTAAGTCAATTCAAAAGCAGAATGAAAGCAGTTTCATAAGATGTGTTGGGCTTACAATAGAAACAAAAAGCGATTTCGGAAAACTCTACCATGGAAACATGATGCTGGAATTGGGATGCACGAGAGTTGAGCTTGGAATACAGTCTGTCTATGATAAAATTCTTGAAGCGACAGACCGCGGAAATACTGTTCAGGACAACATAGAATCAATAAGAATTCTTAAGGATTTGGGATTCAAAATAAATATGCACTATATGCCCGGCATGCCATTCACTGCAAGAGAGATGGACGAGGAAGGGTTAAGGCAGCTTTTTGACAATCCAGATTACAGGCCGGATATGCTGAAAATTTATCCCTGCATGGTTCTTGAAGGCACAAAACTTTATGATGATTGGAAAAAAGGAAAGTTTGCTCCTCTGTCAACAAAGGAGGCAGCGGAGATTATTGCTGATTTCAAAAAATATGTCCCGGAATATTGCAGGATTATGAGAGTCCAGAGGGATATTCCTACAAACATGATAGCAGGCGGTGTTGACAGAACTAACTTAAGGCAGTACATTGAAAGGGTTGCAATTCAGAAAGGAATAAAATGCAGGTGCATTAGGTGCAGGGAAGCAGGAATTTTTTTGAATAAGAACAGGAATATAAGGATAGATATTGAGGATATTGAAATAACTGTCATGCAATATGAAGCTTCTCACGGCATGGAATTTTTTATATCTGCGGAGAATGTGAAGAATGACGCTCTTTTCGGCTTTGTGAGGCTGAGATTTCCTTCTCAGTTCTTGAGGCCTGAGATAACAAAAACTTCAGCCTTGATAAGGGAACTGCATGTTTTTTCTTCTGCAGTCCAGATTGGAAAAAAAGATGAGGATTCCTTCCAGCACAAAGGAATTGGAAAATCCCTGATGAAAAAGGCTGAGGAGATTGCCAAGGAAAACGGAAGAAATAAGATTGCCGTGATATCTGGAATTGGAGCAAGAAATTATTTCAGGAAGCTCGGCTATGAACTGGAAGGAGTTTATATGGTGAAGAACTTATTATAGGGATTAAAAATATTGTTTCTTATTCAATTCATCAGGATTAGTTCCTTGAATGGTCTTGATGACTATGTTTTTCATTCCTCCTCATTTTTGAAATTATCCCCTCAAGCTGCTCTACTCTCCTCATAAGCCTTATCTTCTCGCTGTCAGCATAGCTAACCTGCTTTGCAAAGTTTGAGAGCTGGAAATCCTCTTTTTTTATGCTCCTGCTTATGTCTATGAATTTTGCAACATCTTCATTTATGGAAGTTATCCTTTTCATAGTTTCATTGAGATTTTTCCTTGCTTCATTGTATTCTTCCGCATCTCTTCTCATAATGTCAATTCCTGAAGACAGCTCTTTTTTCAGCTCCTCCTCAAACTTCTCAAGAAGCTTTCTCTGAAGCTGCGATTTCAAGAGCTTGAATTCAAAAATTTCCGCTTTAAGAGCTTCCATAATCCCGGATGTTTCATTTGAATTTGACTTCAATGCCTTCAGCAATTCAGCCTGCTCGCTTTTTAATGAATTTATTTCTTTGAGAGAGTTCTCAACTTTCATATTCAATTCTTCAATATTATTATTTGTAGAATCAATCTTCCTGTTAATTGCTTCAATAATCTCATCAGTTTTCATCAATTGCTTTATTTTGTTTATCATTTTGAGAAATTTAAATTTGGGAATTATATTATTTTTCTTGTGATAACTGTCCTTGTCTCTTCTTCTGTGTTAAATGCAGGTAATTCTCTTTTGAAATAATAGGCTTGCCTATTTTTTTCTCTAACTCTTTTCTTGTGTTTTTTGCAATAGTCCCCCCTTCCACAGCTGATTCTTTGCATTCTTCAAAGCCTTTGTCATCTTTTGATATAGTAATATCTGTTGTTGCCTTTTCTCCAACCATAGTTAGAATAAGCTCCCAGTCACTCATGTGGTCTCTGAGATTTTGGTTTTTTTTAGTTAATTTCTTGAATTGCTTGTATTCTTGAACAGTCTTGTTAAAAGTAGCTTTTGAAATCTCATTTGTAAGTATGGCAAAATCTTCCTGCTCTTTAACCCCTCTACTTTCCCATTCATCTGTTAACTCCTGCCTTATTGCAATACCTCTTAATCTCTTGTCAATCCAGTCTTTAGGATAGCCTTTTAGCTCGTAATACTCCTTAACCCTGTCCTGGGCAAGTTCTGGGTTTTCTATTTCCTGTACCCTTTCGTAGCCTACTTTGGCCAGCCATCTTTTGAAAGGCTCTGCTTTTTTTGATGGGATGGACTGGATTATTCTAAAAAGAGATTCTGTATTGGCACAGTCTGTCTCATAATATTTGCTGTCTGCCGAAGGCAGTTTCAGTTGCCGACAAAATGTCGATAACTCAATTCCGCTTGATTCTGCTTCCCTTTTTTTTAGCCTATACCAATAGTCTTTCGAGTCTGTGCTGTCTGTCAGGACTCCTACAACATCAACAACTGAGAAATGCCATTCCTCATTATGCCAAACTCTCCTTATTTTTTTGTCTTGAAAGACAATTAATGATTTTTCTTTGATCATTTTAAACTCCCCTAGATAATTTTTCTTTCTTCTTTAGTAATTCCGTAGAGTTTTTTAATTTTCTCTTTCGCCTGTTCTTTAGTTAACCGTCTTGAAACCCTCGGATATAAAAGAAATTATTTAGTATATAAATATTCTTTTAGCTTAATTACCGCCATCCTTCTGAATTTTTTTATTTCTATGCATTCTTCCATCTCTCCGTAAGTCTTGCTTGAGCCTTCAGGAATGAAAATCGGGTCATGCCCAAATCCAAATTTTCCTTTTATGATTTCTGATATTCTGCCATTCTCTTCCCCGGAAAAAACCATCGGTTTTTGGTTTGGATGGCAAAATGCAACAGCGCTTTTGTAAACACACTCCCTATTTTTCATTCCATCCATCAGCTTAAGTATTCCTTCCAGCCCAATTCGCTTGTGAACATATGCAGAGCAAGTTCCAGGAAATCCATTAAGACCTTTTATGAAGAGTCCGGAGTCTTCAACAACTATTGTTTTGTTGAGATTTTTTGAAATAGATTCGGCAGAATTCAATGCAACTTCCTCGCTGGTGTCCGCTTTTATTTCAGGATATTCTATATTTATGTGGGAAACAAAAACCCCGGGTTCAAGAATTTTTTTAAGTTCCTTCACTTTGTTGATGTTGTGAGTCACAAAATTTATTTTTAGTTTCATAAGTCAGAGTAGCAGGATATATTAATAAATTTATCTTTGCAGCGCTCATATAAAAACAGAGAACAATGCAACAACTGCAACAGCCATTATCACTATGGAAGCCGACCATGCAACAATGTTGTAGAGCCTTGAATTTTTGTATTCTCCGACAAGATCTTTGTTATTTATGAGCTTAAGCATGAATATTATTATTATCGGCAGCAATATGCCGTTTAGAACCTGCGAGAAGTACATAAGACTGATTAATGATATATTTGGTATAAAAACGAAGAGCACTCCTGCAACAATCATTCCTCCGTAGAGGAGATAGAACTGTTTTGCTTCCCCGTACTTCCTGTTTACTCCCAGCTCCCATCCAAACGCCTCCGAAACAGAATACGCTGTTGAGAGAGGAAGGACAGATGCTGCAAAAAGACTGGCATTAAGCAAGCCGAATGCAAAAAGGTAGCCGGCATATTTTCCTGCAAGCGGAATTAATGCGCGAGCGGCATCCGAAGCCGTATCTATTCTTATTCCCGACTTAAACAGCGTCGCTGATGTTGCAACAACAATAAAAAAGGCAATAACCATGGCTACTATGCATCCGATTATCACATCTATTTTAGAATAAATATAATCCTTCTTTTTCACTCCTTTCTCCACTATTGAGGCCTGCTGGTAAAATTGCATCCATGGAGATATGCTCGTCCCAATTAGTCCTATTATCATTATAAGATATGTTTTTTCAAACGTAAAGGAGGGGCGAATTATTTCTTTTGACACTGCTCCCCATGGAGGGTGTGTCATAAAGCCTGCTATTATGTAAGAAATAAAAAAAATACACGACATGAAAAAGACTTTTTCTACTGACTTGTAACTTCCCTTTAATACCAGCCACCACACAAATATTCCTGCAATTGGCAGAGCTATATATCTTGAAACTCCAAATATCTCTCCAGCAGCGGCTATTCCTGCAAACTCTGAGATTGTATTTGCGATGTTCACAAGAATAAGCAAAATCATTATTATGAACGTTGTCTTTATTGAAAAATTCTCCCGTATAAGGTCAGCAAGCCCTTTTCCTGTAACCACTCCGAGCCTTGCGCACATCTCCTGAACTATAATCAATAGTATCACTACTGGAATCATAACCCACAGCAGAGCGTATCCGAAATTACTTCCTGCGAGAGAGTAAGTGGTAATCCCTCCTGCATCATTATCAACTATGGCAGTTATTATTCCTGGACCAAGAACTCCAAGAAATATCATTATGTAAGGCATCCTGGACTTTATCCTCTCTGCGAGGCTTTTGGAATTATTTTGCCGGATTTCCATTTTGGCCCTTTATGCGTTTCTGTATCCTCGGAATCCTTCTCTGCTTTATTCTCTCAGGAAGCATAACCTCCAAAACATCATTGACTCGTATAACTCCCACAATCTTTCTTTCTTTGTCTGTTATTGGGAGCGCAATGAGGCTGTATTTTCCCATAAGATTTAGGATATCATCAATCTCTGCATTTACATTGACGATTATCATGTCTTTTCTCATGTGGGCTTCAACAGTGTCGTCTGGGTCATTTATCAGAAGCTGCCTGAGAGATATTGCTCCTTTTAAAATTCCTCCATCTCCAACAACATAGATGTAATACATCTGCCTGTGTATCTTAAGCTCATCTTTCAGCAGTTCAGAAGCCTCATTTATCTTCAAGTTTTCAGGTATTGTGATAAAATTTGTTGACATTATTGCCCCTGCTGTCGCTTTATTATAGCTCATAACTTTTTGAATTCTTGCCGCTATCCCCTGTTTCATCTGCTTCAAAACTTTTTTGTTGATTATTGAGGGCATCATGCTCAAAAGCGCGGCAGAATCATCAGAAGGAAGCTGCTCAAGAAGCCCTGCAATCTTTTTCAGAGACATTGTCCTGAAAAAAGTCTTTTGAACATCAGGCTGCGACTTCAAAAGAGTCTCTGCAGCTTTTTTGTCGCTCAGTGTATTGAAAATCATCTCCTTTTCTTCTATGCTCAAATCCCTGATTAAGTCTGCTATCTCTGCAGGGTGCATTTGGTTGAGCTTTTCCCTCTGGACTTTTATGCTAAGGCTGCTCATGTTTTCTGCTAATGGTGATATATCCTTCCACATTATTATGTGCTCTTTTAACTTTTTGAACAGCCCTGATATTCCCAGCCTTCTGAAAATTCCCTTTGTGCTTATGTCAACACCAATTAATACGAACTTGTTGTGGATTTGCCCGAGAAGAATATCATTAACCCTGACGACTCTTGCTCCTTTGACATCTATTATCTGCTTGTCAAGAAGCCTGTTGAGGTTTAATGCCGTTGCATCATGAAGTTTTATCTTTGAAAATTCCTTATTTAGGTAGATTCCAAGCGAAAATTTATCATTTGGCTTGTTTCCAAGCTCGGCAATACTCTCCCATTTTATCATTTTGGCATTGCCGTTGAAGTTTCCTACAACGCCGCAAACAGAAGCATACCTTACACCATCTTTAATGCAGAGATCTTTCACAATGCCGACTTTATTTCCTACGTCGTCAATGATCGGTTTTCCTAAAATCTGACTGTAGTATACCATAACAATACCCGCAATATTAAGTTTTATGAATTTAATCAGATTCTTATATAAGTTTTGCTATTCAGCATGTGATTAGCGGAAAGTTGTGATTAGAGGTCTCGAGCCAAAGCCAGCAAAGTTAAACAATTACAAACTCTGTTTTTATCTGTTTCATTGATGTCAGTGTTTTTGTTTTTTCAATCCCCTTTTTTGAAAGAACCCTTTTTATGAAATTATAATATTCATCCTGGTCTTTCGTCCTGACTTTAATCACAATCTCCCAGTCTCCGGTGCAGATATCCACACTTTCAACTTCGTTGTGCTTCGCCAATTCCTCGGCTATCTTTTCAGGATTCATGTATTCATCCGGGCTGAGATTAACCAAAACAAAGCAGCAGAAACCCTCCTCTATTTTCTTATAGTCAAAAACCGCCTTATAGGATTTTATAGAACCTTCTTTCTCCATTTTTTTTATGTTATAGTGAATTGTAGTGGAAGGCTCTCTTAGTTTTTTGGCAATCTTGGATATTAATGGAGTGCAGCTGCTTTCTTTCAATAGTGCCGTTAATCTTTTGCTTATATCTTTCATATTTTTGAATAATATTCAATTATTTATTAATTTTTCGGTTAAAAATTGAAGATTGTTCAATAATGTTTATCATGGTGGGCGCATTCCTAAACCTTCATGGATAATCAGAAATTGGAATTAATTGAACAATCAGGAAAAAATAGAAAAAGGCTCGGAATAGTTGGAGGTATGGGCTCTGAGGCAAGCTGCAATTTTTGTTTGAATGTAACCAATAGGATTAAGGAATTGACAAATTGCCAGCCGGATATTCTGCTTGAAAATCTTCCAGTTTCTGCAAAAGCGGAGAGCGGCATAATTAACGGAGAGATTTCTCTGGAAATAAAATCCCTCCTTTCTGATTCAATCGCTGACTTGAATAATCTCAATTCTGATTTGATTGTTATTCCATGCAACACTGTCCATGTGTTCATTGATGAATTGAGAAGCGAGTCAAAAGCGGGAATTTTGAGCATTATAGAGGAAACTGCGAAAGAGTGCAGCAAAAATGGCTTTAAAAAAATCGGGATGGTGGCGTCAGAAACAACAGTAAATCAAAAGCTTCATGAAAATGAGCTGAAGAAATTTGGAATTGAAATTGTGCTGCCGGATTCAGCAGAGCAAAAAACAATAAACGGAATTATACTAAAAATACTTCGCGATAAGGGAGATATTAATGATAAAAAAATACTGCTAGATTTAATAAAAAAATTAAAATCAAAGGATGCTGACGCGGTTATGCTTGGATGCACCGATTTATCCTCTTTAATTTCTCAGGAAGAATCAGATTTGCCTTTGGTGGATACGCTAAAAATATTGGAAAAACGCTGTGTTGAAGTTCTTCTCACTTTCATTAATGCTGGGCAGCCATTAGCGAGGTCAAAATGAATATTGCAGTAATAGGTGCAGGAATTATGGGAAGATACACTGCGAGAGCTTTAGCTTTATCGCCTCAAGTTCAGCAAGTTTGCCTGTACGACAAAAAATTAGAAACGGACATTAACTTCATTGGGGAATTGGAAAAATTTTTATCAGCAAACGGAGATTTAGAAAATTCAAGAGATTATTCTATACAATCTAGTGTCAGGTCTGCGGTGAATTATGCAGATATCTTATTATTTTGCGTTGAAACTGATAATGTAGGAGAAGCTATGAGGGAAGTTTTGCCATATGCCAGAAGGGGAGCTATAATCTCGGGGCAGACAAGCAGAAAGACGCCTGAAGCAGAGGTATTTGATGATTATGTCGGGCAAAACCCAGATTCAGGACTGGAGATGGTTTCAATCCATACATTATGCAATCCTTCCAGTTCAGACCCTTCCAAGCAAATTTTAGGGATAATCAGGCATAGAGCAAGCGATGCATCTTACAGAAAAGCTTATGACTTGTTTAGCTGTATGTCCGAAAATATAAGCGAATTTGAGAGTGTTGATGAGCACGACACAACAATGGCGCACACGCAAATAAACACTTCAAAGACTTGGCTTTCAATTGCAAGCTCTTTTGCAAGAGCAGGGAGATTTCCATGGATTGATGGAGTTTACGGAAGCGGAATGGATGCAATGAAATTTGCAATGGCTTTGAGGGCAGCAAAAGCTGCTCCGCATATTTATAGGAATATTCAATTAGGAAGCCCTCATGGAAAATCCATAGTTGAACATTCTGCGCAGGTAGAATATGAACTTTTCAGATTAATTGTAGGGGATAATAAAGAAGAATACAGAAGAAGATGCATGGATGCAAAAGAAGCGCTCTATGGAAGCAGGTCTGGAAATCCCATGCTTTCGGATGGAGAAGTGCAAAGTTTTGGAAATGGAAATCATGTTTTGCCAAATTCTCATTTTTCAATCATGCAGTATGCTGTTTCATTAGCTGAGAATCCAGATAAAAAAAGAAGAAACCTTTTTGCTGATTTGAGAGGGACTACTCCAATGCACACTTCCCTCATATTATTAGCGGATTATTTATTTAATAATCAGGAATTACTTGAAGATGCAATCAACGCTCCTTTCGGCAATCCCAAATTAAGGTCTGACGACTTGGTATTCCACGATGAAATCCAAGGATGGAGTGATGCAGTTTTGTTTGACAATTCAGCAGGATTTAACGCAAGGCATAAAAAAATGACAGGCACTCTTGACAGCAGAGTAGTGGGTGAGCAGTCAGAGAAAAGCTCTGAAATTGTGAGGCTGGGAACAGAAGCTTTGTCTCGTGCAAAGATGTCAGGAAGAATTGAAGAACTGCTGGAAACTGCTTAAGATTTTCATTTTATGCATGCTAAGTGTTTCAAAAACAAAGCCGAGCCTGCTGCTGGACGAACGAATGCGAGAGGATTTCTACTGAGCCCACAAATCCAAAAACTTTTATATACCTCCTTGTATGACGCATGAAAATGAACATTCTGATATTTGGACCTCCCGGAATAGGAAAAGGCACTGTTTCCGGACTCCTCACAAAAAAACTTGGAATTCCGCATATAGCTACAGGCGATATATTGAGGGAGGAAGCAAAAAAGCCGGGAAACAGGATGAAGCAATATATGGAAAAAGGGCTTTTGGTGCCTGATGACATTGTAAGCGAGATTGTAGCGGAAAGGCTGGAGGAGGAGGACTGCAAAAACGGTTTTATTTTAGACGGCTATCCTAGGACTTTAAATCAAGTCAAATTCCTCAAAAAAAAATCAATAGCTGTTGACAGATTGATTAATATGCAGGCAGGCATCGAAGTTATAGTTGAGAGGCTGAGCGGCAGGATGGTATGCAAGAAATGCAATACAATTTACCATAAAAAAAATATGCCTCCGAAAAAGGAAGGCATCTGCGACAAGTGCGGCTCACCGCTTATCCAGAGGGCTGATGATTCTCCGGATGTTATAAAAAAAAGAATCTCAGTGTATTCAAAAGACACAGAGCCGATAATAGACTATTATGAAAAGAAAGGCATTGTTAGAAAAGTTGACGGCAGCAAAAGCCTAAATGACGTTCTTGACAGCATTTTTGCAGCCATTTAGTATAAAATCAACAGCTACTGTCGCATAAGAGCCTTTTGAGAGCATAAACTCCACTTTTATTTTTTTCATTCCGGGATTCATCTCATCTTCTCCTGCAGACAAAATTTGAAAGTCTTTAACATCTGAAAGTGATGTTCTGCTTGCGCCTTCACTGCTTAGCTCAGGCAATTGCTTTATTATAAAATCTCTCGGAGAAATGTTTTCCTTTTTAAGAATTTTATCAGTCTCTTCAGAAATTTTGCTGTCATATTCCTCCGGATTGTATCCGAATCCAACTATCGGAATTTTTATGTTTTTTGTCACGGGGTCTAATGGATATTCAGAACTTCCAAGAATCCCGAAGAGGACGCTGTTGAATATGCCTGATTGATAGG
>Ga0209541_10012422_pt1 | contig 13176 bp, 10 predicted proteins | sample RifCSPlowO2_01_FD_184027 | JGI IMG/M metagenome (GOLD analysis project Ga0209541, IMG submission 184027) | Groundwater microbial communities from Rifle, Colorado - Rifle CSP2_plank lowO2_0.1 (SPAdes) (version 2) | ecosystem: Environmental > Aquatic > Deep subsurface > Groundwater | place...
CCCGCCCCAGAGGGAAGCTAAAAAATACATCGTCTGCTTCGTCATTCCTCCTCAAAGTAGATTAAACTACTTTTTCCTCGTCATTCCTTGCATACAATGTATTTTTTAGCTTCTAAACAGGATTCCAGTTCGAATCTTGCCCCCTTAATAGTATAATAATGATATGATCCAAAACACTCTACAAAAAATTCTAGATGTTTTTCCTGAACAAAAAGATAAAACTCTCATACAAAACGCTTTTGACATGGCGCAAAACGCCCACTTAAATCAAAAAAGAAGCTCCGGAGAGCCTTACATAATACATCCACTTAATACTGCTTTTGAATTGTCGGAAATGAAGATGGATACGTCAACCATCGTAGCGGCTTTACTGCACGATATTGTAGATGACACACCAGTTACTTTAGAGGAAATAGAAAAAAAATTCGGCAAAGAAGTTGCATTTTTAGTAGGTGGGGTAAGCAAACTAGGACGCATAAAGTACAGAGGAGTTGAACGCCACGCAGAAAATTTAAGAAAAATGCTTGTTGCAACCGCGCAAGACATACGCGTCATTATAATAAAATTTGCAGATCGCCTTCATAATATGAAAACTCTATCTGCGTTGCCAGAAAGAAAACAAAAACGCATAGCACTAGAAACTCTAGAAATATATGCGCCCATTGCAGACAGACTCGGTATTTCCAGACTGGGAAAACAGCTAGAAGACTTAGCATTCCCCTACATTTACCCCGAGGAATATGAATATGTAAAAAGAGAGTCCACGGACAGAATTAAAAACGCAAATCACTATATAAAAAAACTGCCTCCGATAATTCTAAAGACGCTTAAAAAAGAGAAAATGATTCCGCTGTCAATAGATACAAGAGTAAAACATTACTACAGCTTATGGAAAAAACTAGAAAAATACGAACATAACTGGGAAAGCGTAAACGACCTAATCGCCCTTAGGATTGTAGTAAAGACCATAGAAGACTGTTACAAGACACTTGGCATAATTCATCAACTATGGAAGCCTGTCCCTGGAAAAATGAAAGATTATATTGCTCTGCCAAAACCAAATGGATACCAAAGCTTACATACAACTATATTTGCACTTGGTGGCAAAAGGATAGAAATACAAATAAGAACACCGCAAATGAACGAGGCCGCAGAATTTGGTATCGCCGCACACTGGAGATATAAAAATAAATCAGAACAGTCTGAAAAAACTCTGTCTAAAACATTCCAATGGGTTGAAAAACTGCAAGAGTGGAAAAAAGATATGGTCAACAGTGAAGACTTCATAGATAGTTTAAAAATAGATGTGTTTGGAGATAGAATTTTTGTTTTTACTCCCAAGGGCGATGTCATTGACTTACCTAGCGGAGCAACGCCTGTAGACTTTGCGTACACCATACATTCTGATGTAGGAGACAAATGCGCCGGAGCAAGGGTCCATGGAAAAATGGTTGCTCTAAATACAGAACTACATAACGGAGATATCGTAGAAATAATAACAACAAAAAGTAAAACACCATCGCAGACATGGCTTTCTTTTGTAAAAACTTCTCACACTAGAACCCACATAAAACACTGGTTTCGTAAACAGGGCGAGGAAAAAAATATAGAAAATGGATTGTCTATGATAAATGACGAATTAAAAGCATTAGAGGGTAAAACCTGGGCTCAAATCGACGAATCCAAAAAAGAAAAAACAATTCAAAAACTTAATTTTAAAGATGAGGATGCTCTTCTTGCGGCGATAGGACTAGGAGACATTTCTATCAATCGCATAGTTCAAAATATTACAGAATATGAACATAAACAAAAAGAGGTAAATAAAAAAACGAAAAAATCTCCTACCGCAAAGGCAGGTAGTGTGGTTATTGCAGGTGCCTCTGGACTACAAACACATATTGCCAAATGTTGTAATCCAAAATACCCACAAGCTGTGGTTGCTTATATCACCGTGGACAAAGGGGCGAGTATCCACAAAAATAACTGTGAAAACCTTAAATTATTCAAAAAGGATGATAAAATTTTACCCGCATACTGGAGACAAGATGGTGGCATAGATTATATAACTATAAAAATAAAAACCATTGACAGGGTCGGGATGATCCAAGATGTAAGCCGTGTCATGGCTGAGTTAAATATAAATATCCATACACTAACTGCAACCAGCGGTAACAAAAACAAAAAAAATAGGGGCGAAGAAAATGTCCAAATAATTGCGGAGATAGAGATAACTGATTCGGCTAAACTGAAACGCCTAATAGAAAAACTAAAAGCAGTTGACGGTGTTAGAGAAATTGAAAGAATCCAAAAAACAGATCGTTAAAACGACCTATTTTTTTAAATTCTTTATTTAGTATCAAGCGTGTTATAAAAGCTTTTTAATCCACTTATGCAAATCATTTTTGGAAGAAAAATGAACAGCTAAGCTTGCCTTGCGACCATCTGTTTTTATTCTAGCGTCAGATATATTATGCGCACTCTTAAACATTTCCAACAACCTCACCAATTCCGGATCTATCGTTGTTTTCCCACGAGTTGAACTTAAAACTGTGCTTATTTTAGATTTTCCACCTAGCTCGCGTCCACGCTCTTCTGCCTGACGAACGGTAAGCCCTCGATCTTGTATTTCTTTAAACAACTTTTCCTGTGCTTTATCGTTTTTAAGAGCTAAAAGGGGTCTAGTATGTCCTTCATTAATGTCTCCAGAGGCTAAAGCAGTTTGTATATGATCTGGCAAAGAAAGAATGCGTAAAGTATTTGCAACATATGAAGCTGATTTTGAAATGCGCTGTGCAATCTTTTTTTGTTTTATTCCAAACTCATCTTGCAAGCGTTGAAACGCATGTGCTTCATCAAGCGGACCCAAATCATCTCGTTGCAAATTTTCTATTAATGAAGCTTCCAGCTTCTGCTTTGGCGTAACTTGACGCACTATGACAGGAACACGAGGAAGGCCCGCTAGACGCGCCGCGCGAAGACGCCTTTCTCCTGCTATAAGTTCGTATCTAACGCGTCTTCCACTTGGAACATCTTCTTCAATTTTAGTTACAAGGAGTGGCTGTAGAATTCCATATACTTTTATGGATTCGGAAAGATCAGCTAATTCTTCGCTTTTAAATTCGCGCCTCGGCTGATAAGGATTTGGGCTTATGTGTTCTACATCAATCAAAAATACGCTCTCTTTATCAGAACTTTTTGTACTATTATTCCTTTTTTGAGGGATTAGAGATTCTAGACCTCGCATAATTTTGTTCGCTAACGCTCATAAAATCGCAAAACTTGAAACTTGAAACCTATAACCTTACGTCCTTGATTTTTGATGAATGTTTTATGTTTTATGTTTTATGTTTTAGGAAGTGAGGCGTTAGCCGAGTCTATTAATTACTTCTTTTGCCAATTGTCTATAGGCGTTAGCGCCTATAGAGCCTGGGTCGTGTTGATAAATCGTACGTCCATACCCCGGAGCTTCTGCCAATGATATGTTCCTAGGTATTATAACTTCAAAAACATAACCCGGAAAGCTGTGTCTTATATCTTTTAATATTTCTCTGCTAAATCTATTTCTCTTGTCATGCATAGTGCACAGAGCGCCTAAAATTTTTATATCGCAACCCAAATTATCTTTCACTAAATTAACACTATTTAAAAGCTGGCTAAGGCCTTCAAGCGCGTAGTATTCTGTTTGAACTGGAATTAAAATATAATCTGCAGCCACTATACCATTAAGTGTTAACAACGCCAAACTTGGTGGGCAATCAATAAGTATGAAATCGTAGTTATGTCTTAATTTGTTAACAATATTCTGAAGACGAAACTCCCTATTGTCCATATTGACCAGTTCTATCGTCGCGCCTGCAAGATCTGTATGAGCAGGCATAATATCTAAAGAAAAAAGTCCCGTTGGCCTAACAATTTCTGCAGGGTGCACATTTCCAACTAAACAATGGTAAATATGCATGGGCAAATCTTTGCTAGAGGTAAATGTACTTGTAGCGTTACTTTGTGGGTCAACATCTACAATTAAAACTCTCTTACCATAAGCCGCTAAATAAACTCCAAGATTAGTTACTGTGGTGGTTTTTCCAACTCCTCCTTTTTGGTTTGCGACGGTAATTACATGACCCATATGCTAATTTTGCCTACGAATGCGCAACATGAGTGAATTGCAAAATCTAGCACTCTGAGCGCAGTCGAAAAGTTATATTATAATATCCTATGCCCTATATTAACAATAAAATTAGTGTTTTACAAACTGCTTAAGCTGGTAATTTAACGGGTTTTGCGATATGATTTGGGTATATATTGGGCGAGTGGCGGAACTGGTAGACCTGCCTGCCGGCAGGCAGGCGCGCACAAATAAAAAACTTTAAAATTTTATGTTTACAGTATATGCTATAAAAAGCATAAAAAATAATTATGTATATGTTGGATTAACAAAAAATCTTGAAAACAGATTAGCAAGACACAATAGTGGCAGAGAAAAAACTACTAAACCACACAGACCTTTCCGATTAATACGTACTGAAAATTTTAAAACATGGCAGGAAGCACGAAATCGTGAAAAACAATTAAAATCAGGATACGGAAAAGAATTTTTAAAAACATTAATATAAGCATGCCCGGGTGGCGGAACCGGCAGACGCGCGGGTTTCAAAAACCCGTGAGAGCAATCTCGTGAGAGTTCGACTCTCTCCCCGGGCACCAAAATCAAACTTTCCGAATATCGACCGCTTGCTTTGCAAGTGGTCTTTCGTTACCTTGACTTAACAAAAGTTACGTGTCAAAATGCCCGTAGTTCACACTAAGAAGGTTAAATGGAGCTCAGAACTAAAATAGGACGCCTTGAACTTGTTCATCCTGTACTAAACGCCGCCGGCACCTGCAAAACTCTTGAAGACTTTAAAAAACTTGTCCGCACGCCTCTTCCTGCCGTTATGGTCGGATCTATAACCACGGAAGTCCGCTACGGAAATCCTGGCAGTACTTTTTTTTCAAACCCAAATTTCTCTTTAAATTCCGTGGGGCTATCAAATCCGGGTATCGACTACTATATAGAGTTTCTACCCCAAATGGTAAAAATCGCAGATGCCGCAGATAAATACGTGTTTGTAAGCGTAGAGGGATCAAGACCCGCAGGATATGCTCTTCTAACGGAGTTAGCCTTTCAGTCAGGGGTACATTTAGTAGAACTTAACTTGGGATGCCCCAACAAATGGACAAATGATGGTCGCCAAGAAACAATACCCTCCTACGACCTAGACATGCTTAAAGAAATACTAAGGGTATGCAAACTATCGTTTAGGTTCACAAGGAAAAATAAGATACTCTCTGTAAAACTATCCCCCATACCAGATCCAGTTTTGCTTAAAAAAATTGCAGACCTAATTAATGAATCTGAAATAATATGCGCAGTAACTACCAGTAACACACTGCCAAACGTTTTCGCGTACGCGGATGACGGCAGGCCTGCCATACAATCTGTAACAGAACTTGGGGGTATGGGCGGTTCAGCGCTCAAACCCATTGCGCTTGGCCAAGTAAAACAACTAAGAGAACTACTGCGGGACGGCATAGATATTATCGGCGTGGGTGGCATTAAAACTGGCAAAGACGTTTTGGACTATTTAAATGCGGGAGCCAGCGCTGTACAAATTGGAACCGCATGTTTTGATAGGGGTCCGCAAATCTTTGGTGACGTTCTAACAGAACTTGCTGCTTTATAAACAAAAACTCTGCCACAGGGCAGAGTTTTTAAAAATCCAATTTATCAAATACATCCTGCAATTTTGTCAGTGTTGTCTGATTAATTCTTAGTATTTTAGGTTTTAACCCTGTTATATCTATCACGGTTGAGGGCTCGCTGGGCTGTAGCGTTCCCCCATCAATCACAAAGTCCGGGGTTATTGAATTTGCCTTAAATTGTTCAACTATATCATCTAAATTCGCCGAAGAACTCATTCCAGAAATATTCGCCGACGATGATGTTATGGGTCTGCCAAATTTTTTAACCAAATTATAAGCAAAATCGCTAGAGGGTATTCGCAGTCCTATTTTATTTGTGCCGGCAGTTAAAAGCAGACTTACTTTTTGTCTTTTTTCTAAAACTACAGTAAATGCCCCAGACCAAAGTTTTTGTAAAATGACCTCTTGGCGTTTATTAATAAAAGCAAGGGTATGGGCCATTTGTATATCGCTAACAAAAACAGGAACCGGCTTTTGCGCCGACCTTTTTTTAATAGAAAAAAAAATCTTTAAAGCATCCTCGTTTAGAGCGTCCACACCTAGAGCGTATAAAGTATCTGTGGGGAATATAATTGCGTATCCGCGCTCAAGATAATTAATTGCCTCCTTAACAAGTTGTATTTTATTTTTATCTGTTACTTTTTTTCTTTCCATATAACAAAGCATACAACCAAAACATCTATACAACTTTACCTGCGACCGCAAGTAAAGTTGTATAGATGTTTTTTGACTTTTAGTCTTTTGCCTTGGGTTTCAAGTTTTAAGTTTTAAGTTCCAAGTTTTAAGTTTCAAAGGTTTACTCTACTGTAACGCTCTTAGCCAAATTTCTGGGTTTATCTATGTCATAACCTTTAAGTAGCGCCATATAATAAGCAAAAAGTTGAAGTGGAATTATGGACAAAATCGGAGTTAACATCTCAAGAGTTTTTGGAATGTACATTACATCTTTCGTAAGCGAAAAAACTTTTTTATTCCCATCTGTTGTTAAAAGAATAATTGGTCCGCCTCGCGTTTTAATCTCTTCTAAATTTGATAACATTTTTTCATAAACACTATCGCGGGGCGCTATACCCAAAATAGGAAAGTTTTTATCTACCAAAGCTATGGGGCCGTGCTTCATCTCACCGCCAGGATAACCTTGAGAGTTAATATAGGAAACCTCTTTTAGTTTTAAGGCTCCCTCCAACGCTATCGGATAATTATACTTTCTGCCCAAGTAAGACATATTAGCGGTATCTTTATACTTTTTAGCCAAATTTTTTATATTGTCTGCGTTCTTCAACACTCTCTCTACCAACTGCGGTAATCTCTCTAACTCCTCAACAATCCGCCGTCCCATTGTGGCGCTCATCTCTCTTTGCCTTCCTAAAAATACGGTAAGCAATGCGAGTACAGCAAGTTGGGAAGTAAAAGCTTTTGTCGAGGCAACTCCAATTTCTGGTCCCGCATGATTATAAACCCCGGCATCTGTCTCGCGAGCAATGGTGCTTCCTATGACATTCACAATTCCAAGCGTCAAAACACCTTTTTGTTTTGCCTCACGAAGAGACGCTATAGTATCTGCGGTTTCACCTGACTGAGAAATAGCTAATACAGCTGTGGTTTTTTTGTTCAAAATTGGTTTTTTGTAACGAAACTCAGAGCCAACTGTAACTTCAGTCGGTATGCCCGCGTACTCTTCCAACATATACTTGCCGACGAGACCAGCATAAAAGGCAGTACCGCAAGCTATGATATGAATATTTTCAATGTCTTTGAGACGGTTTTGTATTTCCTTATCTTCTAACCCGCCTAGTCTTACATTTCCCTCGCTTGGTATCATACGACCTCTAATGCTGTCTATAATTGAATGAGGTTGTTCCATAATTTCTTTCAGCATAAAATGGTCATACCCTCCTTTTTGCGCTTCCTCCAATGTCCATTCAATATGTTCTATATTTGCTCGCCTCATCATTTTGTCTTGAGTATAGATTTTCATGCTATCTTTCGTAAGTTGCGCAGTTTCACCTTCTTCAAGATAAACTACCCTTTTGGTATGGTCTAAAATTCCAGAAGGGTCGCTTGAAATAAAATACTCGCCATCTCCTACTCCAATCAAAAGCGGAGAACCAAAACGCGCGGCTACCAATTCGTTGGGTGTTCTTGAAGAAATTACAGCTATGCCGTAAGTACCCCTAACTTTATTAACCGCTTTTTGAGTTGCATCCAACAAACTCCCCTTAAAAAAATAGCTAATTAAATTTGGCAGTACCTCTGTATCTGTATCTGTCGTAAATTTATACCCCTTAGTTTCCAAAAATACCCTAAGCTCCTGATAATTTTCTATTATTCCGTTGTGTACAACATAAAACTCTTTTTTGAAGTCTGTGTGAGGATGAGCGTTTTTTAAAGTCGGCGCGCCATGTGTTGCCCAGCGAGTATGAAATATAAAAGGCGTGCCTTTTGGCTTGTTTTTTCCTAATTTTTCTTCAAGTTTGCTGATTCTTCCTACCGCTTTCATAGAAAAAACCTCATACTGCCCGGGCACAGGCTTGCCCTTCCGTAGCCTTGGGCGAAGGAGGGCCATTCCAGCCGAATCATATCCCCTATATTCAAGACGCTTGAGCGCCTCAAGTCCTATTGTTGTATCTGTATTGTTACCTATGTAGCCAATAATTCCACACATGCCGATTTTGCCCGAGAATGCAGCGAGCGGCTGCAAAATCGAGCACCCTGAGCGTAGTCGAAGGGTTACATTATAATAACTCAATTTATTTCTATGTTCTTATCTTATCATTTAACCACTCTTTGACAATAAAAAACGGCCTTGGGCCGTTTAATTAGTCATCATAATATGTATCTGTTTCCTTGCAAACCTGACACTGAGAAGTAACCCGTGCACCGATCCCATAATGATCTTCTGTATCTTGAACTACCTGAAAACTATGTCCAAATTCTTTGCAATGCTCCTGCGGCGCGTACCCCTCTTTGGGTTCTTTTTTGCGCAAGTCATAAGTTTTTCTCTTCCATGCTCCCGCTTCCACCATTGAGTCCTCAAAATCCTGAAACGCTTCATCGCTAACCATAACTCGACTCCCGTCCTTGGTACTGACTGTACTCTACACAAATACAACCTTAAGTGCAATGAGCTGGCAAATTAAAAGAGGGGTCAAACCCTCCTTTTTTACGTATGTCCTATGTTAAATTACAATACTAATTATTATATCTTTGACAATAAAAAACGGCCTTGGGCCGTTTAATCAGAGTCAAAAAATAACGAAGGAAAACTATTTATCTACCCCTATTTTTCTACTACTAAAAAGTGCTGCTTTGAATGATAATTTAATTCAACAGGATGAAGATAAAGAGTACGACCGAGCCCGGAGATGTAAGCCGTGGGAACAAAACGACGGATACGCTCACCTTGTATCTCCCATATTGAACCTGCCGCAACTATTTCAGTATCTTTTAATATATGGGGGTGAGACCGTAAAAATGCGATGAACTCTTCAATTACTGCCAAGCGTAAACCTCGCTTATCAGCTTCTACCACAAGTTCTTCATGTGTTATCCTACGCCCGAAGCACAAAAGGCGAGGCTGAATTAAACTCCAGCCAAGACGACGAACTGGAAAATTATTGCGAGTAATCTGATTATGCACATGTTCATATCCCAAAAGTTCCAGAGATATTCTTAAATCATGCCAATATTGCACTTCAATACTAGAAAATGGCTCAAGTACCGTCTTATACTTCCCAGCAATGACCTCTTGAAGCCCGCGCGTAACACTGGCGGGATCAAGGCTTCCTTCTCGTACTCGACGAAATAAATCCGCCTGTTGGCGCGCCAGTTTTCCGAGTTGCTCGTCGGTGACGTTAGTCATGACGAACTCCCTTCCTTTTTAGCGTCCTCACCCTGGATTATCCGAGGTGAATTGGGGACGACCGCCCGTTTAAGGACAGCTCCTTATGTTTATTCGTTAAAGACAAGGGGCTATCCTTAAAACCTAAAATTTTTTCAACTTAACACATAGTACCATACAAATGTACTGTATGTCAAATTACAATACTAATTATTCTATCTTTAACAATAACCACCCTCTTTGGATCCTTCCCGTCTAAAACTTTTTGTACTTTTTCATTCTGTAAGGCTAACTTCTCTAATTCCTTTTCTGAAATATCTTGCGCGACCCTTATCTCTGCTTTTATTTTACCGTTTACCTGTATCGGAATAACTATAGTATCTTCTTTAATTTGTTTCTTGTCGTAACTTGGCCATTTTTGTTCGTGAATACTGCCTTTTTTATCTAACCTCTGCCATAATTCTTCGGCAATATGCGGCGCAAAAGGAGCAAGCAGTAAAATGAGGGCCATTAAATCTTGCTCGTCATATCTTTTTTCATACATTTCATTTACATATTTCATAAGCTCTGAAATAGCTGTATTGTAATTCATGCTTTCTATATCCTCTGTCACTTTTTTGATTGTTCTATGCCTTAAACTAGGTGACAGGTTATCCTCCTTCATCCGCGAGTCAGCGGACTTCGGACGGACGCGGTAGGTATTAAGTGTTGGGTTTTTTGATTTTTGTTTTTTGTTCGTTGTTCGTTGTTCACTGGCTTGTGCTAACCCCCAAATTCTTCCTAAAAACCTATTGGTTCCACGAATCCCGTCTATTTGCCAATCAATGCCTTTATCAAATGGTCCCATAAACATTTCATATACTCGAAGAGCGTCGGCTCCAAAACTATCTACAATATCTTGGGGGTTAACTACATTTCCATATCTTTTACCCATTTTTCTTCCGTCAGGACCCCCAACAAGACCGACATGCCTTAAGCGCAAAAAGGGTTCGTTAAATTGAATATATCCCAACTTGTGAAGCGCTTTTGTAATAAATCTTGCGTATAAAAGATGTAAAACCGTATGTTCTGCTCCCCCAACATACAAATCCACGGGCATCCAACGCTTTAAATTATCTTTTGACGCAAATTCATTTTTATTGGAAGGGTCGGCAAAACGAAAAAAGTACCAACTAGAACATACAAAAACATCCATAGTGTCCACCTCTGGCGTCCACCCTTTGCCGAAAATCTTTTCTGTTCTTTTTTTAAGTTCTCGAGATTGAGCAAGCGGAGAATACCCTTGAGGTTTAAATTCTACATCCGTGGGCAACTTCCATGGTAAATGCTCTAGAGGAATTGGATGAGCTTTTCCCTCTGGATCATAAACAATGGGAATTGGCGTGCCCCAATATCGCTGACGGGAAATAAGCCAATCTCTTAGTTTATACGTAGTTTTTATTTCTCCATCCACGAATTTTACAATTTTTTCTCCGGCTTGCGCAGAAGACATATCATTAAATTTTCCGGAATTTATCATTATGCCTTCTCCCTGATAAATTTCTTTAATTCCCCCATCTATTTTTTTATCCGAAACTATCACGGGCTTAATTGGTAGTTTAAATTTTTTTGCAAACTCAAAATCACGCTCATCATGAGCAGGCACTGCCATAATTGCTCCGGTTCCATAGTGGGCTAACACATAATCCGCAATAAAAATAGGAAGTTCTTCCTGATTGGCCGGGTTAATAGCTTTTACGCCCTTGAGCTCCACACCTGTTTTTATCTTACCTTCAGCCATACGCTCTATGTCTGTCTTATTTGTTGCTTTTTGTATGTACTTTTTAACTTCTTCGTAATTCGTTATCTGTAATTCATTATTCTTTATTAGTTCATGCTCTGGCGCAAGCACCATATATGTTGCACCAAACAAAGTATCTGGCCTGGTAGTAAATACTTCAATTTTTTTATTGTTCTCTGTTCGCTGCTCACTGTTCACTGACGAAAATTGAATTTTAAATTCAATTTTCGCTCCTTCTGATTTGCCTATCCAATTGCGTTGATTTTTTACTGTATACTCGGGCCAATCTACTTTATCTAAATCATCTGCCAATTCCCCAGCAAACTCTGTAATGCGAAAAAACCATTGATCAAGCTCTTTTTGTATAACCTTAGCTCCAGAACGTTCCGCGGTACCGTCAGGCAACACCTGTTCATTTGCTAAAACTGTCTGATCAACCGGGTCCCAGTTTACTTTTGCTTTCTTTTTGTAAGCTAAATCATTTTTATAAAGCAGTAAAAAAAACCACTGTGTCCATTTATAGTACTGCGGTGTATGAGTATCAATTTCACGACTCCAATCGTAGGACAAACTAAGGGATGAAATTTGATTTTTAAAATTTTTAATTGCCTTCTCTGTAGTTTGTGCGGGCGGTATGCCTGTTTTTATTGCGTAATTTTCTGCGGGTAAACCAAAAGCGTCCCAGCCCATTGGATGCAAAACATTATACCCCTGCATTCTCTTAAACCTGCTAGTTACGTCTGTGGCTATATATCCCTTGACATGGCCAACGTGAAGCCCTTCTCCTGAGGGATAAGGATACATATCTAAAATATACTGCTTGGGTTTTTTGCTTTTGTCTTTGGCTTGGTAACTATTTTCTTTCTCCCATTCTTTGCGCCATTTTTTCTCTATTTTAATTGGATTATACTGTTCCATGTACTTATATTGTAAGTGAATTTTACTTATATTTAAAGGCTTATCTAAAGCCTATAAACGCTTCAATCCGCCAGCTGGCGGATTGAAGCGTTTATTTAAATTCTACACCAAACAACGTTTGCGCATTTTTAGTTGTTTGCGCCTCAACCTCCTGAAGCGTCAAGCCTTTTATATCTGCTATTTTTTGCGCTGTATGTTTTATAAAAATTGGCTCGTTTCTTTCTGTATCTTTTACTTGCCCCTCCTTCGCTGACCCGTTTCGTCGTAGCTCTCGCGAGGCAAAAGCTACGGCGGGCAAGGGGGGAAGTAAATAGGGCGCATCTGTTTCTAAAACGATTCTCTCAAGGGGTGCCTGCGCCACTGCATCTTCAACAAATGGTAACTTAAACACCAAACCATTTACACCGATATAAAAACCCATATCCAAAAATTTTTTTAGTTGCTCTAAAGTTCCCGTATAAGAATGTACAACTCCCGGTGATTGAAGTTTTGTGGTTATGGGGTGATTTTTTAAAATATCTAACATATCGTCGTGCGCAACGCGACAGTGTAAAATTAACGGCTTTTTGTATTGAAGCGCTAAATCAAGTTGAGATGTAAACGCATCTTTTTGGCGAAAAACAAATTCTTTTTTACGTGCCGTAGTTTTTGGCTTTCTCCAATAATCTAAACCAATCTCACCAACCGCAATTACCTTTGGTGATACTATTAATTCTTCATATGCGCCCCTATTAAAACTCTCCTCTCTTGTTGTAAATTTCTCAAGTGGACCAACCTCATCTTCGTCAACTCTATCCTTATTAACATGAATCGGATGAAGGCCAATAGAAGCATAAATACGAGAATCATTAAGTTTTTCTGCAAGTTCAACTCCAGCGCGCGATGTATCTATTTG
>Ga0209541_10012424_pt1 | contig 13176 bp, 11 predicted proteins | sample RifCSPlowO2_01_FD_184027 | JGI IMG/M metagenome (GOLD analysis project Ga0209541, IMG submission 184027) | Groundwater microbial communities from Rifle, Colorado - Rifle CSP2_plank lowO2_0.1 (SPAdes) (version 2) | ecosystem: Environmental > Aquatic > Deep subsurface > Groundwater | place...
TGTGTCATAAAGGGATGGCATTAGACATACTGCACTTCTGTCACTTCATAATGAATTTCGCCGCCTGGCGTGACAATAGTGACTTCATCACCTTCCGATTTGCCAATAAGGCCACGTGCGATGGGTGAATTTATAGAAATTTTATTTTTTGAAATATCCGATTCATCTTCACCAACAATGTGATACACCACCTCTTCGCTCGTATCGACATTATACAACTGAACCGTCGAGCCAAACACAACACGACCTTGATGTGGGACTTTAGCAATATCGATCACTTGTGCGCGCGATAACTTGCTTTCGATATCTTGAATGCGTCCTTCAATAAAACTTTGTCGCTCGCGTGCAGCATGATATTCCGCGTTTTCCTTTAAATCACCATGCGCTCTGGCTTCCGCAATCGCCTTCGTAATATTAGGCCGATCTTCGTGCTTTAATCGCTGCAATTCATCACGTAATGCTACTTCGCCCTTTACGGTCATGGGTACTCTATCCATGTGCTATTCCTCATTAAAAACCATCTTTAGAAATAAAAATATCCGCGGCAAACCGCGGGGCAATCTTCACATTTTTATTTATTCTTGGGTTGATCAAAAAATTGTTTCACATTCTTAAACCAATCATGCGCTTGCGGACGATGATCCACAGCATCTTTATCCAATTGCTCGCGCAACTCCAACAACAATTGCTTTTGTGTGTCTTTTAAGCGCACTGGCGTTTCTACCATGATACGACAGAAAATATCACCTTTCAAACCATCGCGTACTGATTTCACACCTTTTCCACGCAAGCGAAACGATTTGCCCGTCTGTGTTTCAGGCGGTATTTTCAACTTAATGCGTCCCTCCAGTGTCGGTACATCCAATTCACCACCTAATGCCGCCATTGTAAAATCAATGGGTATGTCACAATATAGATCATTACCTTTGCGCGTAAATAATGCATGCGGTTCAATATTAATTTCGACATATAAATCACCCGCAGCTCCACCTTGCGCACCAGCCTCACCTTCTCCCGTTAAACGAATGCGATCGCCAACATTAATACCCACAGGAATTTTTACGGACAACGTTTTGGTTTGTTGCGTGCGTCCTTGACCATGACAATCCGAGCACGCATCACCAATCACCTGTCCGCGACCATGACAGGTTGGACAAGTTTGTTGAATTGAAAAAAATCCTTGTTGCACGCTAATTTGACCAGCACCTTCGCATTCGGAACATTTTATCGGCTTACTGCCTTTTTTAGCGCCGGAACCATCACAAGTCTTACATTTTGCTAGCGTAGAAATTTTAATTTGGCGTGTTGCACCATAAACAGCTTCTTCCAACGAAACCGTTAACTCATAACGCAAGTGCGCACCCGGTTGACCTGATGCATGACGTCGACCACGTGAGCGACCCCCTCCCCCAAAAATATCACCAAAAATATTACCGATGTCGCCAAACACATCTTCAAAATTAACATTCACACCCGGGCCGCCACCACCAAAACCTTGCTGGTTTATGCCGGCATGACCAAATTGATCGTACATTTTACGTTTTTCAACATCAGAAAGAATGTCATAGGCTTCTTTGATTTTTTTAAATTCTTCTTCGGATTGTTTGTTGCCTTCATTACGATCAGGATGATGCTTCATCGCCAATTTACGAAAAGCTTTTTTTATTTCGGCTTCACTAGCGTTTCGCGCGACACCTAATGCACTATAATAATCTTGTTGCTGTGACATGGTTTTTCCCCAGTACAAAAACGAATACCGGCCTTTTGGGAACCGGTACAAAATTCAACTCGCTGTTACATCAATCCAATCTCTTTATCGTCATCCCGGAAATTTCGGAAAGCGAAATTTCAGGGATCCAGAGAACGCTTTAGTTCCGCACGTCGACTCCCCTGGATTCCGGATATTCCGCCTGCGGCGGAATTCCGGAATGACGAAACTGCTGGAATAACAATTCCAAAACGACGGGAAAAAAATAACCGTCATCCCGGAAATTTCGCAAAGCGAAATTATCCGGGATCCAGGGAATGCTTTAGCCATATATACACTAGCTATACACTTCGATCCCCTGGATTCCGGAAGACGATGCTTTTTATTTATCCTTCTCTTCGTCCTTCACTTCCTCGAATTCCGCATCCACCACATCATCCGTCTTGGCGCGACCTTCTTCGGCAGTTTGTTCTGCCCCCTGCTGTCCTTGTTGCTGTGCGCCGGCTTCTTTGTACATGCGTTCGGCCATCTTTGAAGACGCTTGTGTTAAAACTTGCACTTTTGCGTCAATGAGTGCCTTATCATCGCCCTTTAACACATCCTTCAATTCCTTCGCCGCTTTTTCAATCGCCGCTTTTTCGCTCGCTTCAACTTTATCACCTGATTCTTTCAAGGTTTTTTCAACATTGTGAAGCAAGGCGTCCGCTTGGTTGCGCGCGCCAACTAGTTCTTGGAATTTTTTATCTTCGTCAGCATGCTCTTGTGCATCTCTCACCATTTTTTCGACTTCACCCTCTGACAAACCACTCGACGCTTTAATCACAATCGATTGCGCTTTGCCCGTCGCTTTATCTTTCGCAGACACATTTAAAATACCATTAGCATCGATATCGAATGTTACTTCAACTTGCGGCATACCGCGCGGCGCTGGCGGAATACCCGCTAAATCAAAGCGACCCAACGATTTATTTGCCGACGCCATTTGACGCTCGCCCTGTAACACATGAATCGTCACCGTACTTTGATTATCATCCGCCGTCGAAAACACTTGGCTTGCCTTGGTTGGAATCGTTGTGTTTTTATCAATTAATTTTGTCATCACGCTACCTAAGGTTTCAATCCCTAATGATAAGGGCGTGACATCTAACAACAACACATCCTTCACTTCGCCAGACAACACCGCGCCTTGAATGGCAGCACCAATCGCCACCGCTTCATCCGGATTGACATCATGACTGGGGTCTTTACCAAAGAAATCTTTTACAAGCTCTTGCACTTTCGGCATGCGTGTTTGACCACCGACTAAAAGCACCTTTGAAATATCACTCAGACTTTTGCCTGAATCTTTCAATGCAATCTCACATGGTTTAACCGTGCGCTGTACCAAATCATCTACTAACGACTCCAGCTTGGCGCGTGTAATTTTAATGTTTAAATGTTTTGGACCGCTCGCATCCGCCGTAATATAGGGCAAATTAACATCTGTTTGCGTCGTTGAAGACAATTCGATTTTCGCTTTTTCAGCCGATTCTTTGAGTCGTTGTAACGCCAACGAATCGTTACGCAAATCAATACCGCTATCTTTTTTAAACTCATCGACTAAATAATCAATGACGCGTTTATCAAAATCCTCACCACCTAAAAATGTATCACCGTTTGTCGATAACACTTCGAATTGATGTTCGCCATCAACATCCGCTATTTCGATAATTGAAATATCAAACGTACCGCCACCTAAATCGTATACCGCAATCGTCGCATCGCCCTTATGTTTGTCCAAACCATAAGCCAATGCCGCCGCCGTCGGCTCATTGATAATTCGTTTCACTTCAAGACCAGCGATTTTGCCCGCATCTTTTGTGGCTTGACGCTGTGAATCATTAAAATAAGCCGGCACCGTAATCACGGCTTGCGTCACCGGTCGACCTAAATAATTTTCGGCCGTTTCTTTCATCTTACGCAACACTTCTGCGGAAACCTGCGGAGGCGCTAAACGCTCGCCTTTCGCCTCAACCCACGCATCACCATTGTCCGCCTGAACAATTTTATATGGAACCATGCCAATGTCGCGTTGAACGACATCATCCTGAAACTTACGACCTACCAATCGCTTAATCGCATACATCGTATTCTTTGGATTAGTCACCGCTTGTCGCTTGGCGGTTTCACCACATAAAACGCCCCCGTCCGTATAAGCCACGATGGACGGAGTTGTGCGGCGACCCTCGATGTTCTCGATCACGCGCGTCTTCTTGCCTTCCATAATGGCCACACACGAGTTGGTCGTGCCTAAGTCAATTCCGATAATATCTGCCATTTTCTTTTGCTCCTGTTCGCTTTAAATTTAATCAAACAATCTGTCTTGAATCGTTATATGGGGGCAAAATTTTTGTTTTCAATGAAAAAGAAATTAAATATCCTCTTATCTCAAAAATCGGCTAAATTGTAAATCGTATTGACAATTTAGCAAACATCAGCTATATTGTAAATCATGATTAAAAGACAATTATCAAGAAAAATCAAAGAGATAGCAAAAAAGATGCCTGTCGTAGCTCTGGTTGGCCCACGACAATCGGGCAAAACAACCCTCGCCAAACATGCCTTTCCCAACTACAAGTATGCCTCCCTGGAAGACTTAGATATTCGGCAATATGCCAAAACCGATCCCCGTGGATTTCTTACGGATTATTGTGATGGCGCTATTCTGGACGAGATACAACATGTGCCCGAATTGTTTTCTTATATTCAAACACATGTCGATCAGAATGATAAACCCGGACAATTCATTTTAACTGGTTCGCAAAATTTCTTGCTACTAGAATCAATCTCACAAACGTTAGCGGGCAGAATCTCACTATTAACGCTACTGCCTTTTAGTACCACCGAACTGGCGAATAATCATTATCAACTCTCACATCTTGAAGACATATTATTTCAAGGTCTCTATCCTCGCATATACAAGCATAAAATCAAACCAACGGATTGGTATCCTGATTACATTCGCACCTATTTAGAACGCGATATTCGCCAAATCAAAAATGTGCATGACTTGTCTGTTTTTCACAAGTTCCTAAAACTGTGTGCTGCACGTACCGGACAATTACTCAATCTCTCCTCATTAGCAGCCGATTGTGGCATCACACATGTTACCGCCCGCGCTTGGATTTCTTTATTAGAAACCAGTTATATTGTATTTTTATTACAACCGTATCACAATAATTTTGGGAAACAGTTAACCAAATCACCCAAACTATATTTTTATGACACAGGGATCGTCTGCTCATTGCTAGATATAGAAAACTCTAAACAACTCTCAACACACTACATCAAAGGTTATTTGTTTGAAACATTTATCATCTCTGAATTCGTAAAAACGTTTTATAATAGCGGAAAAACACCCGAGTTATATTTTTGGCGAGATAAATCAGGACACGAAATAGACTGCCTCATCAAACAAGCAACATATCTCACCCCCATTGAAATTAAGTCATCAAGAACAATTGCAAATGATTTTTTTGAGACCCTTTACTACTGGGATCAATTGACTCAAATGCAAGAACAAGCGTTTTTAATCTACGGCGGGGATACAGATCAAAAACGCAATATCGCAACAGTGCTGAGTTGGCATCATTTATCCAAAGTATTTACTCACTCGACACCACCACGAGCGCCGGACGAATCAGCCGACCATTGATTTCATATCCCTTTTGCATCACATCGATCACAACATTGGGCTCGACATCTTCACGTTTCTGCATCGACATCGCTTCATGTAATTGCGGATTGAACTTTTGATCTTGTGGATTAATTTGTTTAACACCAAATCTATCGAGCGCATCTAAGAACATTTTCAACGTTAATTTAACGCCATCTATTACCGGATTATTTTCTACTGCGCAATTTTTTAATGACGCCTCTAAACCATCCGCAACCGGTAACAACCCATTAATAAATTTCTCTAATCCATAGCGATGTGCTTTTTCAATATCTTGTACAGAACGCTGACGCACGTTTTCCATCTCGGCATGTGCTCGCAATAATTTATCATGACTGTCTTTTAATTCATCTTTCAGACTCTGCACTTCAACGCGCAATTCGATAATGGTGGGATGATCCGCAATAGCTTGTTCGACTTCTTTTTCAAGCGCTTCGATATCTTTAATTTCTTCTTCGATTTGTTCTTCTAACAAGGAATCTCCCTCCTGTAACGGTTTGTCTTTCTGCGACGCCGGTTTGTTGCTGCGAAATTTTTCATTATTCCAAAGATTATTTTTACGATTGTCCATCATGATTGATACCTCTTCCACAGAACATAAGGGTTTATTACCCACTTTTCAAGGCTGACGTTAACATTTTAGCGGTCATATCCACCACCGAAATTACTTTATCATACGGCATGCGAGTCGGTCCGATCACGCCCAACACCCCCAATACTTCATCACCCACCATATAAGGCGCTGTCACAAAACTAAAATTATCGAACACATCCGATCCAGCTTCCTTGCCTATAAAAATCTGTACGCTATCCGTTTGTATACACTGATTTAACACCCCTAACAATATCTGCTTTTGTTTAAACGCCTCAAACAACGCTTGCAAACGATCAATATTCGTCATATCCGCCATGTTCAATAAATGCGACTGCCCCGAAATTAAATAAGCATCCTGATGTAAATCAACTTTTAATGCCTGATCGGCCATGACAATGGCCATATGCATTAAATCATCCATGTTCTTACGATCTTGTTGCATCGATGACAACAATGCGGCACGAATGACCATTAAATCTTTACCCAAATATTCTCGATTTAAAAAAGCGGCCGCATGCTGTAATTCTCGCGTTGTATAGTGTCGATCTGTATGAATAATACGATTTTGTACATCATTATTGCTAAACACCAAAATCACTAATACGCGCTTCTGATTTAACGAAATAAACTCAATATGTTCTAAATTAACCTGATTATGTTTGGGTACTGTTACCAACCCCACACAATGCGTCATATCCGATAACAACTCCGAGGTTGTCTTCAATAAATCACTGGTGATCTGTCGTGTTTCCAATCGTTCTTTTAAATGCTCCATGTCATCACAAACAGACGAACCGGTTGTAAGCAAATGATCGACAAACAAACGATACCCGCCGATGTATGCGGTGAAGCCACATAACCACACTGTTCTAAATCAGCCATCACATGACGAACCGTCGCAGAACTCAAGGCAATTTCAGGCACCTCAGACAACGTCTTTGAAGAAACCGGTTGACCATCATGAATATAACGACGAATCAACTGCTGCAATAACTGCCATGACCGTTCATCTAACTGAGAACCCATATACGCCCCTATTGAGTGAAGACACCATTCTACAAAATTCGAGCAATTCTGCAAAAAATTCGTTATTATTTATGTATGACAAAACAATTTACTCGCATTGGCCTCATCGCCACACGCAATACTACCCCTGTTTCACAAACATTGCATGGTTTGGTCGATTTTTTATCAGCTAAACAGCTCGAAATTGTGCTCGAAACCAAAACACATGACCTATTACCTGGCAATGATCTCACAACGGCTGATCTTTCGAATATGGATCAACATTGCGATTTACTCATCGTCGTCGGTGGTGATGGCAGTTTGCTGCATGTCGCACGCTTTGTCATTAAACAAAACTTGCCCATTTTGGGCATCAATCGTGGCAGTTTAGGCTTTTTAACTGATATTTGTCCAGACGAAATTGAAACCCGCTTATCGGCCATACTGGACGGTCAATATTACGAAGAAACACGCTTCTTGCTCAGCGCACAAGTTAACAACAACCAGTGTATCGCTGTCAACGAAATGGTGCTCTCCTCAAAAACCATGGCGAAAATGATTCACTTTGATATTTATGTCGATGACAAATTTATGTGTCACCATAAAGCCGATGGATTAATTGTTGCAACACCGACAGGTTCAACCGCCTATTCATTATCCGGCGGCGGCCCCATTTTGCACCCTGCCCTCAATGCAATTGTTTTAATGCCTATGTTTCCGCACACATTAACCAGTCGTCCGATTGTTATTAATGCCGATGCAGATTTATCCATTACGGTCACAAAAGAAAACGAGATCACCGCCTGCATCAGTGGCGATAGCGATATCTATCTTGCTGTTGAAGCTAATCAAACCGTCAAGATTAAAAAAATGAAAGAACACTTGCGACTCATTCACCCGATTGATTATAGTTATTTTGAAACACTACGCAGCAAATTACACTGGGGTTAAATGCAACCATTATGTTAACGGAAATCTACATAAAAAACTTTACGATCATCGACGAACTCCATTTAGAATTTCAAGAAGGCATGCATGTCTTAACCGGTGAAACCGGCGCGGGCAAATCCATTACCATTGACGCCATGGAATTAGCTTTAGGCAAACGCGCATCAACAGATATCATTCGAAAAGGAAATGATCGAGCCGAAATTACTGTACTATTTGACATTAAAAATATTCCGCTTGCAAAAACATTTTTGCAACAAAATGATATCGATAATGAAAATGAATGCATAGTGCGACGCATCATTCATAAAGATGGTCGCAGCAAAAGTTATATCAACGGCTCACCGGCCACGCTGCAAACCTTGCGCGAACTCAGCGAAATGCTAATTGATATTCATGGGCAACATGAATTTCAAACGCTCACACAAGCGCACAAGCAACGACAATTGCTGGATGATTTTGCACAGCATGGCGAGCTGATGCAACAAATACAACGCCTCTATAATAATTGGCACACACTGCAAGCAGACGTTGATCATTTAAACCAAATTAATCAAAACGCCTCATCGCGCATTGAATTCTTAACTTATCAAATTCAAGAACTCGATGAATTAGACGTCACGACCGAAGATATTCAGGCCATCGATAAAGAACATAAACAATTATCAAATGCCGATCAATTATTGCAAAATTGTCAAACCGCGATTGACGCACTGGATCATCATGATATGCCGTCAGTTTTATCGCTCTTAATCACCGCTCATCAAGCGACGCAATCCATCGCAGAATTTGACCCAAAATTATTAGCCGCCGCTGAATTATTAAATGGCGCCTCAATTCAAAGCGAAGAAGCACTAAACGAATTAAAACAATTTTTAGATCAGACAGATTTAAATCCTGAACGATTAAATTGGCTCGAACAAAAATTATCAAAAATTTATGATTTGTCGCGCAAGCATCACATCAAACCCGAAGAATTACCTGAACTACATCGATCCATGCAAGCCGAACTCGGCCAATTGGAAAACAAAGACGAACTTTTAGCGAAGTTACAAGCGCAAATTCAAAAAGTTGAAACAGAATATTATAAAATAGCCAAGCAATTATCCGACGGCCGAAAAAAAGCAGCCAAAAAACTAAATGCATTGATTACCAACAACATTCAACATTTAGGTATGCCAGGCGGTGTATTTGAAATTCAATTTGACACACAACAAGAACTCTCCGCACACGGGTTAGAAAAAATTATATTCATGGTCAGCGCCAACCCTGGACACCCACCTGCGCCACTCAAAAAAATCGCCTCCGGCGGCGAGCTATCACGCATTAGCTTGGCCATTCAAGTCATCACGGCAGAATATAGCAACACGCCGACATTAATTTTTGATGAAGTGGATGTCGGCATTGGCGGCGCAACAGCAGAAATCGTCGGCAAATTATTGCAGCAACTCGGCAAAAAGACACAAACGCTATGCATCACGCATTTGGCGCAAGTCGCCGCTAAAGCGCATCATCATTATCAAGTGACAAAAACCACCGAACAAAATTCCACCGCAGTTAAAATAGCACTATTAGATCGTGAGCAAAGAATTCAAGAAATCGCCCGCATGACCGGCGGCATAAAAATCACGAAACAAACGCTGGCGCATGCGGAAGAGATGTTATCATAGTATCCTCAGCTCAGAAGCAAGCGAAGCGTCCTCTGAGCTGAGACCGATTGGTTCGCCACTTCGTCATTCCGGAATTCCGCCGAAGGCGGAATATCCGGAATCCAGGGGAATCAACGTGCAGAACTAAAGCGTTCCCTGGATCCCGGATAAATGCTTCGCATTTTCCGGGATGACAACTCTCTTTTCCTTGTCATTCCGGAATTGTTGCGCCAAAAGCGCAACAATATCCGGAATCCAGGGGAATCAACGTGCAGAACTAAAGCGTTCCCTGGATCCCGGATAAATGCTTCGCATTTTCCGGGATGACGATGCAAAAAATTCTGAGCTTAACCCGACTTACATCCTCATGACCAACCTTTTCGCATGAACTGACAATCAGTTATATCTCTTCGCACGCACCATCTTCTTTAAAATCTTTTTAACTGTCGACTGACGTGCAAAGGCAACGGACGGATACACAAAGGAATACGGCAAATGATATTTCTGCGATAATCGCTTCGCCATTTTTTGGCTCATGATTTTATTTGTATATTTTCGCCCAGAAGTATTCGCCAAATGATACAGTTCTTTTCTTTTTTCGATACCCAATTCATCCGTCGTAAACAATGGTTCATTCACCCAATGCGACGCATTATTTAAATAATCGGGATTTTTAAATCTAAATCTATTATTTGCTTTTACCCACTCATAAAGTTCTGTCCCTGGAAAGGGAATTAAATGATAAAACGCAATATCCACAACCGGATATTTTTGAGAAAGCGCGATGGATGTGCGAACATCATCTTCCGTTTCGCTCGGCGCACCTATAACAAAGAAAAGTTGTACATCAAAATCTAAACCACAAGCTAATTGAATAGCCTTCTCGATCGTTGCAAGATCCTCACCCTTTTTTAGAGTTTTTAACGTTTGATCAACCCCTGACTCAACACCGAAAGCAAGCACATTAACGCCAATTTCCCTCATGAGTGTTAGTAATTCTAAATTCACCCGATCGGCACGTATCCCATTGCCCAAACCTAAATTTAATTTCTTGAGCAGCCCGCGTTTTTTAATCCCCTCGCAAATCTGCCGCACACGATTCATATCCAATGTAAAATTATCATCTTCGATCTGAATTTCATGCGGAATATCACGATCTGCCCAATAGGCTAATTCATCTACCACAAATGCTGAGCTTTTAGCACGCCATTTTTTGCCAATCGTTGTTGCAATAGGACAATAAATACAACTATAAGGGCAGCCGCGCGAAGTAATCACGGGAATTGCAGAATATTTAGTAAGATCAAATTTTGAAAACTTAGGAAAGGGGTATTGATCTAAATTCTGAATAAAATCACGCGGTGCCGTGTGTATAATTTCATTATGCTCTCTATAAATAATGCCATCAATTTCTTTTAATGGCTTATGCTGGCACAGCTCAACCAATATATCTTCGCCTTCTAACGGAACAACAATATCAACCGCCGAACATTCCTTAAGAATCTCTTCACGAAAAGTAGATGCATGCGGGCCGCCCACCACAATAGGAATTTTTGGAAACCGTGCTTTTACTTCATTCAAAAATTTATAATTATCTAAATATCGAAACGTCAACATACTAAACCCAATTATCTTTGGCTGTAACGATTCGACCCGTTGATAAAAATCTTCAGCAGATTCATTGAGCTGCATATCATAAATATCATGTGCAATATCGTGAGAGAGCAATACCTCAGAAAGAATGCCTAAAGCGGCTGGCAAGTTGACATAAAAATCGTAATACGAATTTTTATAAGGCAATTTAACCAATAAGACGCAGGGAGCAATTGACATGACAGAATCCTTCACTAAATAATTCAAAAATATACAATATATTAGTTTAAAATGAAAGCCTTTTTACACGGCACTATGTGACATCAGCCAGTTTTTTAATCCTAAACACATGATCCGCCTGTTCGCGGCGCAATGTCATACGCACCAATAAGGTACGATTCGACATAAACATATCATGAATATGTTCTTTCGGAATAATAATAGAACCAATATCTTCATCGGTAAATGTTCTATAACCCACGTTTTTATTTTGCTTAAATTCAGGAAGCGCACTTAAGCTTAAATGCAAATGCCCCCATTTTTTTTCTAACTGCTGATACAATACCGAACAATCGATATATACACTGCGATAACTTTGATCTTGCGTGTATGAATGCACATTGGCAATGACATTTTCATAAAACAATCCCGTCAACCAATGCTTATTGTGATCGGTATAAAATTCTAAAAAATAATCTTGCACATGCAAATCAAATTGATCATGCACAAAGAATACCGTATTCTGAAATCCATGCGCACCCGCATTAGCGCCGAGATTATCTGTAATCGATTGGTTTTTTATTTCTAGTTGATCGCACCACGCTGCAAAATCCGATGGCGCCAATGTCAACCCCTTCACAATATGCTCTAGCGTGGTCGGATTTTTAGGCCCACCATCTTTAAAAACAATCGTGCTATGATTTTCACCCTCCATCACGCCAAATGCTGTTTTGCCTTTGGAGGGATAACGTTTAAAATCCGGTTTCAGCGGCGTTGAACCAAAATCGATATCAAAAAAATCCCCGTTTAAATTGGCCGATGAAATGCGTACCGTTCCATCCGAACCATTCTCATTGGCGGCTGCCGCAATGCCAGAATAGCCTGTATTCCCAATCAAAACTGTACAAAGTATTTTGTCTGTATCATAAAAAATTGCATCGCCAAAACGATCTTGCATCGCTAAATTCCACGTATATTCACTCCCGACCTCAAGACCCTCTAACAATTTTTTACCCACTTGAAATATTTTTTTACTGTTAAACCCTTTTATAATGCGCCCATAAAACGATTGCCCTTTGTGCGCGAGTGGCGAACCAAAATTAGCGGGCGCCAACATCACCAAATGATCGATAGGTGCTTGATCGGGTTTAAAATATTTAATGAGCCAATGTCGTATAATTAATCCGCCCGTGCTATGCACCACCACATCAACACTTTTTAATGTTTGGGGTAAACTTCTATCTTGCCACGCTTTCATCATCGCCGCGACCAAATCGTCATACGTCACTTCATCATCCATTGACACATAATCGGCTAAATTAATCTGCTGTGCTGTGCGATTTAATTCTTTTTCGAGAGCATGCGCCAATTTTCGAAACGAGCGTGCATCGTCACTCCAACCATGAATAATGACGAGGGGTTTTGGTGGGGCAGAAATCATAACAGGTTCTCCATAAGATTAATTTAACTTCTACAAAATCTGACCCTAAGCAGATCATCGTCCCCTCGCCGCTGCATATAAGAAAATCCCCGTCGCGACGGAAACATTCAAACTTTCAACGGATCCACACATCGGTATTTTGACAAGCAAATCACAATTTTCTTTTGTTAAACGGCGCAAGCCTTTTCCTTCGGTGCCCATCACAATTGCGGTTGCACCCGACAAATTAGTATCATATAAATTTTGCTCGGCATCATCGGCTGTGCCAATTAACCAAATGTTTCGTTCTTTTAATTCACGCAT
>Ga0209541_10012426_pt1 | contig 13175 bp, 12 predicted proteins | sample RifCSPlowO2_01_FD_184027 | JGI IMG/M metagenome (GOLD analysis project Ga0209541, IMG submission 184027) | Groundwater microbial communities from Rifle, Colorado - Rifle CSP2_plank lowO2_0.1 (SPAdes) (version 2) | ecosystem: Environmental > Aquatic > Deep subsurface > Groundwater | place...
CCGCCACAATTGGTCCGGCTAATGGCCCCCGGCCACACTCGTCTAAGCCGCAGATAATCATAGTTGAAAAGTATACTACTTCGTTTTTATTTCGGATAGTCATATGGTAGTATCGAGTGATATGAAATTTGAATATTATTGCCAAGGTCGGGGAGAATCTCTCCTTTTCTTAGGTGGAGCCAACACCACCATCCGTTTCTACCAGCGTTTTTTAACTGCTCTCAGTCGATATTATAAGGTCTATTTTTTTAATTATCCAGGTTTTGGCCAAACTGACCATCCGATTTGTCACGATCTACCCACTTATTTAACAGCAGTTGACCAATTTATTCATAACCACCGTCTTAAAAATTTCCATCTCGCCGGATCTTCGTTTGGAGGTTATTTGGCAGTGACTTATGCCTACTTGAAACAACCCAAAATTAAAAGCTTAATCTTATTTTCTCCCCTTACTCGTCTTCCCAGTCATACTTTATTGGGTATGGCCGCCAGAATGATTAAGGGCCATTTACACAAGTCCAGTCACAATAATCAATCTTTTACCAGTAATATGTTTAACTGGTCTAATTTTCAAGATGCTAGAGAAAAGCTTCGTCACTCGATGTTTGTTATTAGTTGTGAATTATCCCCATCTGCGGTTCAAGATACCATTCCTACCCTAGTGATCTTGGGAGAAAAAGATCGGGTGGTTGATAACGCCTATACTCAAACTTTGTTTTCTGGCCACAAAAATATTAAGGTGGTTATCCTCCTCGATCAGGGGCATAATGGTTTTGCTACCATCGGGGATAAAATATTTGATCTGCTTACTAGTTTTACCAATCGGTTATGAAGCTTAACCCTGCGCAACTTGAGGCTATTACCCATACTAACGGGCCACTGCTGATTATTGCCGGGGCGGGGACAGGCAAGACTACAGTGGTCACCGAAAGAGTTAAGTGGCTGATAGCCGAAGGATTAGCCAAGCCCGAGGAAATTTTGGCCCTGACTTTCACTGAAAAAGCCGCTAAAGAAATGGAGGAGCGGATAGACGTGGCTCTGCCTTATGGCTATACCCAGATGTGGGTGATGACCTTCCACTCTTTTTGTGATCGGATACTGCGCGATGAAGGCTTAGCCGCAGGGTTTGATACCGGTTTTAAACTGCTGGCTGAAACCGATGCCATTGCTTTGTTTAAACAACATATTTTCACCTTTGACCTGGATTATTTCCGCCCCTTAGGAAATCCCAATAAATTTATTGCCGCCATCTTGCAGCATTTTTCCCGGCTGGGAGATGAAGACATTTCTGTAGCCGAATATCTGGCTTGGACTAAAAAGTTTTCTGGCGAGGAACTAGAAAAACAAAAATGGCAGGAGTTGGCTGGAGTTTATCAACAATGGGGAGAGTTAAAAATTAAATCTGGAATGATGGAATTTGGTGATCTGATCGAGAACACCTTGAAATTATTTAGAGATAGACCAAATATTCTAGCCAAATACACAACTCGGTTTAAATACGTATTAGTAGATGAGTTTCAAGACACAAACTACGCCCAAAACATTTTGGTAAATTTGCTAGCGGGTATTCAAAAAAATCTGACTGTAGTGGCCGACGATGATCAAGCCATCTACCGCTGGCGGGGAGCCGCCATTTCTAATGTCATTCAATTCAGAAAGACACATCCTCAAGCCAAATTAATCACCTTGGTGCAAAATTATCGTTCCACCCAGGAGATTTTGGACCGGGCATATAATCTGATCCAACACAATAATCCGGATCGGTTGGAAGTGGCAGAAAAAATTGACAAAAAGTTAATTTCCGTTAGAAAAATTAAGGGTGAGCCTGTCGAACTTCTGCATTTAGATCGGGTGGAAAACGAAGCTGATGCTGTAGCCAAGAAAATCTCTGAACTCAAAACCCAGAACCCCGAACTGTCCTGGAAAGACTTTGCCATATTGGTGCGGGCCAACAGTCACGCCGATCCCTTTGTTAAAGCCTTGCTGCATCGAGGCGTACCCCATCAGTTTTTAGGGCCGGGACAACTATTCAGCCAGCCGGAAGTCAAAGATCTAATAGCCTATTTGCGGGTGTTACGTGATTTTACCGATGACACTTCGTTTTATCGGGTATTGGCTATGTCGTTGTGGCACATTCCCTCTCGGGATATAGTCGAAATTTCATTTACAGCTAAAAAACAACACATCAGCTTGTTTGAAATAGCCGAAAAATCTGCCCAACAGAATATTTTGGTGGTAACTAACCTAATTCAAAAACATTTGCAGATGGTAAATACCCATACCGCCGGGGAAATTTTGTATGATTTTTTGCAGGAGTCGGGACTGCTTAAGGCCATGCTCGATTACCTGCCGCCGGTGGATGATAAACAAGCTGCCAATATCTCCAAATTTTTCAATAAGCTGAAAGGATTTGAATCTACCCATGAAGATGCATCGGTGAGTTCAGTAATGGACTGGATTGAACTGGCCATGCAGCTGGGTGAATCGCCACTGGCTGCCGAAACCGATTGGTCGGGCCACGACGCTGTCAATATTCTGACTGTCCACTCGGCCAAGGGACTGGAGTTTAAGATAGTGTTTGTGGTGAATTTGGTATCTTTGCGCTTTCCCAGTACTGATAAAAAAGAGCCCATTCCGATTCCCGAGAAACTGATTAAAGAAATTCTTCCCAGCGGAGATTTTCATATGCAGGAGGAGAGAAGGCTGTTTTATGTGGGCATGACCAGGGCTGGCGATAAACTGTTTTTGACCGCTGCTGATTTTTATGGTGATAGCCGGCGGGAAAAAAAGACCTCTCCTTTTGTGTCAGAAGCATTGGGAAAAGGTTATAGGGATCAGGTTCTAGGTTCTAGTCAAATATCGCTTCTAGACTGGAAACCTGTAGAGAAAACTCAAAAGGAGCCCCCTAGAACCTATCACCTAGAACCTATCACCTACCTCAGTTATTCCCAAATTCAAACCTTTTTAGACTGCCCACTACACTACAAGGCCAAATATGTTTTAAAGCTGTCCACTCCCCCGACTGCATCTCAAAGTTTTGGTATATCGGTGCATTTGGCTCTGAAAGATTTTTACACTGATCCCAGCCAGGATTTATTGCAGTTGTATACCAAAAATTGGGTGAGCGAAGGGTATGAGTCCAAACAGCACGAGAAGTTGTTTTTTGCCAAAGGAAAGAAGTTTTTGACCCAGTATTTGCAAACGGAATACAATCCTAAAATTAAAACCATTATGCAAGAGCAGATGTTTGTCGCCCCCTTAAAGTGGCAGGATCGATTTATCAAAATTGGCGGCAAAATTGACCGGGTCGACGAGCGGCCTGACGGGTCGATAGAAATTGTGGATTATAAGACCGGGGCTAAATCTTTAACTCAGAAAGAGGCTGACGACAATCTCCAACTTTCTTTTTATTCTTTAGCCGCGTCTCTAGTCAAATCTCCCCCATTTGGTAAAAACCCGGAAGATGTGAAGTTAACGCTATATTACTTTGATGAACAAAAACACGTTTCTACCAGAAGAACTGCAGAGCAGTTAGAAGAAGCAGTAAAACAAATATTTGATATTGCTGATCAAATTACTGCCTCAGATTTCAAATGCAGCGGATCCATGTTTTGTAAAAACTGCGAATTCAAAATGCTGTGTGACCTGCCTGCCGGCAGGCAGGTTTAAAACCAACGAGTAAAACTTCCGGGAAAGGAAAGTTCGTAACCGCCAAAGGATTTTTTGAAGTGGGTAAAGCCTTGCCAACCTTTGTTGGGCCAGCGGGCATCATATATTCCTTCCCAATCCCAGATTTTACACCCTCGTTTTTTTGCTTCTTTTATTAACTCCCATACTACAGTGTATGGGAGATGTAACCTTTTTGCTTCTGGAAGGGCGGCAGCGTAGTAATAGTAGGCAATTTTTTCGTGAATTAATACCACCGCCCCAGCGAGATTGTTAATAGTAATACAAAAGCAATTATTTTCAAAGCATTTAATTAGTGAATCAAAATGTTTTTTCGGCGGTATCCACAAGTGTTTAATTTTCGACGCCTTTTTCCACAATTCGTAAAATTCACCAAAGTTATTTTTTTGAACTTTGAACCCCTGCCTGCCGGCAGGCAGGTTTGAACCTTGAACCTTCCGCAGTGAGTACCGGGCATCTTTTTTAAACCGGGCTTTAATTATTTGAAGCGACGGTGTTAGGTCTATTTTTAAAGTTTTGGTTGCCAACATAGGCCAATTATCTTGATGAAAGCGAGGTAGAACTAGGTTATAGGTTCTAGGTTCTAGTTTAACCATCCAGACTTTGTTTTGTTTTAAAACTTTATTTATCTTGTCCCATGGCAAGGGCAGATCAACCCGTTGGATTTTAGCAATGGCGCCAAATATACCCAGTAGGCGGATAAATACATTAATATTGTCTATTGTTTCCACTCGCCAGCCGATATTTTCTATGTAGCGTTTATATGGTTCCGATTGGCGCAGATCCTGCCTGCCGGCAGGCAGGTCTATTTGAGAAGTCGTAGGATTTTCCATCGTAAGTTTTCGGCCAGGCGATACAGTGGATATAACACCGGGTTGATCACTAAATCCCAAGTGCCGACCAACTCTACCAACTTGGGCCCGAATTGTTCCTTGAATCTATTAAAGCCCCTGCCTTCTTCGGCACCCCACAAATCATAAATTACACACCCCTGTTTTTTGCCCCACTTAGCAGTTTCCCAAAGCATTAGGCTGGGGGCCTGCACTTCTTTATGGTCCTCGCTGCTGGCCCCGTAAGGATAAAACAGCCGGTTTTCCCATTTAAACACAATCCAGGTAACTAATATTTGGCCTTGGTAAGTGGCGGTAAATAAGTGGGCCACTCTATCTTTCAGGTGAGCCCACATCTGTCGGTGATATGTTTCGTTATGGGCATAAAATCCATGTCGTCGGGTAGTTTCTCCAAATGTCAGTTCTAAATATCTGGCAAAGGCGACATCTGAATTATCTTCTTTGACAACCACCCCTTTTTTACTAGCTAAGTGGATATTGTATCTGGCCTTGGGATGCATGGCCGCCAATAGTTCTTCCTCTGACTTGTCTAAATATAACCAGAAGGTATGGGGGGTAAATACTGTCCGGCCCGGGTGCAGAATTTCCCCATATGCCTGCAGCCAGCGTTTGGCTTCCTGGCGGGTAGCATCCGGCTCCATCCGCACCAATACCGAATTTTTTGATTTGGCCAGTTTTTCTATATTTCTGATTTCAGGCAGTGTGGGTAGAGCCGATTTTGGTAGATAACCAATTGTAAACGGAGTAAGAGGAATTTGGTGCCAGGTAATTAAAAACCCATCCACCCGGCTAGTATCCACCCCCGTAGATTTTTTAAATTCCTCCCAGGCCTGACTTTGCAGCGGATGCATGTCCCCATTTTACATCTTGACATCCAGAGAGAGAGAGAGAGTAAAAAAACAATATGGGGGAAACTACTGGTCGTTCAGAAAGCCCAAGAACGGAAACCCTAAAAGATATCAGAAAAGCTGCTGAAGCCACCCGGACGGTCAGGCCTGGCGTAGCCAGAATTACTGCCGAGGGAAACTTGGTGAGTAGGACGATTGAAGGAATAAGAAGAGGCCTCGATGTCAAAACAATCAGAGGTTAAGTAAAAGCTGCCGAACGCGATGCCCGTCAAAATATCTCTAGCCTACCAAAAAAGTAAATCTTCGTCAGGGAGACCATTGCCAGTGGTCAAATGTGATAATCAGCGAGAGAGACGAGTTTTACATTTGGAAACGATCTTTTCCCTAGCTTTTGGTCTCCCGTCAGGAACGGAATATTATTAATTTGAGCTAGAGTGATGTAGGCGCTATCGTATGCCGATATTTCAAATTTGATCGCATTTTCAAGTACTTCGGATAACGCGTCTTCTAGAGAGATCGTCTCGGGCTTTGATTTGAGGACAAGCTCAAGAAGTTCTTTGGATTTAGATTGAGAAATTCTAGATCTAAGGACGGCACTTTTGATGCCGTTGGCGACCTCGTAAAACCACAAATTAGGCGCTAACAATCCAACCTTTCCTTTGAGATGGTCTTTTAACAACTGTTCGGCTTTGTCGGCATAAATTTCGTCGTCAAATACCCACTTTAGACAGGTTGAAGCATCAACGATAAAAACCGGATGGGCCATAGTTAAACCTGACGACCGTCTGCAACCAATTGTGAAGTGGGAACGTTTATTTTAGTTCGAGACTTAACCATCAACCTAAATAGATTAAGTTTCTTATTATTACTAGTTGTCGACACTTGGGACTTATATATTTTGACGGAATCCCTAATCAACTTGGAAATAGACCGTCTTTCCAAAAACGCCAACGTTCTTAGTTGTTGATATTCATCAACGGGAAATCTGATGTTTGTGGCTACGGTTTGCATGGTACCATAGTAACATGGTATCAAAATCGTGTCAATGCCTTTTAAAACGGCAAATCGTCGTTGGGGGACCATTGCCAGTTGCCGGTGGCGTCAAAGCCCCAGCTAACACCAACTTTCTTTTTCCCGCGGGCGTACAGGGTGAGACCCTGTACAGCTGGCGGATTTTCCAGGAGATGTTTGGGAATATCGGCTAAGAAACGTGAGAGTGGATTACTGCCGGATTGGCCAAAATAAAGCCTGCGTCTGGCGTAAGTCAGATACAGCTTATCCATTGCCCGGGTAATCCCTACATACGCCAGCCGGCGTTCTTCTTCCATCTCAATGGGGTCAAGTAAGGTGCGGGAATGGGGGAACAAACCTTCTTCCATCCCCACCATAAATACGGTTTTAAACTCCAATCCTTTGGCAGCGTGTAGTGTCATTAAAGTTACTGCTCCTTGGCCTTCCGAAGTCCGGCGGAGCCGGACGGAGGAGGCTTTTTCGGTCAGAGCCACGTTTTCCAAAAAGTCAGTCAGGACTGGAAATTGTTCGGCTACACTTCTTAGTTCTTTTATGTTTTCCAGTCGGACTAGATCTTCTTCATTATTTTGGTCAAACAGTTCTAAATATCCAGTGATTCTTAATACATCATCTAGAATTTTAAGACTGGAATCAGTTGACAATTGAAAATTGACAGTTGACAATTTGTTCAGCCTCGTTTTGCCGATTTTTTCTGCCCGCTTGCGGGACACTTCATCATTGGGATTAATTAACAGCCGTAAATAGCAGATAACGTCTTTGATTTCTTTACGTTCGTAGAAACGAACCCCACCTACCAAAACATACGGGATGCCGGAATGCAGTAAAGCTTCTTCCAAAACCCGCGATTGAGCGTTGGTGCGATACAGCACGGCATAGTCCGAGAATCTAGATGCTGGATGCTGGATGCTAGATACAATAAACTTTGCTTCGCCTGTTTCATTGTCAGCTTCGAAGAGAGTGAGTTTGGCTCCACTGGAACGGTCAGTCCACAGTTTAAGAATGGGATGATTTTTGTTCTGGACAATTACTGCATACGCGGCGTCTAATATATTTTGGGTGGAGCGGTAGTTTTGTTCCAAATTTAAAGTAGTTAAATCGGGAAAATCTTGCTTGAGAAGCAATAAATTTCTGTAATCTGCGCCTCTCCATGAATAAATACTTTGACTCGCATCACCGACTACCGTTAGATTGCGATACTTGCTTGCTAAAAGCTTGGTAATTTCATACTGGGCTTTGTTCGTATCTTGGTACTCATCCACTAAGATATATTTGAATTGTTCTTGCAATTTATCCAGTATTTCAAGTTGGGTGTGGAGTAGGCGGACAGTTTCAGTTAACAAGTCGTCAAAATCTAAAGCCCGAAATTTATGCAGTAATTGTTGATATACCCCATATACTCTGGCCACGGTTTGCTGGAAATTTCCCCGGGCGTAGTTGGCATAATCTGGGGGGCCAACTAGTTCGTTTTTAGCGCTGGATATAGTGGCCAATATCGATGTTGGCTTGATGGCTTTACTGTCTAGGCCCAAAGCGGACATGGCTTGTTTGATGGTATCCAACTGATCCCCGGGATCAAAAATGACAAAGTAGGGATCAATTCCCAAACCCATCCCGTATTTGCGCAGCACCTTGGCACAGAAAGAATGAAAAGTTCCCCCCATCACCTTGCCACTGTGCTGCGAAGCAATAATTTTGTCCACCCGTCTCAGCATTTCTTCAGAGGCTTTGTTAGTAAATGTCATTAGGAGGATATTTTCAGCGGCTACTCCTTGGCCAATTAAATGAGCCACTCGGTGGGTTAATACCCGGGTCTTACCACTGCCTGCACCTGCTAATATTAGAAGTGGACTACCCTGAAACTGGACTGCCGCTTGTTGATCTGGGTTCAAGTCTTTTAAAATATCCATCACTATGCGATTGTATCAGAGGTTGAAACGTCAAATTCTGTCACAGGTACTTTTAGTACGGGTGGTTTTGGGACTAGCCATATTGTTGGGGGTGGTGATCGTGGGGGTAATAGCTAAATCAGTGGTGCCCAGCCTTGTGACTGTCTGGCAGGCCATCCATTTTACTTTACCAACTCGGGATAGTCGGACCAACTTCTTGGTTTTGGGCCGGGAAGGCCTGCCTGCCGGCAGGCAGGGAGCTGGATCTAGCCGGGCGGGAACGGATCTGACCGACACTTTGATTTTAATCTCAGTGCACCAAAGTGGAGACACAGTACTTCTGAGTATTCCTCGAGATATCTGGATACCTAGTTTGCGGGCCAAAATTAATTCGGCTTACTACTATGGGCAGCAGCGCCAACCTGGGAGGGGGGGCTTGGTATTGGCTAAGGCAGCTGTGGAGGAAGTGACTGGCCAGCCGGTGCATTACGCTGTAGTGATTGATTTTTTGGCCTTTGAAAAAATAATTGACCTGATGGGAGGGGTGGATATTGATGTCGAGCGGCCATTTGTAGATCATAAATTTCCCATTGCGGGAAAGGAAAATGACGAGTGTGGTAAGGACCCTCTGTTTTTATGTCGGTACGAGACAATCCAGTTTGTTGCCGAATGGCAGCATATGGATGGCCAGACGGCCCTGAAGTATGTGCGTTCTCGCCAAGCTGAAGGCGATGAGGGGACTGATTTTGCCCGTTCCCGCCGCCAGGAGAAACTCTTGGTATCTATTAGAAGCAAATTATTGTCCCGATCGGTGGTGACTAAGCCTAAATTATTGGGGGCTCTTTTTCAGCTGGCATCGCAATCTGTAGTGACAGACATTACTTCTCAGATCTATCCGGCAATAGCCAGATTGGGTCTGCGGGCCATTAAGCTTCCCGTGCGCTCTGGAGTATTGATTGAGCCGGATTGGGTGTATCATCCGCCGGTATCGGCTGCACAGGACTGGCAATGGGTACTACTGCCGGCTGTCGATTTGAGTACGCACATCGAAAATCTGCTGGCTGTTCCGGTCCAGAAGTAGCGGATAATGCTGTAAATAGTACTGCTCGTCTGCGCCGAAATTGCTTTTTTCCCCCGGACCGACGATGACATAATCAACTCCGTATTGAGCTAAGAGTTGGGGAGTTTGGGCATCGCCTTGAAACATCAGGCGCACATCGGCTTCACGCTGGGAATAATTAATACCCCAGCTCCACAGCCAGCCCCGAAAGCCTAAGAGAATTTTGCGCCCAGCTAGGTCAACCACCCAATGGTTATGATTATCATTGGTGAGAAATACGGCGGTAGGGGAAGTCAGCTGTTTCACTTTTTCAGCCAGCTGTATATCAGATTTACTCCACAGCATTAGTTTGTTTTTTTTAAAGTCCAGCCAGGATCCGGCATCATAGGCTCCAGAAAAAGTAATAATAGTCAAGGCTAGAGCAGCGACCATTTTTTGCCACCAGCCGGATTTAGCAATGCGGGCCAATCCCCAACCCACCAAAATAGCGGAAGCTAAATACCAAAACCGAAGGAGTTTAGAGTTATCATTTTCCCAAGGTTGAAAAATCCACAAATTACAGGCAACAAAGACAAGCAAAAAGGGCAAATACAGCCAGAATAATTTACGATTTTTGAAATAAGCCTGGATCCAAAACAGAGGAATAAGCAGAGCCATCAGACCAATGTTTTTTACCCAGAACCAAATCCAGTTGTCATTTTGGACATGGGCGGCCCAGCCCAATTGCCAGCGCATAAATTCGGAAGAGTCTCCTGATATTTGGGGCAGAAAATAAGCAAACTGAGGCAAAGCTAAAACTACAGCCGGGATAAAAAAGTACCACCATACCCGTTTGGGTTTAAGAAGAAACAAAATTCCGGATACAAACGAGAGTACTAAAAAAGTATGAGCGTGGAAAAATGGAGTTAATCCAGCCACTACTCCAGCCAGTAAATAGCGGCGGGGTTTAGGTTCTAGCCAGAGAGTAAAAGTAACTAGGGCTGCCGACAGACCAATTAGAATCCCCCGTTGGGGAACCATTTCCGAGATGATAAAGTTCACCCACTGGATGTTGCCTTCGTATGAATGGGTGAGTTCTTTGACTCCGTCATGGGGAACTGGCAACAAGCGTTGATTAGGTACAAGATACAAAAATCCTAATCCTCCTGAGAGCATAAAAATAGCTACGGCTATGGCCGCTGCTGTGGTTGATTTGGTCAACCTTTCACTCAAGCGGTAAAGCAGGACTACAATTGCCAGGCTGAAAACAATCCCCGGCAGTTGGAAAGACCAGGGCAGAGATACTCCTAACTTAACCAAGATGGCACTGGTGAAGTCAAATAAAAATGGATAGGACAATCGAATCCCGGCGTACCAGGGATTTTGGGGCGGCCAGTTACTGCCATATAACCAATTTGCAATATAGCCCATATGTCCGGCCCAGTCTCCCCAGACATTGCTCCCTCCGGCCCAAATGCCTTCGGAATCAATTACCAGCATTTGAGAGAAGAGTTTGACCAAAAATACTCCCCAGCCGATAACTGTCAGCCAGAATAACCACTCCTTTTCCAATCTAGGCCGGGCGTACCACCAACCGGCAGAGAGGCAGATTAATAAGGTAATTACAAACGGCCACACCACTAGTCGCTGGACCACTAGTGAGATGATAAAACTAGCCCAAGTCCCGGCCAGGGTAGCTAAAACAATTGCTTCCATGCTAATATTTTACTCGATGTCCCGGGCCAAAATCATGTTGATTGCCATATTGTTGTTTACCACTGGCACACGGCTGTGGAATTTGAGTTATCCTAAAGGGTATTACTTTGACGAGGTATATAACGCTTTTACCACCCAGGAATTTGCTAAAGGGAATAAAGATGCCTATGAATGGTCTCACCAGTCGCCGGTGGCGGGGACGGCCTATGGCTGGACCCATCCCCCCTTGGCCAAACTTCTGGGGGAAGTGGGAATTTTGATATTTGGTGATAATGAATTTGGTTGGCGGATTGCCAACGCTTTAATCGGGGTGGGAGTAGTTTATTTGGTGTATTGGTTGGGAGAGAAACTTCTACGCTCTAATCTCTACGCTCTACTCGCTGCTGGCTTTGCTGCCCTGGATGGACTGCTGCTAGTCCAGTCCCGGATTAATATGAATGACATAGTCGCGACATTTTTTATTTTGGTAGCTTTTGCAGCCTTTGTCCGTTATCAGCTAGAACCTATAACCTATAACCTAATCACTCTTGGTCTCTCTCTGGGTCTTTTAGTGGCCACCAAATGGACAGGCTTGTATGCCATCTTGGTATTTGGAGTCTGGTTAGGATTACAAAACCTGCCTGCCGGCAGGCAGGTTTTGACACAAGTTCGTAGGTGGCCGGCACTATTTGCGGCCCTGATAATTATTCCGGCTGCAATTTATGTCCTGTCATATTCCCAGTATTTTATATTGGGGGGGACGTGGAATAATTTTGTGGAGCTGCAGAAACAAATGTGGTGGTATAACACCAATCTTAAAGCTACCCATACATATCAATCTGATTGGTGGACCTGGCCATTAATGCTGCGCCCAGTATGGTACTACGTCGACTATTCAGTTGCCGGCCAGATTGCCAACATCTACGCTATGGGCAATCCGCTTCTCTGGTGGTTTGGCATTCCAACCATGCTGTTTACTATTTATTGGTCACTGAAAACTAGTAACTGGCGAATTTGGCTGATAGTAGTTGGATTCGCTGCCTTCTGGCTGCCCTGGGCTAGAGCTCCACGGATTATGTTTTTGTACCACTATTTACCTTCTATTCCTTTCTTATGTTTGGCTTTGGCGTATTCCCTATCAAAGCTGCCCAAGTGGGTGACTCTAGCATCTAGCGTCTTAATTCTAGGATCATTCGTCTTTTTCTTTCCCCACTGGACAGGAATACATGTCCCGTCAAATTTGGACAAATACTACTTTTGGATGCCAAGTTGGAGATAATTACAGGGCTAATACGGCTAAAGTTCCTAGAAGTAACAATATGCCTCCTACTCCGGTAATTACCCAAGTTCCAGTAGCCGATCCGGTAGTAGGTAGCTGGGTTAGGGGGGTGGGGGTAGGCGTTGCTCTAGCAATTGGTGTAGGAGTTGGGGTGGGTCTTGGCGTCGGGGTGGGAGAAGGAGATGTTCCAGGTGTTGGGGTAGGTGTTGGTTCACTGGTTGGTGTAGGAGTGGGGGCGGGTGTGGGAGTTGGTGTGGGAGAGGGAGATGGAGTAGGTGAAGGCGACGCGGCAATTAATTGATATATACCGCGATGAAAGGGGGCGCCGACATTGGATCTAATATTCTCGGTCTGTTCACACACCTCTACTCCGTCAATTTTTTCGCCAATACAAGTGGTTGGGTACGTCAGTCGGTAATCTTTACCGTCTACAGTGACATTCTTATCCCATTTAGTGGCATAACTACCCTCACCAACTGCCGTGCAGGGATTGTCACCAGATCGAATCGGCAAGCTCATTAATCCCTGCGTCATACAGCTCTTGTAATCTACCCGTGGTGAAACGTCGTAATGGATTATGGCTCGAGCGTTAACCTTGGTAAACCGCGTTGAATTTAATTGAGCTTCAACAGTGAAGTACCCGGTTGCGTCTTGGGCTTTTTTTCCAATTTGTTGTTTTTGGCCAATCAAATATCCACCCACGGCCATTCCCAGCGTCAAAACCAGAGCGACTATCCCTCCAATAACCAGCTGTTTTTTGGGCATATTAGAGAGCGAACATTAATATCGAACCTAATAGCAGCAGTGCCCCTCCTGCGAGAGAAACGACCCATGTTCCCGATACTGACCCGGCCTCCT
>Ga0209541_10012427_pt1 | contig 13173 bp, 11 predicted proteins | sample RifCSPlowO2_01_FD_184027 | JGI IMG/M metagenome (GOLD analysis project Ga0209541, IMG submission 184027) | Groundwater microbial communities from Rifle, Colorado - Rifle CSP2_plank lowO2_0.1 (SPAdes) (version 2) | ecosystem: Environmental > Aquatic > Deep subsurface > Groundwater | place...
TACAGGCCGTGCTGGTCCTTTCACCTACACCTACTATTCCACCCCGGGTGGCAATCCCTTTGAAGGTTTTGGGGATACCAGTGGGTTTTCAGATCCGTTTGAAATTTTTGAAAGCTTTTTTGGTGGCGCCTCTCCTTTTCGTCGTGCCCCCCAAAAAACCCACTACTCACTAACAGTCAGCCTTGAAGAAGCCTACAAAGGGATTGAAAAAACCATCGTACACCAAGGCAAGCAGCACACTATTAAAATTCCTTCGGGCAGTGATGATGGCACCCGGATTCGTTATCAGGATTTTGACATTTCTATCAATGTCAAAGCTCACCCCACCTTCAAACGTGAAGGCGCCGACGTCTTAATAAATCACGAAATTTCGTTCACTACCGCAGCGCTGGGAGGCACAGAAACAATTCCCACCCTTGATGGTTCCATCAAAATCAAAGTTCGCCCTGGTACACAACCAGGTACTTTGATACGCCTCAAAGGCCAAGGTATGCCCCGCCTCAAAGGCGGCAGGGGAGACCAATATATCCGCCTCGACGTAGTCATTCCCAAATCTCTAAATAACGACCAAAAATCCCTTCTCCACTCCCTCCACAAAACTTTGTAGCAATGACTACCGATAAGCAATTAATTGCTCTAGCCCAAGCCGGCAATCAAGAAGCCATTGCACAGTTGTACCAAAAATACATCGATGCCATGTACCGCTATTGTTACTGGCAAACCAATCATTCCCATGAAGACGCACAAGACTTAACCCAAGAAATTTTTGTAGAAATGGCCAAGTCATTGTCTGGATTCAAAGACACCGGTCAATTCAAAAACTGGTTATATACCATTGCCAAACGTCGTATCACTGCCTGGGTCAAGCGCAAATATCAATTACCCCAATCTCCGTTATTTGACAACATTGCCATTGCCGAAAAATGGATTGATCCAGACAAGCAAAAACAAACTATCAATCGTGTCAAAAAACTTCTTCAAAAACTACATCAACCCGCTCGTAACATTATCACCTTGCGTTTTTTACGTAATTACACTGTGCAAGAAACAGCCGCCAAGCTAAAGCTAACTGCAGCCAACGTCAAAGTCATCACCCACCGCAGTCTCAGAAAACTCCGTGTAACCAATGATGCACTCTAAACTGTAGCCATGAATCAAATACTCCCCTCAGTCAAACCTAATTCCGTTTTTCGTTCTCGCCTTGAAAAGCAAGTAACTGCCGAATTTACTCTCGCCCAAAAGCATCACACCAAACTATGGTTAACCTGGCTCATCCCGGCTTTATCCTTGGCCACTCTAATTATGGTGCTACGCGCCAATCAAGCTCCTCCCCTTACTCAACTGGACCATGAAATGACCACTTTGGAACAGCAGTTATTATCAGACCCGCAGTTGGACGCTGCCATTAATTTCCAGGAGCTCTAATACATGAAAAAAATCCTTTTCATTTCTTTATTCTTCATTCTTCATCTTGCCTTGCCGGCAGGCAGGTCTTCATTTGTTTCTCCTGTCCTGGCCAAAAATGACCTTGCTCCTGGCCAAATCAAGCAAGACACTAAAGAAGAGGTTAAAGCAGAACAAAAAGAAGTCAAAGAAGAGGTCAAAGAAACAGTAGCTCAGCTTCATGCCTCTCGCCTAAAACACCGTTTCCTGGGAATTTACTACCCCAAATTAGAAGCTTTTATCCAAAAACTCCAGTCCAAAATAGATAGCATGCAGTCAGCCGGCAAAGACATGACAGCCGCTCAAGTCAAACTTGATGCAGCCAAAACCTCGCTCAGCGAGGCCAAGACATCATCTGACGCCAGTATCTCAGGCTTTGAAGCTATCGAACCTGCTAAATACCACATCCAGCGCCAACAGGCCCTGGAAGCTCGGGATCAAGCCAAAGTAGCCCGAGAAAAATTTGTCCAAACGATCAAGCTACTCAAAGATACCTTAAAGCTCATGAGAATAGCTGCCTAAAATAACTACAACCTACAATCAATAGCTTAAGCGGGGAAAGGGGCTCCCTGCTTAAGCGCGTCTACATACATATGATATAACAATTTTGTGAAACGCCTCCTGCCGCTCATCATTAGTCTGCTTGTTCTGATTATCCTGTTGGTGAATCGTTCCAGTCAACCTAATTTGCCCAAACCTCTGTCCTCACCTCCACCCCCACCCGCCATAGTCACAGCTTCGCCCAGCGCGGTCTTAAGTGCCAGCACCGAATCCAGCTTCTCAGCGACTACCACCTCATTAGACGACCTGGAAACAGAACTTAATTCTCTCTTCATAGAAGACGAAGACTTTACCAACCTATGAATTCATGGTAAACTACGCCTATAGTTAATGTGAATTTGACAGGTGGGAAAAGATACCCGCCTTTTTTAATACAAAAATCTTTTATGGCCTCACAAAATGTTGCCCGTACCGAATTTGCCGCTGCCCTAAATCAAATTTGCTCCGAACGCGGCATCGAACCGGAAGTAGTCCTAGATACCATCAGAACTGCCATGGTGGCAGCCTACCGCAAAGACCACAACGATGAATTTGCGCTAGACATTGATGCTGGTATCGAATACGAAGCCGAAATCGACCCCGTGACCGGAGCAGCTACCATCTTCCGCGTGGACGGCAAAAAAAGAAAAGAAGTCACTCCTCCAGGCTTTGGCCGCATTGCTGCCCAAACTGCCAAACAAGTCATTCTTCAGCGCGTTCGCGAAGCAGAAAAGGACGCGATCATTGAGGAGTACTCCACCCGCTTGGGAACTATGATTTCTGGTATGGTTTTAAGATTCGACGGCTCCAGCGTCATTGTCGATATTGGCCGTGGCCAGGGAGTCATGCCCCCAGAAGAGCAAATCCGCTCTGAGTACTACAAGTTGAATCAACGCCTGATGATCCTGTTGAAAGAAATCCGCGATACCCTAAAAGGGAGAGCGATAATTGTTTCCAGGGCCGATCCAAAATTAGTTCAAGAGCTATTTGCTCGTGAAGTTCCTGAAGTCAATTCGGGTGCGGTAGAGATCAAGGCCATTGCCCGCGAAGCTGGGGTTCGCACCAAAATTGCCGTTCACAGTGAACAAGAAGGCGTCGACCCTGTAGGTTCCTGTGTCGGTCAAAAAGGCATCAGGGTCCAAGCAGTGATTACCGAGCTGGGGGGTGAAAAGATAGACATCATTCAATACAACACCAACGACAAAGAATTTATCGCCTCAAGCCTTGCTCCAGCGGAGAATTTAGACATCGATCTAAACGATAAGAAAAAAACAGTGGTCGTAGTTGTTCCAGATGACCAATTATCGCTAGCCATTGGTCGAGGTGGACAAAACGTCCGTTTAGCTGCCAAATTAACTGGTTACAAGATAGACATCAAAGGTCAATCAGGGAAAACATCCTTAACAGTCACCGGCGAAGAAGAATTTGAAATAGATCAGTTAGGACTTTCTAAACGAGTTCGGAAGTTACTAGTTGAACAGAACATCATCACTATTCATATCTTGCGCGCAAGATTAGAGAGTAAAGACAAAATCCCCGGGTTAGGGCCCAAGGCCTTAAAAGAGATTAACACCGCCCTAGAAGCCATACCTGAGCCTTCCTCCCCAGCCGCACCAACAACCTAAATAATGTCCAAAACCAACACTGCATCAACAAAGCCGATTCTCGAACGTGCCCCGGTCGTAGCGGTTCTCGGGCATGTCGACCACGGCAAGACCTCACTCCTTGACGCCATCAGAAAAACTAAGATCCAAGCAACCGAAACAGGCGGTATTACGCAACATATAGGTGCATATCAAATTTTGCATCACAATCAACCCATCACCTTCATCGACACCCCTGGCCATGCAGCTTTTGCCAAAATGCGCGCCCGGGGAGCCCAGGCTACCGATATTGTTGTTTTGGTGGTAGCTGCCACCGAGGGAGTCAAACCACAAACCAAAGAATCCATCCAACACGCCAAAGCAGCGGGTGTCCCCATTATTGTGGCTTTAAACAAAATTGATATGCCTACAGCTTCTGTGGATATGGTTAATGCCCAATTAGCTCAAGCCGGGTTGATAGTCGAAGCCTACGGAGGAGACATAGTTACAGTTGAAACTTCAGCTACCAAAGGAATTGGCATAGACCAACTATTGGATATGATTGTTTTAGTTTCCCAAATGCAATCAATCACCGGTAACCAAAACGATGCCCTCGAAGCAGTTATCATTGAATCAAAACTTGAAAAAAACCGCGGAGCAGTAGCCTCAATCATCCTTCGCCATGGGTCTCTTAGGGTTGGAGATCACATCCAGGCCGGCGATCATATTGCCAAAGTTAGGGCGATATTTAATCAACTCGGAGCATCGGTCAAGGAGGTCAAACCCGGAGAGCCAGCTGAAATATTGGGATTTAGCGAATTACCTCCGGTAGGAGAACGCATTGTCAGGGTAGGCGAGTCTCCCGCGCCCATCATTGAGAAAGAAACCACACCAACAGTGATCGAACTATCAGCTAAAGCCAAGGCTAAATTAGCCGCAGCCAAAAAGAAATTTGCCATCAAAGAGGAAGAGATAGTCGACGAAACAACCGAGGAAGAAGCACCTAAACCCCGCATCAAAGCCGTTCTAAAAGCAGACACTCAAGGAACCCTGGAAGCCATCAAAACCAACGTCAGTGATGAAGTCGAAATTATCGGTTCCGGAGTTGGTGAAGTCACCGAGTCCGACGTACTCCTGGCTCAAAGTACTGGCGCCAAAGTAATCGCCTTTCGTGTCCCGGGCAATAAATCTGCCCAAAAACTAGCCGATTTAGAAAAAATTACCATCAAGACGTATCAGACCATTTATGAGTTGTTAGAAGATCTAGAAATGCAAGTCTTAAAAATCTTGGAGCCTACCATTGATGAAGAAGTATTAGGAGAAGCAGAGATCATCGCTCAGTTTTTGATCAAAGATCAGACGGTTGCCGGTTGCAAAGTTACCTCTGGAAAATTAGAGGCTAACGGTCAAGTCCATGTTCAGAGAAATGGAAAAATTACCCACAGTTCCACTATAGCCTCTCTAAGACAGGGCCACATTTCAGCCACCGTAGCCAAAAAAGGTGAGGAATGTGGACTTACTTTCAAACCCGCCCTTGACTTCAAGGTGGGAGATAAACTACAATACTATAGGGTAGTACCTCAAACATAATATGTTGAATCAACCTAAATTCAATCTGGGGCCCCAAGACCCCGGGCCAAATCCTTTGGACGCCGCAACACCAGACATCAAGAAGGTTCTGGAAAGCTCCAAAGATATCCTGATATTAATTCGAGACAACCCGAGACTTGATCACGTTGCCGCGGCATTAGGCTTATACCTATCCCTAAAATCTACCAACAAGTCGGTAATCATAGCTTCACCCACTCCTATGCGGGTAGAGTTCAATCGCTTAGTAGGAGTTGATAAGGTTGCGGACAAAATTGGCAATCGCAATCTGGTTATTTCCTTTCCCCAAGAAACCAAGGACTCAATCGAAAAGGTTAGTTACAATATGGATGACGGTGGCTTCAATTTAGTCATCCAACCCAAAGCGGGCTTTCCTTCTCTAGATTCAAGTAAAGTTACCTATTCTTACACCGGGGCCGAAGCACAATTAGTATTTGTAATTGGTGCCCAAAAACTTGAAGACCTAGGCATGTTCTACCAAGATGAACGTCGTTTGTTTGAACAAGCTTCAGTTGTGAATATCGACGCTGTCGCTACCAATACGCGTTTTGGCGCCATTAACTTAATTTGGACTGATTTTACTTCTACCTCAGAAGTTGTCACTGAATTAATTGACCGCCTGGGCTTACCTTTAGATCAAGACAGTGCTACCAATCTATTGGCAGGCATGAATGAAGCCACCCAAAATTTTCAACGTTTTAACCTCAAAGCCACTGCCTTTGAAGCCGCCGCCAAATTAATGAAAGCCGGTGGCAAGAGACCTATGGGCATGGGCGGAATGGGTGTCCCTACATTTGGCCCGTCAATGGGCGTATCTCCGTTTAGTGCTCCTCTTAGTGCTCCTCGTCCACCGGTTTTTTCTGAACCACCATTGTATCCTCAAGCCCCTCCACCACCACCACAATCTCCAACTCCAACAGATAGTGCCGAAGAATGGCTAAAGCCGAAAATTTTTACCGGCTCCTCAAAAATTTCCTAAGTCATGATATAATTTACTTTCTATGGCGCTAACAATAGACACCAAAAATAAAATCATTAGCAAATTTGCCCAAGGCAAAGGTGACACCGGTTCACCCGAGGTTCAAGTTGCCCTCCTAACCGAAAAAATCAAGCAGTTAACTGGACACCTGAAAGAACACAAAAAAGATAACCACTCCCGTAAAGGTTTATTAAAAATGGTTTCCAAGCGCCGCAGATTGCTAAACTACCTGGTCACCAAAGACGCTGACAGATATAAGACTATTATTACTCAATTAGACTTACCAAAGTAAACAGAAAGGCCACAGAGAAGCTAGAGAGCTCAGTAGTGTTATCCAAAAATTGATAATACTCCCGAATTCTTTATCTTCTCTGCCAAAATTCCATGACTATCCAAACCACCACCATTGAGGTAGGCGGGAAACCGCTCAAATTAGAAGTGGGCCGTTTAGCCCAACAAGCCAACGCTGCAGTTGTTGCCACCTATGGTGAGACAGTTGTGTTAGCCACCGTAGTTGCCAGTAAACCCCGCGAAGATCTTGACTATTTTCCTCTTTCGGTTGAGTATCAGGAAAAGCTCTATGCCGGTGGCATTATCAAGGGTTCTCGTTGGGTAAAAAGAGAAGGCCGTCCGACAGATGAAGCCATCTTAACTTCCCGTTTGATCGACCGTTCCTTGCGCCCCATGTTTCCTGATGGTTTCAAACATGAAGTGCAAGTCATCCCCACGGTTCTTTCTGTGGATAGCGAAAACGACGCCGATATCCCTGCCATCGTAGCCGCCGCCGCCGCCCTCTCCATTTCTGATATTCCCTTTGAAGGCCCGGTAGGCGCTGTGCGCATTGGCTTAAAAAGAGATGGTGATAAATCAAAACTTTTAGTCAACCCCACCTACGCAGAGCGCAAAGAATCGCTCCTCGATTTAGTGGTTTCCGGTACCAAAGAAGCCGTCATTATGCTAGAAGCAGGTGCCAACGAAGTCAGTGAGGCCGAGATGCTTACAGCCTTTGCACAGGCTCACGCCCAAATTCAAGCTATCTGCACCGCTGTTGCTGACTTTGCCAAAAAAGTCGGCAAGCCCAAACTTTCCTACGTGCCCGATGTATTAGATAAAGAGATAGTTACCCGCATCAAAAAAGATGCTAAAGCCGAAGTTGACGCCAGCATTAAAGCCATGAGTCAGCTAGAGCGCGAAGACTATAGTGAGTTGAGCGAAGCTCTCTTTGAAAAATACAATCAAGAAGTCTCCAGAAACACCATCAAAAAAGCCATTGGCTACATCGTTAAAGAGTCAGTTCGCCAAGCTACTATTGAAAAAGGCGTTCGCCTGGATGGCCGCAAGCCTGATGAAATTCGTCCCATCTCTGGTGAAGTGGGGTATCTTCCTCGCACCCACGGTTCAGCCATTTTCCAGCGCGGTGCCACTCAGGCATTGACTATTACCACCCTGGCTTCCCCCGCCTTAGAACAATTGATTGAAAGCATGGAAGGGGAAACCTCCAAGCGGTATATGCATCACTACATGATGCCCCCCTATACAGTTGGAGAAGTTGGCCGCATCGGTTGGCCCTCCAGAAGAGAAATTGGTCATGGAGCCTTAGCCGAAAGAGCCATCGAACCCATGATCCCATCAGATGATGAATTCCCTTACACCATCCGCGTGGTATCTGAAATTATGAGTAGTAACGGCTCCACCAGTATGGCCTCTGTTTGTGGTTCAACGCTATCCCTAATGGATGCAGGTGTACCCCTGAAAAAACCCGTTTCAGGTATTGCCATGGGTTTGATGACTGATGGGAAGAAACATGTCATCCTCTCCGACATCACCGGGCAAGAAGACTTTAAAGGCGACATGGACTTTAAAGTGGCCGGTACCAAAGATGGCATCACCGCTATGCAAATGGACGTCAAGATCAAAGGTATCACTCAAGAAATCTTAACCCAAGCCTTAGAGCAAGCCCATGTTGGCAGAATGTTCATCTTAGGCAAAATACTTGAAGTTCTGCCTGCCTCACGTGCCCATATCAGCAAGTACGCTCCCAAGATTAGAACTGCGACCATCCCTGTCGATAAAATTGGTGAATTGATCGGGCCGGGCGGCAAAGTGATTAAAAAACTAATTGCCGACACCGGGGCTGAAGTCACCGTCAATGATGATGGCAAAGTGTTTGTATCCTCAGTTGATGATGAGGCTATCGACAAGGCTTTGAAGTTTATAGAAGGCATTGGTCGCGAATTAAAAGTAGGGGACGAATTTGATGGCACCGTTACCCGGGACATGAATTTTGGCGTCTTCGTAGAATTGCTACCTGGGAAGGAAGGATTAGTCCACGTTTCGCAGGTTTCACCCGAATATACCGGCAAGCTGCAAATTGGTGCCCCAGTCCACGTTCGAGTCTACGAAATCGACTCCATGGGCAGAGTGAACCTGACCACTTTCCCCGCGGGCCAAGAACCCTCTCGTCCTCCTCGCCCCAGCTTCAGTGGCCGTGGTGGTGACCGAGGAGGCTTCCGCCCCCGCCGTAACTTCTAGCGACCTGCCCGCAATCGCTGAAGCGATAGCTTCTGCAGGCGGGGCCGCCGCTTCTAATCCAACCCGATATGCACGGCTCATGTCAAGATGCATTCTTGCTTTTCCCCAATTAGCTTTAATTATTTCTTTACGATCGTGAGTAAAAAATTAAAGCTAAGCTACATGCTCTTTAATCTTCGGTAATACCTTCCTTGTCTCTCCCTCCCATTCCCTCTATACTATTTGTAGCTCTCGTCATTTTCAATTTTCCATTATCAATTTTCAATTTATAGCTGTGCCCGCTTCTGCCTTCACCAAAGAACTCGATAAATTAAAATCCAAACTTCAGGGCGTTTCTCTCCCTCCTGATCTTGGGGAAAAAGTTGATGACATGCTCGAGCGCCTGGAGCGCTTTTCCCAAGGGAATGATTACAGCCAAGAACACGACCGTGTGGCGCACTATGTCGACTGGGTTGTTAACCTGCCTTGGAATACGAAGAGCGACGACATCCTCGATTTAGCCAAAGCCAAACAGGTGTTAGACAAAAATCACTACGGTATGGCAGACATCAAAGAAAGATTATTGGAATATTTGGCCGTTTTAAAGTTAAAACGCAATCAGGGAGATATGCAGTCAATCACCAGAGCCCCGATTATTAGCTTAGTCGGCTTGGTGGGTACCGGAAAAACTACCTTTGCTTATTCCTTAGCCGAAGCCTTAGGCAGAAAATTAGCCCGCATCCCTTTCGGAGGTATGGGCTCAGCCCGTGACCTTCGTGGCCAAAGCCGCCTGCACTTGGAAGCAGAACCTGGTGCCGTCATCAAGGCCATTCGTAGAGTCGGCGTCAGAAACCCAGTGATTTTATTAGATGAAATTGACCGCGTGGCCGAATCTGCTCGTGCCGACATCATGGGCGTATTAGTCGAGCTTTTAGACCCAGAGCAAAATTCTGCTTTTGTCGATCACTATATCGACTACCCCTTTAATCTCTCCGAAGTTCTCTTTATTGCTACCGCCAACAACACTACCAACATCGCTACCGCTGTTATGGACCGTCTTGAACTACTCTCTATGCCTTCCTACACTGACCAAGAAAAAATTATGATTGCTAAAAGTTACTTATTACCTCGTGCCTTAGTAGACGCCGGCCTTACCAATGATAATCTCACCATAGATGAAACTCTTTGGCCTCAAATCGTTCGACCTTTGGGATTTGACGCCGGAATTCGTACCTTGCAACGGACCATTCGCGGTATTACGATGAAACTCGCCAAAGACATCGTCGAAGGCAAAGTGCAACACTTGAATCTAACCGCCGAAAATATTAAGCAATACCTACCCCAATACTAAAAATAAAATTCACAAACCCATGAACAGATTTCACCGTAATTCGCTCCCTCAAATCCTAACAAAAGAAGTTTTAACTTATTTATATTTACATGAAAAATATTCAGCACAAGAAATAGCAAAATCACTAAAAGTAAATAAACACAATGTTATCGTTTACTTAAAAAAACATAATATACAACACGTTGAACGGTGGGAAAGATACAAAGTAAAATCATTTACCACATCGCAAAAAGACTATCTCTATGGATCTCTCCTAGGAGACGACTCTCTTCGTTTTGGCAACAAAAGAAAATACCCCTTCTTGCAAGTAATCCACAGCAGTAAATTTTACGATTATGTAGAATGGAAGCATCAGGTATGGAAACCACTGGTTCCAGGTGGAATAAAACAAGGATTTTCCAAACTAGGGAAGAAAAAATTTAGCATCCACCGATTTTATACCGCCGCGCATCCGGACTTTTTACCCTTTTACAAATTGATTTACAAAAAAAGTGATCATAAAGCCGTCTCATCTGAATGGTTGGATCAATTGACTCCGTTGTCGTTAGCGGTATGGTTTATGGACGACGGCTATTTCCGCAGAGAACGCAACAGAATGCACTATTACGGATTTGCGTTTGGACATGAAGGAAATAAACTAATTAAAAAATATTTTGCAGATAAATGGAAATTGAAAGCCAACTTAGGCCACCAAAAAAAGAAAAAAAACTTGGGTTGGTTCATTTGGTTTAATACAGAAAACAGCATTAAGCTAAGTAAAATTATTGCACCCCATATGCTGCCTGTATTTGATTACAAGATTAACCGTACAGCAGAATTAAGATGGCATAAAATGGTTGATGGAGAAGTAGATTTTATAAAACAATACTACAACCAAAAATCACCACAACTTATTGCGCATGAACTCAATAGACCACTGCCCACCATCCACCACACTGCATGGAGACTGGGTTTGACTCAAAAAGTAGGGGGTCACAAAACATACCAATATACATTTAATGGTAAATAAAAAACTATGAATACAGCAGAAAAAGCCGAGCAACTCAAACAAGTTACCCAAAAGATGGAACAAGACGTAGAAAAATTGCCCCTGGTGAAAGAAGCTAAAGAAGTTGTTCCTAGTGAAGGTAATCCAGATGCGCAAATCATGTTCATAGGTGAAGCAGCCGGATATCATGAATACGTACAGAGACGACCATTCGTGGGGTTAGCAGGTAAATTGTTAACAAAAACTTTAGAGGAAGTTGGTTTGAGACGGCAAGAAGTATTTATTGCAAATATGCTAAGGTGTCGTCCTCCGAACAACCGTGACCCCTTGCCTGAAGAAATTGCCGCCTACGCACCCTACCTAGACGCAGAAATCGACATCATCGAACCCAAAATTATCGCCACTCTAGGCAGATTTAGTATGGGTAAATTTTTACCCCTGGTTAAAATATCCCAAGTTCACGGCCAACCTCGTTGGGTAGACTGGCCCGCTTCGCCGAATCGAGGCGAGAAAGGCAAAAAGATATTAATTATGCCGTTGTACCATCCCGCCGCCGCCTTACGAAGCACCCAACTCTTAAACACCTTCAAAGCCGATTTTGCTAAACTACCTCAACTACTTAATACTCTAAATGGTACTCCAGCCCATGAATCCAAACCTACTACAGAATCAAAACCCGAAGAACCTCAAAACCAACAACTTAGTCTCATATGAAATTAGTTTTCATTCCCGTAATTTTCCATTTTCAATTATCAATTATCAATTAAGTTATGCTAAAAATCATTCCCTTAGGTGGCATGGGTAACGTCACCAAAAACATGTATGTCTATGAGCAGGGTAACGATATCCTGATTGTCGACTGTGGCATCGGCTTTCCTGACCCCACTATGCTCGGGGTTGATTTACTAATCCCCGATACGACGTATCTAGAAGCCCGAAAAAATCGTATAGTAGGCATGCTCTTGACTCATGGCCACGATGATCACATTGCCGGCCTGCCTTATATTTTACCCAAGCTTGGTGACATCCCCATCTACGCCTCCAAACTAACCAAGGGTTTCGCTGAAGATCGCTTAAGAGAGTCATTTGTAACCCCGAATATTATTGAAATAGACAACGAACCATTTCGGGTGGGCCCCTTCACTATTGATCCCATTCATGTCACTCATTCCGTTCCCGACGCTCGCCATTTTGCCATCACGACCGAAGAAGGCATTATCTATCATGGGTCAGATTACAAATTAGACCCCCACCCCATAGACGGAGTCGTTTCCGATTTAGAAAAAATCGCTAGAATCGGTGAGCAGGGGGTGACTTGTTTACTCTCCGATAGCTTGCGTAGCGAAAAGGCCGGTCACTCTCGTTCCGAAAGTTTGCTGGCCGATACATTTGAACGCGAGATACAGGATGCTTCCGGAAAATTTATCGTCACCATCATGAGCAGCAATGTCCATCGCATCCAACAAGCCATCGATGTGTGCATAAAAAACAATCGCCGCATTGCTTTTATCGGCCGATCTGTCGAACAAAATGTCAAAACTGCCACTAGGCTCGGTTTTTTGCAGCTTCCTCCCAAAGCCGTGATCAACAAACGCCAGATTAGAAAATTTAAGCCCCATGAATTGGCTATTATTATTGCCGGTAGCCAAGGTCAAGAAGGTTCTTCTTTGATCAGGGCAGCCCAGGGAGAACATAAATTCGTCACCATTACTCCGGAAGATAAGGTAGTATTTTCAGCCGACCCTATTCCCGGCAACGAAAACGCCGTATATAGTTTGATAGATGAATTATCTCGCTTGGGTACTGATGTTGCCTACACCGAGATCAGTAACGACCTTCATGTTTCAGGTCATGCATATCAGGATGAAATTATAAAGCTAATCCAATTAACTCGTCCTAAACACTTAATCCCCATCGGTGGTACCTTCCGCCACATGGTGCAATACCGCAAACTCGCTCGCAAGTTAGGCTACCCTGACACCCAGATACACCTCTTAGAGAATGGCCAAGCAGTCAACATCATTTCAGGCGAGGCCAAAGGGGCCGAAGTTATCCCCTTGAGAAACATTATGGTTGATGGGTTAGGAATTGGCGATGTTGGCACCGTGGTATTACGAGACCGCCAAACTATGGCAGCAGATGGTATTTTGGTGGTGGTTGTCCCCGTCGA
>Ga0209541_10012428_pt1 | contig 13173 bp, 16 predicted proteins | sample RifCSPlowO2_01_FD_184027 | JGI IMG/M metagenome (GOLD analysis project Ga0209541, IMG submission 184027) | Groundwater microbial communities from Rifle, Colorado - Rifle CSP2_plank lowO2_0.1 (SPAdes) (version 2) | ecosystem: Environmental > Aquatic > Deep subsurface > Groundwater | place...
ACTGAATTTTATAGTCAGAAACAGCACATACCGCTAGGTGTGAAACTAGTTTCACTGTTAGTGAACTATGTGCGGGAGGTGTGCTCTCTGGCTGGACTACAGAGCGAGAATATTTTAATAAGTGCTAAAATAATTTTAAATTAAATTTATGAGTAAGATTAAAACTTATCCGATTGTTTAAATTTTAATCTTTGACTTTTGAATTTAGAAAATCATTCATAAGGAGAACTGGGACTTTTCTTCCTACATAACCTTCTTCATAGCGGTATTTTGATTTCCCAACAACTAAAGTACCTCTACTTTCAACTATAATTCCAAGACGACTGAAATCGTCAGATGTATAACAACTTCCTATTTCCAGCGTGTCTTCACCTTGCAATTTTTCAGTTACTAAAAATGCTCTTTGTAAACCATATCTTGGTCCCCTAAAAAGTGGAATATCACGATGATTAAATTGTAGATCTCCCCTTTCTATGATTCCACCAACACCGGTTCTTAATACTTCACTCAGAGTATCTTCATTCATGAAAATATAATCTGACAATTGAACCATTTTTATCACTTAACTTTTGATGATTTGTTAAGGATTTAAGCCTTTCTATTAGTAGTAAATTCTCATTTTGAAAATCTTATTTACAGCTGTAAATAATGCGGGAGGTGAGAATGCTACTCAAGTGGATTTTACCTTCTCGACTTCTGAATTTTGATTTTTCCCGTAAAGACAAGCGCGAGAAGCAAGAGCACAACAACAAACAAGGCCCATCCGGCAATGCCAAAAGCTAGCACCGTATTGTAACTAGTATAATAAGCAGGATAGTAATTTCCCATCATCCTCATCATCGTCGGCATCATTCCACCATTCATCATTCCCCCACTCATTATTCCTCCACCCATCATTCCTTCAAACCCATCAGTCCCACATCCCAGCCAATTCTTTCCCATAACAATGTGCATCTGTCGCAAACTTTCCGATCCTTCTCCTCCCATCATGGCGTCCATCTGTTCGTGCAGTTCGTGACTGCCTGCCATTCTCTCCATCACTGCATCACCAAGCTCTTCAAACTCCGCATCAAAAATTTTCGTGCAATCTAACTGGCTGATTGTTGCGACGTTTTGCTTGCTGAGAATTTCTGCCACAACTTCATCAACAGACCTAGTGGCTTCGTCAGCATGAGCTAAAGCAAGCGAAGAAAAAGCTGTCGATAACAGAAGCATCGTAATGAAAGTAATAAAAAATTTCATTTTTGTCACGATAATTAATCGGCAGTCAAGTTAATAAGTCTTCCCTCTAAATCTTCCCTCTTTTCTTTCATTTCTTTTTCTTTTATCTGCCTTTTACTTTTTTGAAAAATATTGTCAAAATTCTTGCAAGAATCACAAGCAACGCGAATGCAAGAGTTATCTGTCCGAGCTGCCTGTTGACGAAAGCCATGTTGTCGAGAACTGTGAAGTGGAGAATGACCAAAACAAATGCAATATAGCCCATTCTCTGAATTTTTTGCCAACGGTCAAAACCAAAAGCATCGATCGACTTGACCATCGAACTTGCCGCGACAAAGCTGAAAATTAGAACTGCAATCATGCCGAAGAAAAGAGAGAGACTGTTGCTAGCAAGTTCCTCGCCCGGAACAATAAGAAGTGAAAGGAGTATGTGAATAACTGCAAATGAGTAGCCATAAAGCCCGAGAGGTTTGCGATATTGAAGTTTTTTGGCAAATGTTTTGGAAAATCTTGCAAGAGGACCGATGATATATGACGAGCCAATAAGAAAGACTGCTGCGATTGCAAATGCTCGATTGGAAAAAGCAAGATCAAACGATTGTCCGCGGATATAAACGAAGTAAAACATTATCAGGCCAAAAACTAGAAATGAAAGTGCGAACGCGCGCAGGTCAACTTCAGTGCTCGTTTCGTAGTGATGCTTTTGGGCTTTCTTATACACGGTCTCTTTTTTCCTTTCGCAACAAATTTAATTTTCAGATCCGAATTTTTTTCTCCTATGACCACACTCTAATTTGAATTTGTTTTCTGGTATTTAAAAGTAACGAGTCATATAAATAATTAAGGTCGTAGGAAGGGTCGAAGAAATGGATTTTGAAACTTACCAGAAACAGTCGCGCAAGACTGCTATTTATCCGGACCAAGACAAGAACTGGCAGTATCCTGCTCTCGGACTTTCCGGGGAAGTCGGTGAATTGCTGAACAAGCTGAAGAAGGTCATTCGTGACGGAATTGAAGTCAACAACGAGGAGTTCAAGCAAGACGTTGCGAAGGAGCTCGGCGACGTGCTGTGGTATCTGTCGAACCTGGCGACAGAATTCAATCTCTCTCTTGACGAGGTAGCGCAGAATAATATCGAGAAGCTGCTCTCTCGAATGGAACGTGGAAAAATCGTCGGTCAGGGCGACAACAGGTAAAAGATAAAACAGAGAAAAATCCCCTAAATGTTAATACTATTTCATTGATCGATGATATCAAACTTTAATATTCAAAATACTGATTATATTCATGAGAAAATTTGAAAACTATAGACAAGTAATCAACAAGAAGTTATTGCCTAAGTTGAATAGAATGGAGAATGAAATCATGACATTGAAAGAGGAATGGGAGATTATGAGAAACCCTAAACTTGTAAGGAAATTGGATGAAAGTATAAGGCAGAAGAAAAGCGGGAAACTTCATGGCTGGAAAGAGTTCAAGAAGATAGTAGATGGAAAATGAGCTATACTCCTAAGTTTACTGATAGATTTCTTGAGGATACTAAAAGACTCAAGGGTGAATTAAGAAACCATCTTGAGAAGGCTGTTAGGAAAATACTTGAAAACCCACAATTTGGCAAGCCGTTGAGACACACTTACAAAGGGCTGCGAAGCGAGAGAGTCGGCAAGTTCAGAATCATTTACGAAATTGAGGGGAATTTGGTAATTTTTCACATTTTCGAGCACAGAAAGGAAGTATACAAAAAATAGTTACACCTGTAATTAAAATCCCCCAAATGTTAATGCTGAAGTGGTGCTCGTTGGGAGCAGATTTACTATCAAATAGAAATTCTAAAAGGATTAAATAATTAATAACTTAATTCATTTTTATGTTAGAATATGGGCAAACTTTGAATATGAAACTGTTTGAAATACTGTTCGCATTTTTTTCACCTAACATCAAGAAGTTTGAACAGGCGTTGTTTGCTTTTCTGCTTTGATTTTTTCTGTTCTTTTTATCATACAAACAGGGTCCATTTGAATCAAACAACTATCATAAGTGCCACGATAAATTTGTCCTTCTTTCAAAGTTTCCAGCACGGCTTGTCTTTCAAGTTCCTTTCTTTCTTTTCGTGGTTCTATTACAAGTTTTCTTGCAATATACGTTGGCGGTTCTACAACTACAAACTCCAACGCCATTCCGATTCCCCGCAAAATACCTTTGGCTATTCTATACGGAGTTGTCTCAGCCTTCTTATCTAAATGCACAACTGAATCAGGTTGCACTGTTAGATTCATTCCCTTCACAAAATCTTGAAGACTATCTGACAAATCATAATGCATACGCCCAGTAAGACTAATATCAATCAGTTCTGGACTTGCCTCTAAATTCAAAGTTTGCGTGAGACCATTTTTCAATCTCTCTTCCATCGAATAATTGGAATCCCAACTTGAAACAAAATATTCAATTCCATTGCCTCTCTTCATAGCTTCTACAAAGCCCGTAGAGTTTATTTCTCTCGGCGAAATGCAAGTTTGCTTTACGCATTCGAACTCTCTTATCGCTATCTTATGTCCTTCTCTTCTCATCTGCTTTGCAATTGCTGAAGCAGTCTCGTGTTTTTCATCATCAATACCCAATCTTGTCCTGTAACCATCATATTCAACACTCTTTCCACTCGTCAAAGATTCTGGAAACACAACTTCTGCTGTGAAAGAATCTTTTTCCCTTTCTTCATATCTCCAACGGTCTGCTCTTTTCAAATTCGGTGAAACTTTTAGTCTGAAATCGACTTTTTCTCCTTCTGTTCCATTTCCCAAACTTCTTTTTACATAAAATTCTTGCTGGAAATAATCTTTCAATGCCAAATCCTTCGATACGGAAGGAATCTGAGAATACAATCCAAACAATTGTTCTTGAGTTGGAGTAAAAGTCAAATGCATTCGTGTAGTTTTCAAATGTGGTCTTTTTACTTCTAAAACTCCATTTGAAAGAGGTATTGATACATTATTCAATTCTCTGTCATAGACTCTTTCGCCTAAACCAGCTATATAATCTGATAAAGAACCAGCAAATTTTTCGTCACTTGCTTTTACTTCATAAGATTGCCAAGGCATATTTTCACCTAATTAATCATCTTCAATAAACGGAACCTCTTGTGTAGACTTTCTATGTTTTCCATAATAATAAAGACATTTGAGTGTATAGTAAGTTGGAATGACTGTTATCGCTCCTGCAAGTAATACTTGAAGACTTACTACAGATGGGTCGACACCGAACGCTGTTGCTTCTAACTGATTCGCTACCTTACCAGCAGTATCCTTCACCAAAGAGGAAGAAATAGAATTCGTATCTATTCCTTTAATCATATCTCCGACTTGTTGAAGATAATTGGATAAACCTAAATCGGGTCTTTTTGCAATAGTATCACTTAAAAATCTTTGACCGTTTTCAAGACCTATCCTTTGAACAGTATAAGCATCTTGTGGCTTTATTACATCAAGACCACTTTGGTTAGCTAATTTCAAAGCATCACGACCTCTATAAAGCAAACTTGCAACTTGGTCATTTGTTTTATACAATACTTCGGTTAGCCATTCGACTGTTCTCCAGCCAACAGCTGAAATTGCACCGTCTATACCAGTATAGGCAAGGTCTCTATTCTTCAATTTCATAGTTATCAAAAAATAGCTTGTTAGTAAAGGATTTAAGCTTTACTTTGAGGAATCCTTGAGAAACCTTAGGAAAACATTAATACTTTTCCAACAATGTTATTTACAAGTGTAAGAATTGTTTACAAGTGTAAATAATTTCTTGCAAGTGTAAAAAATCATCTGAGTGTTGGAGCACTTCGAATTTGACTCTTTGCTCGTTGGGAGCATTTTAAGCCCTAAAAAAAGAAAAATAAATTATGGTTGAAAGACTAAATCCAAAAGTTCTTGCAGTAACCTTTACGCTAGTTGCTTTCCTGCTAGACCTGTCCGGATATGTATGGCATGGACTTCTAGGGCAACCTTCTTTCATGAATTTGCTCTATCCAAATTTCTGGAGTAATTGGAGTCTTATGTTATATTATCTGGTACTTACGCTAGTCTGGGCCTTTGTATTTGGTTACGTATTTGCATTGATGTATAACTGGGCTGCAAAGAAATTCAAATAAGAACAACAGGGCGACGATGTTGTGCCCAATTTTATTTGATTTTTGGCTTGTACCGATTAAGAAGCATTGAATTGCTGACAACTGTAATCGAACTGGATGCCATCGCAATAGCTGCATATATAGGATTCAACAAAATTCCGAGGAAAGGATAAAGAATTCCAGCAGCAATCGGTATCAGGCCGACATTATAAATGAAAGCCCAGAACAAATTCTCTTTCATCTTTCTCACAGTCTTTCTGCTAAGATCAATAGAAGTCACGACATCTCTCAAATCATTCTTGATTAAAACAATTCCGCCAGCTTCTTTCGCAATATCAGTTCCAGCCCCGACCGCAATTCCTACATCGGCTTGGGCAAGCATAGGTGCGTCATTAATTCCGTCGCCCACGGCAGCTACAATTTTTCTCTTTTGTTGCAATTCTTTGACCTTCATTGCTTTATCTTGCGGCAAAACTTGAGCCATGACATTTTCAATTCCTAATTGTTTCGCTACTGCTTTGGCCGTTCTTTCATTGTCGCCAGTAATCATCCAAACTTCTTTTTTCATTTTCTTCAGTTCTTCCACCGCTTCTCTCGAGAATTCTTTTGTGGTGTCAGCAACCGCAATTATGCCCATTATTTTTTCCCCATATGAAACAATTACTGCAGTTTTTCCTTCCTCCTCCAGTTTTTGATTCTGAGGTTCGATTTTCCCAGAATCAATTCCATTGTCTTTCATAAACATTCTATTCCCAACCAGGATTGTCTTGTTCATGTAAATGGCTTTTATTCCTTTGCCTGCAACAGTTTCATAACCTTTCAATTCTGGAATTTTTATTTTCTTTTCTTCCGCTTTCTTTAATATTGCTTCTCCGATAGGATGTTCAGAGCCTTTTTCTGCCATGGCCGCTAATTGAAGCACATCGTTTTCATCAGAACTTAAGGCAACAATATCAGTTACTGTTGGCTCTCCTTTTGTCAATGTTCCGGTCTTGTCAAAGATTATCGCATCAAGTTTGTAAGTTTTCTCAAGATATTCTCCGCTCTTGATTAAAATTCCGTTCTGCGCTCCTTTGCCAGCACCAATCATTATGGCTGCCGGAGTCGCAATTCCCAATGCACAAGGGCAGGCGATTATTAAAACAGCAATGAGTATTGTAAGCGCTAAAGAGAAAGGCAAACCGACAACAAAATACCAGAATAAGAAAGAGCCAACTGAAATAATTATAACTGCTGGGACAAAATAAGAAGAAACTTTGTCAGCAAGTCTCTGCATCGGAGCTCTTGACACAATCGCTTCCTGAACCATTTTGACAATTTGTGACAATGTGGTTTCTGTTCCAACCTTTGTTGCTTTTACTTTTATCAAACCGCTTTTGTTTATTGTTGCTCCTATAACCTCATCTCCAACTTTCTTTGTGACAGGCATCGATTCTCCTGTTATTGCTGATTGATCTATTGCAGAATATCCTTCAACAATTTCTCCATCAACAGGTATTTTTTCTCCTGGTTTGATAATTATAATGTCATCAACCTTTACCTGTTCCACAGGAATTTGTTCTTCCTTTCCGTTTCTGACTACAGTCGCCATTTTTGGTTGCAAATCCATTAGCTTTCTTATCGCATGAGATGCTTTTCCTTTTACAATGTGTTCCAGGTATTTGCCGAGAAGAATAAAACCGATAATTAAACCAGATTCGGTGAAATAAACTTCAGGACCGCCGGCAGTTACTTTGGGAAATATTGTCGACCAAAGAATTCCTTGGAAGGCGTAGATTGTTGAATAAACCCATGCTGCAGTTGTCCCTATTGCAATAAGGGTATCCATGTTCGCTTGTTTTGCTTTTATCGCATCTCTTGTTCCTAAATAAAATCTCCATCCACCGATAAACTGGACTGGAGTAGCCAACAGGAACAGCCAAATGTAATTAGGGATGCCAAACCAATCAATCATGTAAACATATTCAAAAAGCGCTGTCAGTGATCCGATCACTAAGCTAAAAATTGCCACATATTTCAGTTTTTTCATCTCAACTTGCGGTTTCAAAAAGGTTTTGAGACAATTATCGCTACAGAAATAATACATTATTCCGTCCTGCTCTATTTTGAACGGAGTTTTGTTTTCATCCACATACATTCCGCATACTACATCTTTTGCCATTTCTTCCACTCCAATCAATGAATTCTACCATGAGGTACGAGGGCCATCCCGCATTCAGCACATATGCCTGGCTTGTCGCGACGTACTTCGGGGTGCATAGGACATGTGTATACTACATTTTCCCTTTCATTTTCCTCAGGCATTTTCTCACAATCGCTCGTTTACAAATGTTGGCGAGTTAACAATTATTCCATAATTTGCAAAGTGAGTAAATATATTCGGTGTGTTATCCATCTTTTTCTGTTAAGAGAAGAAAAATGTCGGCTACAACGCCTTTCGCTGCAATAATTGTATACTTGAATCGCTTTCTCAATACGGTGTAAGCTTCTTTTGGGCTCGTCCCTTCCTGACGGAGATGATCTATATACATTCTCACAGCGAGATTTCGCGGGTCGCTTCCGCGTCCTCCGCTTTTGAACCTTTTTGTCGGATGCACAAGGAGCTGCTCGTAAATTTCTTTTGCCTGTTCTTCTACTCGAGGCGACCTTCTGTAAGCCTTTGCGTTGATAACGGTAACCATATTTTTCAACGTTTATAGAACGAAAGTTAAAGACTTAAACTTAAGAATATTTCAACACGACGACGTTAGCCATTCCTCTCCTGCGGCGTTCAACAAGTCCTCTCGTCTCAAGCTTGTCCAAAATTCTCGTGACCTTCACCTTGTTCATCCCGCTCTTGTCGACAAGCTCGTTCTGGAAAATGAACCCTCCGCTCGTGCCGATGAGTGAGTAAATTTGTCTTTCCTCCCCTTCAAGTTCCTTCACGAGCTTCTTCCACTTGTGCTGGCTTTCCACCGCAATTCTTTCCGTCTGCCTCTTGCTGGCAATCAAAAAGACACCGAAACCAGCCAGGCCTACGTCAATTATGTAGCCGATTACTGCAGGAATGGGTATGTTGCTCTTGAACGGACAGATGTTTTCAGGAAGAGTGCAGTCCTGATGAAGAAGTCCCTGCAGGGCGAGTATCTCGTTGACCATGAAGGAATGCACGAAAAATATTGCAACCGCGGTGCCGATTAAAATCCAGCCGAGCTGCTTGGAGCTTATGACTTCCATGACGACACCTTGCTAGCAAAAAGCACAATTAACGATTTAATATTGCAGTATAAAAGCTTTTTAGAGAGCATGACAACGCTAGAAGAAGCTGCAAAAAAGGAAATTGCCAAGATGCAGCAGGTTATGGAAAGCTTGAAACTTGCGGACGGTCAGGGAGAAAACAAGCAGACAGTAGAACTCAAACAACTGGCGGAAGCTTACTTTGGTGACGCAGTTCATTTCTTGCACACAGGAAAATTTTTGCAGGCGTTCGAGACTGCCGTGATCGCATGGGCATATGTCGATTCAGGACTTCATTTAGGAATTTTTACTATCGACAAAAAGTTTGAAAAATATTTTACAGTTTAATTTTATAGTTTAAGATTGGGTATTCATTTCTTTTCAGGGTCTGTCTCGTAAACTAATGCTCGCAATTTTTCAATAGCTAGCAAAGACGCAACGACCTGCCGGGCTGCAAACCTTCTATAGTATACACGCGTGCTTTGAAAAGTCCTTTCTGTCTCTTCTTCCTCCAAATTGCGACTGCCAGGAATAGTATGACCAATGTGCAAACGGTATTCTGCTCTTCCCATTTAATCATCTTCCTTCCTTTTCAGCTCTATTTTTTCTACAACTATTTACTAAGAAAAGGTTAAATATATTTTATCTAAGGTGTGTGGTCGAACTGACTCAGCAAGAGGCAGAACAAACAGAACAAATCCAGGAAACTTTGCAACGCGGAACGAGGACGATGATTACTCGCATTGTTCTTCAGGGATTCAAGAGCTTCAACAAGCGCGTGAGCATTCCTCTGCTACCTGGATTTAATATTGTGTGTGGGCCGAATGGCGTTGGAAAAAGTAATGTATTGGATGCGATCGCTTTCGTTCTCGGCCGCACGTCTGCCCGTAGCCTGCGCGCTGGCAAGCTTCATGAATTGATTTTCCATGGAGGCACTGGAAAAACGGCCGCTGACATCGCTGCAGTGACTCTTTATCTCGACAACACAAAAAAAGTTTTCCCTTTTCCTGAACAAGAAGTTTCAGTCACGCGAAAAGTCAATCGCAAAGGAGTCAGCATTTACAAAATCAACGGACGAACGACGACGCGAGAGAAAATTGTCGACATGCTTGCGCTCGTCCGAATCTACGCAGACGGCCACAACATCGTTTTGCAAGGGGACATCACTGATATTATCGAACGCAATCCTCTCGAGCGACGTGAAATAATTGACGAGATATCCGGAATTGCAGAATACAAAGACAAAAAGTTGAAAGCGCAACGCGACCTCGAGGCTGTGGACGCGAAGCTGAAGGAAGCTGAGATTGTCATTACAGAACGATATGACTTGTACAAGCGATTGGAAGAGGAAAGAAACACGGCGCTCCGTTACCAGCAGTTGCAGAAGCAGCTTGTCATCATGAAGGCGAGTCTGTCGAAAAGAAAATTCACGAACTTCGAAGAAAATTTGAAGACGTGGGACGAGGAAATTGGAAAGAAGGAGACGGAAAACGAGAAATTGCAGAAGGAGGTTGAAGCTATAGAGGCGGAGCTGGAAGAGCGGGAGAAAAGGATACAGGAACTGGCGGGCAGGCTGTCAGAAATCGGCAAACAGATGGAAGTGGAGAAGGAAATCAGCTACCTGCGAACCAAGATAATGATAAATAAGGACAAGATCGATTCGAACAAAAAAGAAATTTTGCGATTGAATGAAATGATGCAGCGGCTGGCCGCGCTCGAGTCGAGAGGGATGGATGTCGGAGAGCTGCCGCGCGCGGTGAGGTTTGTTGTCGATATGAAACACTCGGGCGTGCTCGGGACGATCCGCAACATAATAAAAGTGCCGGAGAAATACGAGGTGGCTGTGGAGATTACTGCGGCCGGGCACCTGAACGACGTGGTGGTTGAAAACGACGCTGTGGCAAGTGAAATAATCGAAGTTTTGAAAAGGGAAAAGATCGGGCGGGTGACTTTCCTGCCGCTGAACAAAATACGCCCTCGTGTAATCGACGACAGGCAGCTGCTGAAGAAGAAAGGCGTTGTGGGAATTGTTTCTGAAGCGATAAAATATGACGCGAAATTCCGACCTGCAGTTGAATTTGTTTTTGGCAACACGCTGCTGATGGAGGATTTGCAATCCGCGCGCGAAATTGGCATCGGAAAAGAAAGAATGGTGACGCTTGATGGCGACCTCGTGGAAAGAAGCGGGGCGATGACTGGAGGCTACTTGATACGAATGCAGCCGCGCTTGCAACAGAAAATGGCGAGAAGCGAGACTGAGGATTACGAAAAACTCAAGGAGAAGCTGGAGGAAGAGATTCAGGGGATGCAGAAGGAAATTGCTGAGATGGAAAGCAAGCTGAAGGAATACGCGAAGTCGGCAGAGACGAAGCAGCTGATCGACATGCACAAGTTGAGAATAGACTCGGAGAGTGAGCTCGACAAGTTGCGAGTGAGAAGAAAAGCGGCGTACGAGCGACGGCTTATGCTGCAGACGGACCTGAACAGGCTGAAGATAAACAAGGCGAAAGTCGAGGCGGAATTGGAAAACGTAAAGATAGAGATGGCGCAGTACCAGGATGTGGCAGAGAAGGAATTTTTGAACCAGGGAATCAAGAATCTGGAAGTTGGAATACAGAATGCGATGAACGAGCTGGCGAAAATCGGTGCGGTGAACTTCAAAGCCATCGAGCAGTACGAGCAGTTTGCAAGCGAGTTCGAGGAGTACAAGAAAAGATATGAGAAAATTTTGGAGGAGAAGAAGGCTGTCATGGAGATGATCGAGCAGATCGAGGCGAGGCGAAAGGGAGTTTTCTACAAGGCGCTGAAGGAAGTGAACGTGAAGTTCGCCGAGATGTTCAGCAAGATGACAGGAGGTCAGGCCACGCTTTCCCTGGAAGATGAAAACAATTTGGAAAGCGGTTTGATGATTCAAGCTACGCCGGCTGGCAAAAGGCTGCTCAACATCGATTCTATGTCTGGTGGCGAAAAAACTTTGACAGCGCTCGCGTTTTTATTTGCAGTTCAGGAATATCGTCCCGCCCCGTTTTACATACTCGACGAGATCGACGCGGCGTTGGACAAGGAGAACAGCCTGAAAGTCGCCAACTTGATAAGGGAACTCAGCAAGGACGCACAGTTTGTCGTCATCACGCACAACGAGACTACAATTCGTCAAGGGGACAGAGTACTAGGATGTACTATGGAAAACGGAGAAACTAAAATATTAGGTCTTGAATTACCCAAAGAATGAATAAAAATTTAAGGATTAAGATTATCAGTAATGGTGTAATACCGTTTTTCCCCAACTAACAACGTTTCTATTCGATGACCAACTTAGAAGAATAGTTAATCGCTCGTAAAGAATCCTTTACTGGCGATAGATCCTCAGCCATCTGTTTAAGTTGCTCCAGTTTCTCTTTTGGAGCTGTGCTTTTTACGTAGTGAGTTACCCGGATTTTTTGTAATCCTGCTCGAACTTTACCCGGTTCCGGTAATCCAAGCATACCTTGCGGATCAAGATCACCTTCGACTTCTATTCTTACACTTTCAAGTGGAACGCCAAGAGCGGCGCCGTTGACACCCCAGCCACCAGCAATGCAGTGACCCAACGCAGAGAGGGTTATTTCTACTGCCGATGGTCCATTATCGGTACCGAGGAGTTCTTTAGGATGGTCACCCTCAACCTTGAATGTCTTGTGTTTGAGCGTCGTCCCGCCAACTGTGAATTTATTGGTTTCTGCTACGACATTAAAACCACTCTTCCAGGAGGAATTAGCGTAAAGTGTTAATTGAAATGCGGAAGGGTTACGTTTAACGTCCTCGACCAATTTCACAATATCGTTAACTTCTAGTCCATTTACTTTTGTCATATGATTCTTCATCTCCAATTTAATATTTTAATACATTTTGTTATTCATATAATTGAATATTCTATATTTGTGGGTTTTTGTTTTCATTTCTCTTGCTAATATATTTTCCTTGAAAATTCTTCTTGATTTACACCATTATTGATAATATTAGATATTTAAGATTTAATTGCAAGGGAAAGTTTCAAGAAAACCGCAGGTTGTCTTTATCTTTCTTCGCCGTGTTTGATGCCGTGCTATCGTTCTTCCCTCATGTAGAATAATTCAGCCTCGCCCTTTTCTTTCTTCGACTTTCTGGAGAACTTGAACGCGACAATGAGAACTGCAAAGATTATTATCGCGATGGCGGCGTACATCCAGTATTCGATTTTGACTGGCATTGCTGGAGGTGCTGCGGTAGTCGTCGTTTCAGTTGGCTGCTCGGCAGGAGGAATCGTTTGGCCTGGAAGCTCTGCAGCGATGACGAAATAAGAAAATCCTGGAGTGGTTGCCTCGTAGAGTGTGTAAGTCGCGTCCTCGGAAATTTTCGTCGTCGCCAGCTTGACCCACTGTCCGTCGGCGAAGCGGAAAAGGGAGATGAGGTCGGGGTTGATAATGTTCTGGCTTATCCAGCTTTTCTCGACTTTGAATTTTATTTTCGCGCTTGCGATGTTCGAGTCAGGAAGATTTGTCGAAATTATTTTAATATAACGGTAAACTTTCGGGGTCGGATCGCTCGAAGGAGCGTCTGAAGGCTTTGCGAGATAGCCGAAGCCTTGAACGGAAAATCCT
>Ga0209541_10012429_pt1 | contig 13173 bp, 14 predicted proteins | sample RifCSPlowO2_01_FD_184027 | JGI IMG/M metagenome (GOLD analysis project Ga0209541, IMG submission 184027) | Groundwater microbial communities from Rifle, Colorado - Rifle CSP2_plank lowO2_0.1 (SPAdes) (version 2) | ecosystem: Environmental > Aquatic > Deep subsurface > Groundwater | place...
TCGTTCCTTTATTCTTGATATGACTATAGTTCTTAAAACATTGGCTATTATCGCAAGAAGAGAAGGGGTTTAATTCTGATATAGCAGTCATATTTTAAATTCGCCCATTATACCAAGTTTATTTAATTGAAAAATTTTTATTTGTTTTGTATTTTGAATTTTACTCAATTATTTGGTGAAATTTAGAGTATTACCACTATAGATTTCCGCGCGCTTAGCTCAATGGCAGAGCGACTGCTTTACACGCAGTAGGTCGGGGGTTCAATCCCCTCAGCGCGCATCAAAACCAGACTTTTCGGTTTTTCGGAGGCCAAAGCTCGCCGCTTTTCAAAGCGACTAAGCCTCTCGCTTTGAAAATAGTGTAAAAGATGTACTCATCTAATACAGAAATTTGACATTTCCGCCTGAATTTATACAATACATTAAGACTTCTCGCATAATAATCTTTCGGCTAAAAATTTCTCCGCCAGTTTAACAGGTTAGTATTCAGTTTTTAAATTTCAAGTTTTCAAGAAATTTTTCCAAGGAGCGAAACGCTCCTCCTTTTTAAATTTATGGAAGTCAATAGCTTACAAAAAATCACCGCAAATGCGTATAATCAATCCGGAGAAAAAACGGAGGTTTTTGAATTAGACAAAAAGTTTTTTGGCTTGCCTTGGAACGCTGATTTGGTTTATCAAGTCGCGGTTTCAATGCAAGCTAATAAAAGGACGCCGATAGCTCACGCTAAAGATAGAGGAGAAGTGCGGGGAGGAGGGAAAAAACCCTGGCGTCAGAAAGGGCTTGGCAGAGCAAGGCATGGTTCCATTCGCTCGCCCATCTGGATTGGGGGCGGAGTTACTCACGGTCCGACAAAAGAAAAAATTTACAAAAAGAAAATTAATAAAAAAATGAAGCAAAAATCCCTTTTTGTCGTTCTTGCTCAAAAATTGCGCGATAATGAAATTTTGTTTGTAGACAACTTATCGTTAAATGAAAGCAAAACAAAAAAAGCCGCCGCTGTTATAAAGGCGTTGCGAATAATAAATGGCTATGCTAATCTTGGCAAAAGAGCCGGCCGCGCCCTTTTTTGTTTGGCCGATTCTCGGAATGAATTTTTAGCTTTTCGTAATTTGCCGTATGTTAACATGATAGAAACAAGAAATTTGAATACTTTGGATGCGCTTCAAAATAAATTTATAGTTTTGACAAAAGAAGGAGTTAAGAATTTAAAAATTACTTGCTAAGTTGGACTTAGCAAGTAAAAATTTAAATTTTGATTTTTGAGATTTGATTTTTGATTTTGAGCGGAGCTCTCCTATATTTTTTGTGAAGCAAAAAATTTAGGAAGGCGGAGCGAACATGGCTATTTTAGATTTTTTTAGAAGGACAAAAGAAAAAGAGCGTTTTTTAAGAAAACGCAAATTTAGAGAACAGCAACCGGCGAGCGACCGATTAGCTGATTTTAGTTCTGAAAAAAAAGATACAGAAAAAAATGAGGTATCGGACAGAGGGCAGATTTATCGCATTCTAAAAAGCCCTCATATAACCGAAAAATCGACTTTTTTAAACGAGCGAGGCGTGTATGTTTTTAAGGTAAAACCCCGCAGCAATAAAATAACGATAAAAAACGCGATTGAAAAACTTTATGGCGTTTCGGTAAATAAAGTTCGCGTTATCCCAACACCCTCTAAAGAAAAATTCATAAGAGGAAAATGGGGCAGAAAACCGGGATACAAAAAAGCGGTGGTATATTTGCAAAAAGGAGAAAAGATTGAATTTTAATAGCTCATGAAACGATACCAACCAATAACTCCTTCCAGAAGGCATATGGAAGGCATAGATTACAGAAAAATACTTACCGCGAAAGAACCGGAGAAGTCTTTGATTTTTGGGAAAAGAAGAAAAGGAGGCAGAGGTTATGGCGGGAAAATAACGGTTCGTCATCAAGGAGGAGGCCACAAACAAATTTTACGTTCAATTGATTTTCGCTGTCAAAAAAAAGACATTCCGGCAAAAGTGTTAAGCATTGAATACGATCCGACGAGAAGCGGATTTATCGCCTTGATTGTTTATCGCGACGGCGAAAAAAAATATATTTTAGCCCCAAAGAATTTAAAGGCGGGAGATGAAATTATAACTTCGGAAAATACCGAAGTAAAAACAGGGAACAGACTTCCTATTTATAAAATTCCGGTGGGAACATTGATTTATAATGTTGAGTTGAAACCGAACACAAAAGGCCGGCTTGCCCGTTCCGCCGGAAATTACGCCGAAGTCTTGGCTGTTGACGAAAGATATGCTAACATTAAACTTTCTTCCGGAGAAGTAAGAAGGATTCTCAAAGAATGTTGGGCGAATATAGGAATTGTTTCCAATGAAGAAAGAAAATTGATGACGATAGGAAAAGCCGGCAGAACAAGATGGCTGGGAATAAGGCCGACCGTGCGAGGTTCGGCTATGAATCCGGTTGACCATCCCTATGGCGGAGGAGAAGGAAGAACAAAAAGAGGCACCCGTCGGCCTAAAAATAAATGGGGCCGCGGAACAAGAGGAGTTAAAACCCGCAAAAAAAAGAAGTATTCAAATAAATATATTATTCAGCGAAGAGTGAAGAAGAGATGAAAATAAATCCCGTACCTTCCTGTGGGGTATTAGACCCCGCAGGAAGGATTTATTAAATACCCATTCATCCCGCAGCAAGCTGCGGGGTATTCTGGGAAGGTACGGGATAAATGACTAATTAACCCAACAATTCAAATTTATATGTCAAGATCGCTTAAAAAGGGTCCTTATGTTGACCCGAAATTATTAAAAAAAATAAAAAAGCTGAAACCGGGAGAAAAGACCGTTATAAAAACATGGGCGCGTAATTCAGAGATATCGCCGGAAATGATAGGGTTTACTTTTGCCGTTCACAACGGCAGAGATTTTATTTCTGTTTATGTAGCTGAAGATATGGTCGGTCACAAGCTGGGAGAATTTAGTTTAACCAGAAAATTTATTCGTCATGGCGGAAAGATGCAGCGCGAAATTGAAGCAAAGAAAAAACAAGCGGAGATAGAGCAAAAAAAGAAATCCTAAATTCTAAATTCTAAACAATACCAAATGACCAAATTAGAATTTTAATTTTATGGAAATTAAAGCAAAATTGAATTATTTACGGATTTCTCCGCGGAAGACGCGGCTGGTTGGCAATTTAATCAAAGGCAGGACGGTTAAAGAAGCGGAAAAAACATTGATTTTTACTTATAAAAAAGCGGCCAGTCCATTTTTAAAATTTTTGCGGTCTGCTACGGCTAACGCTAAAAATAATTTTCAATTAGACGAAGATAATTTATATGTGAAAGAATTAAAAGTGGACCAGGCTCCAACTTTAAAAAGATGGATGCCGAGAGCAAGAGGCCGGGCAACGCGAATAAAAAAGCGAGGGAGCCACATTTCAATTGTTCTCGCTTCGCGAGAACAATTGAAAAATCAAAAACAAAAAACCAAAGACCAAAGACTAAAACCATAAAATTAAAAATCATCACAAATTTTGCAAGGCAAAATTTGTGATACCTAATTTTTGATTTTAACGAGGTCGCCGCAGGCGACCGAGCGCTTATGACTCACACCGTTCATCCTTATTCATTTAGATTAAATATGCTGCGCGATTGGAGATCGCGCTGGTTTGGCGTTTCTAAAAAATATAAAGATTTGCTTAAAGCCGACATTATTATTCGCGAATGGCTTTTAAAAAAAATGGAAAAAATGTATGTGGAAGATATTAAAATAGAACGTCTATCATCACTCGCGCATATCATTATAACAACTTCCCGCCCCGGACTTTTAATTGGCAGAAAAGGCGAAGGCGCGGAAAATTTAAAAAGAGCGCTTAAAGAGAAAATAAAAAAATTGCGTCTTGTAGACAGCGACATTAAAATAACCGTTGAAGAAATAAGAGAACCGGAAATATACGCGTCTCTCACGGCGAAATCGGTTAGAGACGAGCTTGAAAAAAGGCGGCCGTTTAGAAAAACTTTGAAGAATGCCTTAGAAAAAAGCATAGCGAATAAAAAAGTCCAGGGCATAAAAATCGCTCTTTCCGGCCGATTAGACGGAGCCGATATGGGAAGAAGAGAATGGCTTCAAAAAGGAAAAATTCCTTTACAAACATTGCGTTCGGATATAGAATTTAGCCGTGAAAGAGCGCATCTGCCTTACGGCGACATCGGCATAAAAGTGTGGATTTATAAGGGAGAGAAATTCGCTGAAAAATCTTAAAAGATTTTTCAGCTTAAATTCAAAATGCAAATATCAAAATGCAAAATGACAAATAAAAATTCAAAATTATTAAAATTTAAAATAGTTCGCCGCAGGCGAACACCTGAATTTTGATTTTTGAGATTTGATTTTTGATTTTGAGCGAGCGAAGCGAGCGATTATGCTATTTCCCAAAAAAGTAAAATATAGAAAATGGCAAAGATTAAGAAAAAAAAATCCCGGCGTTGAAACCAGGGGAATCAGTTTGGCTTTTGGTTCTTACGGTCTCAAAGCGTTAGATGATTTCCGGGTAAACTCGCAGCAAATAGAGGCGGCGCGAAAAGCAATAAGCCGTTACATTCAAAAAACCGGAAAGATGTGGATTAGAATTTTTCCCGACCAATCAATCACCAAGAAACCGCCGGAAGTTAAAATGGGCAAAGGAAAAGGAGACGCCGTTGGTTTTATGTTTCCGGTAAGGCCGGGCAGGATACTTTTTGAAATAGACGGCCTAGAAGAAGAGTTAGCGAAAAAGGCCTTAAAAAGCGCGGCCGCGAAACTGCCGATGAAAACGAAAATTGTGAATAGATAAAATACGATGCTAATCTACGAATTTTATGCAAATGACGCTAATTGCGAATAACTATTGGAAATTCGTAGATTGGGATATCATTTGTAGATTTGCATATTGAATTTATGAAAATTTCTGAATTAAAATCACTGCCGCAAAATGAACTTAAGAATCTTTTGTTGGAAAAACGCGACACTTTGCGGCAGTTTTATTTTAAACTCGCGAGAGGACGAGTTAAAAATTTAAAAGAAGCGAGAGAAACGAAAAAAGACATCGCGAGGATATTAACTATACTGCGAAGCAGTAATTCCGTTATTAAATTATAATGGCATGAAAATAAAATTTAAAATCTCAAAACTCAAAACGCAAAGTTCAAAGCCGCAACTTAAAACCAGATTTTAATTTTAAATTCTAAATTTTAAATAAATGTTTTAATGATTTAATTTTAAAATTGATTTAAAATTTGAAATTTAAAATTTTAAAAAAGTTTTTAGCATTAAGTTATGGTTTTGCCAGTGATTATTGAAGTGTAATTTTAAGCCCAAAACTCAAATGTTAAATGTCAAAACCACAGTTCAAAACTTAAAACTATGGCTCGGAAAATATTAAAAGGAATAATAGTGTCTGATAAAATGCGGAAAACGGCAGTGGTTGAAGTTGTCCGTTTTTTTCGGCATCTGAAGTATCAAAAATACATTCGGAGGTCAAAAAAATATAAAGCGCATAATGAAAATAATGAATATAAAATTGGAGATGAGGTCGTTATTCAGGAATGCAGGCCATTATCAAAGGATAAACATTTTACGATTATAGAGAAAATTCAAAATGCAAAAATCAAAATGCAAAATGACAAATAAAAATTCAAAATTATTAAAATTTAAAATAGTTCGCCGCAGGCGAACACCTAATTTTTGATTTTTGAGATTTGATTTTTGATTTTGAGCGAAGCGAATATGATTCAACATCGCACAATGTTAAAAGCGGCGGATAACAGCGGAGCAAAGCTGGTCCAGTGTATTAAGGTATTGGGCGGAACCCGGCGCCGCTACGCCTCCTTGGGAGATATAATTGTTATTACCGTCAAACAAGCCGAGCCGCGAAAACAGGTTAAAAAAAGCGAGGTTTTAAAAGCGGTCGTGTGCAGGCAAAGACAGCCGTATCGTCGTCCAGACGGCTCGTATATTCGTTTTGACGATAACGCGGTTATTATTGTTGACGAGAAAAAAGAACCGAGAGGCGGCCGCATTTTCGGGCCAATCCCTCGCGAGCTCCAAGAAAAAGGTTTTACAAAAATTATATCTTTGGCTTCTAAAGTCGTATGAGAGTCCGTTTAGGGCAGTGTTTTTTAAACTCTAAAAAAATTGTCAGGAAGATTGTTGAAGCCGCCGGAATTCAAAAAGAAGATGTTATTTTAGAAGTCGGTCCCGGGAGAGGAATTCTTACCGAAGAATTATTAAAATACGCTAAAAAAGTTATCGCCGTTGAAAAAGACAAGCGGCTGACAGATTTTTTAACTGTAAAATTTGGCCCCGAGATAAAACGGGGCAGTTTTATTTTGATAGAAGGGGATATATTCAAAATTTCTAATTTTCAATTTCTAATTTCTAAACAAATCCTAAATTCTAAATCCCAAATTCTAAACAATTATAAAATAGTTGCCAATATCCCGTATTATATTACTTCGCGGTTTTTGAGGAATTTTTTGACGGCGGAAAATCAGCCGCAAAAAATGATTTTAATGCTTCAAAAAGAAGTGGCCCGAAGAATTTGCGTTAAGCCGCCGAAAATGAATTTATTGGCAATTTCCGTACAAGCCTACGGAGAACCAAAAATTCTTTTTAATGTTCCGAGGAAATATTTTTCTCCTAGCCCAAAAGTTGATTCCGCGGTTGTTAAAATAGAAAATATTTCAAAAAAATTTTTTCATCTCCAAACTCGGCGCGAGAAAGAATTTTTTAAATTAGTCAAAACCGGATTCAGACATAAAAGAAAATTACTGCTCAATAATTTGCGGCAATTTAAAGACAGACAAACATTGGAGGAAATTTTTAAACACTGCGAAATTCCGCTTAAAAGCCGCAGTGAAAATTTATCGCTTTCCAATTGGAGGTGCTTGCGCGGTGTTGCGCCTCAAAGTTAATCGCGGTATAATATAAAATAAATCCCGTACCTTCCTGCGGACTCAATACCCCGCAGGAAGGATTTATTAAATACTCATTCATCTTCCTCAGTAAGCTGGGGCATTCTGGGAAGGTACGGGATAAAGGTCGGACAAAAATAATAATAAAATAATAATCAAAATAAATCCCGTACCTTCCTGCGGGTTCAATACTACGCAGGAAGGATTTATTAAATACTCATTCATCTTCCTCAGCAAGCTGGGGCATTCAGGGAAGGTACGGGATAAATTTATGTTTTGGAATATTTTATGGGGAATAATTATCGTATTATTGCTTGCAAGCGGACTTTTTGATTATATTGATTGGAAAATAAATATTTTTATTATTTCGGCCGTAGTTTTATTTTGGATTGTTGGTCTGTATAATTCATTGATACAATTTAGAAATCGCACAAAAGAAGCTTGGTCAGACATTGATGTCCAGTTAAAACGGCGATATGACTTAATTCCTAATTTAATGGAAACTGTTAAAGGTTACGCTGTCCACGAGAGGGAAGTTTTGCAAGAAGTTACGGACGCGAGAACAAAAGCGATGAATGTTCAGACGGTGGCGGAGCACGGCGCGGCGGAAAATATGCTCGCCGGCGCTCTTAAAACTCTTTTTGCCGTGGCTGAAAATTATCCTCAATTAAGAGCTAATGAAAATTTTCTTGAACTTCAGCGAGAACTTTCCGACACTGAAAACAAGATTCAGGCCAGCCGTCGCTTTTACAACGGCAATGTTCGCGATCTTAATACAAAGATTGAGTCTTTTCCTTCAAATATTATTGCCGCCCTTTTCCGTTTTAAGAAATATGAATTTTTTGAAATTGAAAAGGCCGCTTCCGAAGTCCGCGAACCGGTTAAAGTTGATTTTTAAAATGAATATTTAAACGCAGTAAGCGGTTAAGTATTCGCATATTCGTACCGATTCGTATTTCGCAGTATTTATGACGACCAATTATAAAAAATTCGCGTTATTTTTGGCGCTGTTTTTCGTTTTCTTTTTTCTTCCTCAATTAACTCTTGCCAAAAGTTATCAGTATGACTCTATACTAATAAACATTCAGGTTAACAAAGATTCAACTTTTGATGTTGAAGAAAGGCAAATTTTCAATTACAACGGAGTTTTTAACAAGGGCTGGCGGAGCATTCCTTTAAATAAAATAAGCGCGATTTCGGATATTCAGATTATTGACGGCGAGACCGGGAAGCCGCTTATTTACAGTTCAAAAAAATTAGACAAACTTAATCCTTTAAGCTGGGGGAAATTCACTTCTTATAAAGAAGGCGGTAATCAAAACATAGAATGGTATTATAATTTAGCCGACACGACTTACGAATGGATTATAAAATATAAAGTTCACGGCGGGATTGGATTTTATAAAAATCATGATGAAATTTATTGGAATCTTTTTACCGATTATGATGTCCCGGTTTTAAAGACCGATATTTTTATTAAACTTCCCCAAAATAATTTTACGATTCAGGATTTTCAACTTCAGCTGTATCCAAGCGCCGGTGTTGGCGGAGGATTAAAAAAAATAACGGATAATCAAACTTTTTATTTTTCAGCCGTCAATATTCCGGCGTTTGGAGATGTGACAATCGCTCTTGGCTGGCCAAAGGGACTGATTCTTCAAAGCGCTTTTTGGCTGGATTTTCTTAAAATTTATTTTGGCTATCTCCTCTCTTTTATTGTTGTTTTGGCCGCTGTTTTGACAGGGTTTTTCTATTGGTATTTTACGGAAAAACATAAAAAGGGCAGGGGAGTAATAATTCCGCAATACGAGCCGCCTCAAAATTTAAGGCCCGCTATGGCTGAAGTAATCTGCAAAGAAAAAATCAGCGATAAAACTTGGCCGGCCACCATTGTTGATTTGGCGGTAAGAGGATATGTAAAAATTAAAGAAGAACCGGCGTCAAAAGGCGAAAAAATTATTATGATTATCGGAGTTGTTTTTTTGCATATCGCCATTTTATTATTTGGCATATTTTTATCATTTACTTTGAATATTATATTTATTGTATTTATATTTTTTATTCTTTTTCGAATCGGTCTAACCCGCGCTAAAACACTTTATCAATTTCCCAAAAATTATATTATTGAATTCGCTAAAGAATTTAGAAACAATTCTGATTTAGAGCATTATGAACAAAAATTTTTAAAAATTTTGTTTGCTGGCGAAGTTAATTATTTTTCAACAAAAGAATTAAAAAAAGATAATTCAAAAGGACGAAAACTTTTTCTTTCAATGAAGCAACTTAAAGACGCGCTCTTCAAAGAAGTTGACCTTGACACTGCCGCCTTTGAAAAAAAGATTTCAGACGAGAAGAAAAGGAAAACGATTTTAACAATTATTGTTATTTTAGTGTTCGCGAGTTTTTTTGGTCTTCAGTTTATTATTTTTTCCAATCAAGTCATTTTTTTGTTTTTTATAGTCGCCGCGAGCGTTTTAGCGCTTTACGGTTTTATTAAATATGAAGCTAGGCTTTCAAAAGAAGGAGCGCTTTTAAGAGAAGATTGGTCGGGTTTTAAAATGTATTTGGAGACGGCGGAAAAATATCGTCTGCAAAATCTTACGCCGGAACTTTTTGAAAAATATCTGCCTTACGCGATGATTTTCGGCGTTGAAAAAAAATGGGCAAAAAATTTTGAATCAATAAATTTGCCGCCGCCTTCCTGGTATAGCGGAGGAGTCGCCGGAGGTTTTGTCTCAAGCGGAACAGGCGGCGCGGTAAGTTTTTCTCCTTCAATGTTCTCCGCTTCTTTAAGTTCCAGTTTCGCATCCGCTTTTTCAAGTTCCGGCGCTGGCGAAGGAGCTGGTGGCGGAGGAGGAGCCGGTGGCGGCGGTGGTGGAGGCGGAGGCGGCGCCAGTTAATTATTTCTTTTTACTTGGTAAGTTCAACTTACCAAGTAAATATGAAAATAATATAAATTTTTGTCAATACTGAATTTATTATTTTAATGTGGTAAGCTGTTTTTATGACTTACACCCAAAAAACTTTGGGAAATGGCATGCGGATTATTACGGCGCCGATGCAGAACACTAAAGCAATAACCATTATTGTGCTTGTCGGTACCGGTTCTAATTACGAACCCCAGAGAATAAACGGCATTTCTCATTTTTTGGAACATATGTTTTTTAAGGGCACTAAGCATCGGCCTCGGGCCGGAGATGTCCATCGGGCGCTGGATCGTTTAGGAGCGGAACATAACGCTTTTACTTCAAAAGAAATAACCGGTTTTTGGGTCAAATCGGCAGACAGGTATTTTGACGAATCATTGGATATAATTTCCGATATTTTGCTTGAGCCGCTTTTTAAAAAAGAAGAACTGGAAAAAGAAAAAGGAGTTATTATTCAGGAAATCAGTATGTATGAAGATTTGCCGCAGAGAAAAGTCTTGGAAGTGTGGGACGTTCTTTTGTATTCTAATCAGCCGGCAGGCCGTTCTATCGCCGGCACAAAGGAAATCATCAATTCAATTACGCGAAAAGATATTGTTGATTATAAGAAAAAACATTATGTCGCTTCCAATATGGTGGTGGCGGTTGCAGGAAATATTGACGAAGGGTCAGTTTTCGCGAAAATTGAAAAAGTTTTCAAAAAAATAGCTCAAGGAAAAAACGGTTCAAAATCTCCGACGCGAGAAGAACAAAAATTTCCTCTTGTAAAAATTTTAGACAAGAATACCGACCAAACTCATCTTGTATTGGGGGTCAGAAGTTTTGATATGTTTGACGAAAGAAAATACGCGTTAGGAATTTTAGGAGTGCTTTTGGGCGGAAACAGTTCTTCTAAACTATTTTCCGAAATAAGAGAAAAGTTAGGATTGGCTTATTACATAAACGCCGCGTCGGAATATTTTTTGGATGCCGGCTATCTTTTAGCCCGAGCCGGAATTCCTCACAATTCTTTAAAAACAGTCGCTAAAAAAATCGTAAAAGTTATGAGAGATTTTCGCGAAAAAAAAATAAGTCCGAATGACCTTAAATTCGCTAAAGATTATTTAGCCGGTTCAATGGCTCTTGTTTTGGAGTCTTCCGATGAAATAGCGATGTTTTACGGCGAACAAGAATTATTCTATAAAAAGATTTTAAAATTGGAAGATATTTGGAAAAAGTATGAAAGCGTTACCGAAAAAGATATTTTGAATGTAAGCCGCTTTCTTTTTAGGCCGGATAAAATAGGTTTGGCGGTGATAGCTCCAAAAAACGGGGCGGAAGAGCAGGCTTTTCAAAAAATTTTAAGTGAGATATAATAAAAGGAACATGGATTTAAAAGCGTTGCAGTCAGCTCTTGAACAGCTGGAAATAGAAAAAGGAATAAAGCGCGAAAAAATTATTGAGGCCATTGAACAGGCGCTTGCCGTCGCGTACAAAAAAGATTACGCTAAAAAAGGCCAGCTTATCGCGGCAAAATTTGACCCGCAAACCGGAAAAGCGGTTTTTTCTCAAATTAAAGTTGTGGTGGATCCGGCAATGATTAAAACAAAGGATGAAGAAAAAGCAGAACAAGAAAACGACCTTTTGTTAAAACCGAGTCGGTTAAAAACAAGCGATGAGGCTGAAAAAGAAGAAATTGAAACCGAGGAAGAAAAAAAAATCTATTTTAATCCCGAACGGCATATTGTGCTTGAGGAAGCTCAAAAAATAAAAAAAGATGTCCAACCCGGAGAAGAAATAATTTTTCCTCTCGAAACAAAAGAAGAATACGGAAGAATAGCCGCCCAAACGGCCAAACAAGTCATCTTGCAAAATATCAGAGAGGCGGAAAAAGATTCGCTTTTGGAAGAATTTAAAAACAAAGAAGGAGAAGTTATAAGCGGCGTTATCCAGCGAATAGAAGGATTTAATATTTTTTTGGATTTGGGAAAAATTACGGCTATTTTGCCGAGAGAAGAGCAGGTCAAAAATGAACGTTATAGGATTGGCGAAAGAATTAAAGCGTTCATTTATCTTGTGGAAAAAACTCCGCGAGGTATTTCTATTTTTCTTTCCCGCACTCATCCCCGTTTTGTGATTAAACTTTTTGAAATGGAGGTGCCGGAAATATTGAACGGGGTTGTGGAAATTAAATCTCTTGCCAGAGAAGCGGGTTTGCGTTCTAAGGTAGCGGTAGTTTCCAATAAAGAAGGAGTGGATCCTGTTGGCTCTTGCGTTGGTCAAAAAGGAGTGAGAGTGAACACCATCATAAACGAATTGGGAGGAGAAAAGCTTGATATTATTGAATGGTCGGATGAACCGGCGATTTTTATAAAAAACGCTATCGCGCCGGCCAAAATTTTGGATGTTGAAATTGATCCCGCGAGAAGGGAAGCAAAAATTTTAGCCGATGAAGACCAACTATCTCTCGCGATAGGCAAGAACGGCCAAAATGTTCGTCTTGCCGCGAAATTAAGCGGCTACAAAATAGATATAAGGTCGCGAACCGGAGAATCGATTATGAAAGCCGATGAAACCGGGGAAGTTGAAGTTGAAGAGGAAAAAACTAAATAACTAATAGTATTATGCAAACTCAAAACTCAAAGTTCAAAACCGCAACTTAAAATTTTTAATTTCTAAATTACTATGCTTTATCTAATCATTTTAATTAGCATTATCGCGATCGTTTTCGCTTTTCTTATCAGGAAAAAAATTCTTTTAATTCCAACTAACGATAGCCGCGCCGAAGCGATTTCTCAGGCAATTTTAGAAGGCTCAAAAGCATATCTCAAAAGACAATTTAGAGTTGTAAGTTATATCGCCGTAATTCTTTTTGCGGTTTTGCTGATATTTCTAAACTGGAAAACCGCTTTGGGATTTTTAATTGGAGCGATTGCTTCCGGCTTCGCGGGATATTTTGGAATGCTCACGGCCGTGAAATCCAACATTAGAGTGGCTGAATCGGCGAAAAACGGACTTGCCGGCGCTTTTAAAATAGCTTTTAAAGGCGGTTCCGTAACCGGTTTTTTGGTGGCTGGTTTAGGATTATTCACGGTTTCTGTTTTTTGGCTTATTTTTAAAGATGTGAACGCTTTAATCGGCATTGGTTTTGGGGGTTCTCTTATTTCTATGTTTTCGCGGCTTGGCGGAGGAATTTACACTAAAGCCGCCGATGTCGGAGCTGATTTGGTTGGAAAAGTGGAAGCCGGAATTCCGGAAGACGACCCGAGAAATCCGGCCGTGATTGCCGACAATGTCGGAGATAATGTTGGCGATTGCGCGGGTATGGCCGC
>Ga0209541_10012430_pt1 | contig 13170 bp, 8 predicted proteins | sample RifCSPlowO2_01_FD_184027 | JGI IMG/M metagenome (GOLD analysis project Ga0209541, IMG submission 184027) | Groundwater microbial communities from Rifle, Colorado - Rifle CSP2_plank lowO2_0.1 (SPAdes) (version 2) | ecosystem: Environmental > Aquatic > Deep subsurface > Groundwater | place: Rifle...
TGGCAAGTCGCGAGACTTCTCTCGCCTGCGGTCGCACTTACTTATGGCATTTATCGATGATTTAACTTTTCATATCAAAGCCGGAGTCGGTGGCTCTGGGGTTGTTCGCTGGCGTCATGAAAGAGGCAAGGAAATGGCCGGAGCGGCTGGGGGAAATGGCGGTCGGGGAGGCGATGTATATGTTCGCGCTGTTAGGGATCTAAGCATATTGGAAAGATATAGACATACAAAAAAGCTAGAATCAGAAAAAGGCGGCGACGGTATGCGCAACAGCATGCATGGCAAGGATGGCAAGGATCTCGTCATAGATCTTCCTATTGGTTCAGTCATAACCGACGGTAGGACAAAGAGAAAATATAATCTTTTAAATGACGGCGAGAAAATTTCTATATTGAAAGGTGGAAGAGGGGGTTTGGGTAATGAACATTTCAAAGCCTCAACCAATGTCACTCCTTTCCAGTTTACCCCAGGCAGAGAGGGAGAAGAGGCAGACTTTCATATTGAACTGGAGCTTGTGGCCGATGCGGGACTCGTAGGTCTGCCGAACGCAGGCAAGTCTAGCCTTCTCAATGCTCTCACCAACTCTCATGCCCAAGTAGGAAGTTACGCTTTTACCACGCTCGAGCCTAATCTCGGCGCTCTTCCAGGAGGATTTATACTTGCCGATATTCCTGGACTTATAGAAGGAGCTTCGGAGGGCAAGGGACTTGGACATAAATTTCTAAAACATATAAAAAGGACAAATAGAATATTGCATCTTATTTCACTTGAAAATACCGCTATCGTGGAAACATATAAAACTATTCGCTCTGAACTCAAGCGCTTCGGAGAAGGATTGGATGAAAAAAAGGAAACTATCATACTTACAAAAACAGATATGACGGATGAAAAAGGCTTGGAAAAGGCTATGAAAAAACTAGAGAAATTCAATAAGGATATTCTATATGTAACTGTTTTGGATGATGACTCTATAAAGAATCTATCTGATCAAGTAGTAAAAAGGTTGCGAAAGTGATATATTATTTCCATGAAAGACTATATGGCGACTATTGGGCTCGAGATACACGCCGAGCTAAAAACAGAGTCAAAGATGTTCTGTTCTTGCAGGAACAATCCAGATGAAGAGATGCCCAATATTAATATTTGCCCGATATGTATGGGACACCCAGGCACTTTGCCTGTTTTAAATAAGGAAGCCATAAAACTCGTGATTATGATAGGGCAAGCAGTAGGAGGGGAGATAGCAGATTTTACAGAATGGGACAGGAAAAACTATTTTTATCCAGATATTCCGAAAGGTTATCAGATAAGTCAGTACAAATATCCTCTGGTGAAAGGAGGCGAGATCAGTGGTATAAAAATCACTCGCATACATCTAGAAGAAGATACCGCGCAGTCTACGCATGATACACATCATAAAAGTCTGATAAACTTTAGTAGAGCTGGTGTTCCGCTTATGGAGCTTGTGACTAAACCGGTGATACATGACACGCAGAGCGCTGTAACTTTTGCAAAAGAGCTACGATTGCTCCTGCGCTATCTCGGGGCAGGGGAGGCCAATCTGGAAAAAGGAGAAATGCGCATCGAGGCTAATATTTCCGTGGCCTCAAAAAAAGATACAGAAGCGGGAAAATTCGGAACGAAGACAGAAGTGAAAAATCTCAACTCTTTTAGATCAGTAGAAAAAGCCATAGCGTATGAAATAAAAAGACAAATAGAACTTCTGGAAAAAGAAGAAAAGGTGATACAAGAAACAAGAGGATGGGATGATAAAAAAGGGGAGACATATTCACAGAGACTCAAAGAGAGTTCTCATGATTACAGATATTTCCCAGAGCCCGATATTCCAAAACTAAAAATAAGTGAAGTGAAAGAATTTCAAAATCTTAAGCTCGTTGAACCGCCGTGGGATAAAAGAAAAAGATTTACAGACGATTATGAAATGACAGAAAAGGAGGTGGAGGTATTTGTGGAGTCGCCGGAGATAGCCGACTACTTTGATACGGTTGTGCGAGGGAATGAAGACATCATAAGATTTGCCACAAATTATATTCTGAATGATTATTTGGGTTTGATTAAAAGAGAAAATAAGAAAATATCAACTATAAATCCGAAAATATTTTCTGAAATCATGGATCTCATAAATAAGAAAATATTGCAATCAAATACTGCAAAAAATACTATAGCTTTGATGGTCAAAGGCAATGAATCAGAACGGGAAGATATATTGAACAAATATAAAAACGCAAAAAAAATGGATGATGAAGAGATAAGGAAAATAATGACAGAAATTATTGAAAAAAATAGTACAGTTGTGGAAGATTATAAAAAAGGAAAAGTGGCAGCGCTACAGTATCTAGTTGGGCAGGGAATGAAGCTCACTAGGGGAGAAGCTAACCCAGAAATTATAAAAAAGATTATACTAGAACTAATCGGTTAAATGCTTGACTGAGAGTTTCTTCACATCACTTTTTGATGGTCGTCTATGGTCTCGTCTTACCTCTATTTCCTGTAGCAGATCTTCAATATCACTTACCTTGTACATACGGTAATTACTGATAGGGTGCCTACCGGCGGGGAATTTGCCATTATTATCCCAGTTACGAAGGGTGAGTTCGGAAACGCCTAGTATCTCTGCGGCTTTTTTTATGGTTATGAATTTATTCTGCATATTTTTATGATATTGGTATAAGCTAATAAACCTTTATAGACATTATAACATCATTATCAATGTTGAGTAGACATTTATCCACATTATCAATACTATCAAATTTTAATTATTTTGTTTGAAAATACTATTAAAAGTTCTTAAAATTAAGAATATACTTATTCTCCTTAGAGGTTTTTATAAACTTTCCCTATAACTCAATTTTGAGCCTTTGGCGCTTTTGATGGTATGAAAATTCACTTGAATATTCGATCACATTTTTAAAATTTTTGAATCATAGATTTTTATAACTTATCCCCATATTTTTTATAAAAAATGCTGCCGAGATGGGGTATACTTACTAGTAAGTAAATATGAAAGATGCTCTTATTTTAGAAGGTAAAAATTACATCTCGGCTAGACGAGCTGCTTCGGAGGCAGGTTATGCGAGCGACTATATCGGACAGCTTTGCCGAGCGGGAAAACTTGAATGTAAAATGGTTGGCAGATCTTGGTTTGTTACCCTCGAATCTTTACTAAAACATAAGGCCTCAATAAATCCTACTATAGAGCCTACCATTGAATCAGCGATTATTCCTATCACAATTCCAGTTGCAACTCCTCTACAAGTTGCGACTGTATCAGTTCCTGAACCTGCTCCAATAGCGATTTCTTTTGTGCCTCATACATTTGCTTTGCCATATTTTATTTCTCCTTCTTTTTTAACATCTCCTACATATGAGAGGCCGTCTCGCATTATTTCTACTCCTCTTGCAGATGTATTTATGACTGCAGGTGTTCTTGTAGTATCTCTAGTTTTTCTATTTAACGCTATTTCTCCAACGAAGATTATTGATCCTCGAGATTTGAGAACTGCTTCTGTGATCTCTGCGGCGGAAAATCTGGCGTATGAAATCATTTCATTCTTTTCAGATATTCCAAAGTACGCAAAAAATGTTTTCAACAATAACAACAGTGTTGTTGTGAAAGGAGATGAGCCGTCGGATGATTACAATGGCTTGGCTGTTGTACCCTCTACAAACTCTCCGGAGAAAGATGAGATTATAAAACAGAAAATAAAAGAATCATTTTCTGATGAGGTGCGCGTCAAGCCTGATGAAACCGGCACATCTGGAGTGATTACGCCAGTGTTCAAGAAAGTGAAGGGGGAAGACTTTATATATGTTCTTGTTCCAATCCAAGAAAGCAGCCAAGAAAACGAATAGCATGATTATGAGACATAACATTATTTCAAAATCAATCATCTCAACTTTACTGGCCTTTTCTTTTATCTCTATGCCAATATCTGTTCTGGCCGACAGTATGACAAGCGGGAATTATAAAATAGAGAGAGACAGCATGAACTTTGGCGGAGCACGCGGAACTTCTGCTTCATACGCCATAGAGGATACTGGAGGCGAGACTGCTACTGGCGACAGTCAGAGCGCAAATGAAAATGTTCATGCAGGATATCAACAATCCGATGTGTCGTCTGAAGCGGGAGGAGGCGTTTCAGAATCTTCTGGTTCTGGAACCGCTGGCGGCAGGTCTCCATACGCTGTCAATGTTTTGAACTTTACAGCCGCTCCTAGGGAAAATCATATATATCTTTCATGGCAATATCCAATAGTCAACAATATTACATCCGTCCTTATTGTCCGCTCCGATAAATTTTTTCCTACAAGTCTAAACGATGGCGAAGTGATATTTGAGGGAAACAGTACGGACGCAATCGACTGGAATGTTATTCCTGGTCGGGATTATTATTATGCTCTTTTTGCGAAAAATATTTTCGGGCAATATTCATCTGGAGTCCTGGCTCACGCTCTCATACCTATCGAAGGACAACCCATAGCGCCTCCTGGAGATATATTTATAGATGCCCCTCAAGCAGGGGATATTCATCCTGTAGTGCAATCTCTTACTCTTCTTGATTTTGATTTTATACAGGATGGCATAAAGTTGGAAAAAGCGGGGAATACGGTAGCGATTGATGGCAAGAAAAATCTGACTATACAGCTCGGATATGATAAAATTCCTGAAATTTTTAAAACTATCGCTATCACTCTTTCTGATCCGGATGACAGTTCAAAGAAATTTTCATTCCTTCTGCGCGTAAATGAAGACAAAACTGCCTATGAAGCTACTATCGGAGCTCTGGGTAAAAGCGGGGATTATAGGCTGGACGCTATTATTCTTGATTATAAAAATCAAAGCCTGAAAAGACTTGACGGAGTGCTAAAAGCTTTTGTCTGGGGTTCCGTGGCAGAACTTCTTATGAACAAAAGATCCGGCTTTAATATTTTATGGCTGATTATTCTGCTGATTATTATATTGATTATAGTTCTTTTGTCTTATAAGAAGAAAAAAACTGCCATTGCCATTATCATACTTGCAATTCTCCTTGGTCTTTCTTCTTCTGTTTTGGCGGCAATAAATAAAAAGATAAATTATCAGGGAAAACTTACAAACTCTTCCGATGTAGCTGTGGATGATGGAACATATGCTATGGAGTTTAAACTTTATACAGCATCTTCCGGTGGTAGTGCGCTATGGACGGAAACTCTCTCTGGAGTAAATGAAGTTACAGTTACTGACGGGCTTTTCAGCGTAATGCTCGGTTCTGTCACTTCTCTGGCCACTGTCGATTTTAATCAGACTTTATATTTGGGAGTCAATATTGAAAGTGATGGAGAAATGTCTCCTAGGAAAGTTATAGGAGCGGTTCCTGCGGCATTTGTAGCAGATACTTTGGATAATCTTTCTAGCGAACAGTTCTTGCGATCTGACGCTTCAAACTCTACGAGCACTATTTCTACTTTTCTCACTTTCGTGCAAGATGGAGCAGGGAAAATCGCAGAATTTTTCGGCCCATCTTCGGCTAGTGTGTTGTCTCTTCTCTCTGGAGGAAATGTGGGGATAGGAACTACTACTCCAGGAACCATACTTTCTATTGGTGATACTGGAGATAATACTATAAATATTTCAAATACCGCCACATCTACTTTTGGCACTGGTATAAATTTGCGCACAGGATGCTTTGCGGTAAATGGAACGTGTTTGGGAGGAAGTAGTTATAGTGATAATGATGTCAACTCCTACATCCATGCTTCCACTACAATTCCAAAGACCTACACAGCAAATATATTTACAGCTAATCAAACTTTTTCCGATGGTATAACACTCGGTACTGCTCTATCTATTGCGAATGGTGGTACTGGCCAAACATCTTTCGGCCAAGGCTGGTTGCACAGTGATGGTACCATTCTTACTTCTTCTACTTCGCCGACGGTAAATTATATTATGGCAACCTCCACTACAGCTACATCTACATTTCCAAATCTTGAAATAAACAACAGATTTCTTTCAAACAATGCTCTTATAGAAATAAATGGGAATGTGGAAGATTTCTTTAAGGTTCATGTTCTTGGCACTGCGCACGCCTTGCATCTTGGAAGACACGAAGCTGGAGGAGTACACATGAGCATAAACAATGATGTTACAGGTCATGGCACTTCTGACGGTTCTCTTGTTGGTATTGACGCTTCTGGCAATATGACTATTCGTCAACTTGAAAATCTTGATATAGAGTTTGAAACTAATAATGTTCAGACGGCTGTTTTAACATCTGGGGGCAATCTAGGTATAGGTACAACTTCACCTTATGCAAAATTATCTGTAGATGGTCGTGGAATATTCAATCAAGATGTCAGAGCTGACTATTTTACAGCGACATCTTCTACCCAGACCTCCACTTTCCCTTATGCTTCTACTACAGCCTTATCATCATCAGGTTCTGCATACTTTGCAACAAGCGGTGGGAATGTGGGAATAGGTACGGCGGCGCCAAGTTCTAAGCTTGACTTTGGCGGTTCGGGTAATCTTACTAACTTTGGTGCTGCATCCACTGTACTAAGTAACACGGTTCTCAGTCTTAATTCTTCTGCTGGGGTAACTCTGAGAAATATAGCGACTCAGGATGGTTCGACACTCACCTTAGCTACCACTAATAGCTCCGGGAATCTAAATCATCTTATTTTTTCTCCCGAGGGTACTCAAAGAATGATATTAACTGGGACCGGCAACTTTGGCATCGGTACCACCTCTCCATATGCTCCACTTTCTGTAGTCGGCCAAGCCGTTGCCGCCTACTTTACCGCCACCACCTCCACAGCTTCAACTTTTCCATACGCATCCTCAACAGCGCAAACTATTTCTGGATCTTTATATTTAGGATCTCTTGATGGTCCTTTGCAGGCAAATAATGGAGCAGTTTCTGCCACAACATCCATAGGTGTGCTCTATGGAGGCACGGGTCAAACATCTTTCGGACAGGGGTGGTTGCATAGTGATGGGACTACTTTTACTTCTTCCACTTCACCTACGGTAAACTATATTACATCTACTTCAACCGCCACCTCGACTTTTGCCGGCTCTATAGCTGTCACAGAAGCAAACGCTACATCTACATTTGCGGGAGGAATAGATTTGTCGGATGGTTGTTTCGCTAAAAATGGAGTATGCCTTCCTTCTGGTACAGTTACAGGTTCTGGTTCAGATAATCAGATTGCGACATGGAGTGGAGCGTCATCTCTTGATGGAGGTTCTGATTTCACATTTGATAGTATAGCAGATACTCTGACAGTTTCTGCAACAGCAGAATCTGGCACCACTCGCCTTATAACCGCAGGACTGGACGGAGGAGGTTCTAAAGTTTTTGAGGTGGTTCAGGACGGAACAGTATTATTGAATGGAGCAAATTATCCTGCTGGCATAGGTGTAAGTTCTTCAACTCCTACAGCCAAACTAGGTATAAAAGGCAGTTCATCGGGATTATTTCAAACTAGGCTTATCGCCGCTTCTGATGAAAGTGATGTTGACAAGTTCACAGTGTCAAATCTAGGAGTAGGGTATTTAGCTACAAAACTTGGTATAGGCACTACGACTACCGCTTTTCCTCTAGGAGTAAAAACTACTGATACTGGTTTTGCGAGTGGTATATACAATTCAAATGCAGGTGGTAGCGGTCTCATTATAGAAACTGGAACATCTGTCACGACTGAACCGATGTTTATGGTCAAGTATGCGGGAGCAAATCCCACAGTCATTGACTGTCATGGAACAGCAGATATAGATAATGCAGAATGTGAATTCAATGCCAATTTTGACTTGGACCCGACAGGCTCGGCGGCTCACAGCTTGACAGGGGTAAGTTCAATCAGCGCTTCAGGAGATATAACATCAGGCACTTTCACTGATACAAGTTTTGTGACAAATGGAGCGCTATATTCTTCAGGTGGAATAATCGCATCAGAAGCTGGATATACCTATAACGACAGCACAAATCTTCTCACAGTAGCAAATGTGGCAGTAACAGATACGGATGCAGAATCATTCAGAGTAGGAAGCGCATCTGCTGGAGTTATAAATATGGGTACTTCTAACATTACGGCTGGCGCTTTCACTGGAGGATTTGACATCAATACAAACACAAATGGAGGTTTCAGGATTGTCCTTGGTTCAAACACCAATTTTCAGACATTTGGTGCGGGCTATACAGCAGATACTAGCTTGCAAGGAGATATGTACTTTGATTATGGAGGTGGAGCTACCACTAGAGGAGCTGTATTTTGGAGAAATATAAACAGGTCTACAGAAACTGCTATGCAGGTAAGTCCAGAATCTCTGGTAGGTATCGGTACAGTAGCTCAAACAGCTGTTTTGCATGTGGCTTCTACTACATCTGGTGTACAAGACTTATTCAAATCGGTTGGAGGCGCTGCAGGCAATCAGGCGGGTACTTTTGTACATACTGGTAGTGGAAATACTACCTGTGCAAATTGTGTGGGTATAGGCACCACCTCTCCGTGGAGAGTCTTTGATGTAAACGGTAGTGTAGGAATGAAAGGTCTCACAAACGACGGTTCTGGAAATTATATTTGTTTAAGCGCAAGCAATGAGATCACCTACAATGCCACCGCCTGCGCCGGCGCTTCTACAGAAAGGGTCAAGCATGATATACAGAGTCTCACTGTAAGCGGCATAGACGCGGTAAATAGCCTGCGTCCAGTTTCCTTTATTTACAATCTTGATGTGGCGCCAAATGATAGCAGTCTGCATCTTGGATTTATTGCAGAAGAGGTGGACAAGATAAATAAGGATTTGGTTGTTTATGATAAAGACGGTTTGCCAAAGTCCGTGAAATATCAGGAATTTGTGCCGATCATAGTAAAAGCTATTCAGGAACAGCAGATACAGATCCGAGTTTTGCAAAATGCTTCAAGTACATCTGCCAGCGTGGTAAATAATATAATCAATAATAATATTGACCCAGAAGCTCTGGCGTCAAGCACAGCCGAAAAACTGGCAAGTTCTACGCCTTCATTTATGAATAGGGTTTCTATAGCTGTGATGGATTATATAAAATCTGCTAGTGAGTGGGTATTTGCAAAAATCTCTGCTACTCTGGCAATATTTGACAGAGTAGAAACACAGACTCTGTGTGTAGGACAGACATGCGTTACAGAAGATGAGCTCAAAGCGCTTCTAGCAAATGCCAATGTGCAAGCTACTACTCCAAAAGTAATAGTAGAGGTTGCTCCAGAAGCTCCAGTCGTCATCACTCCTCCCGATCCTATAGCCACAACTACTCCAGAAATAGCTACATCTACACCAGAAATAATCGCGCCTCCGCCTGTGGATGTGGTGGTAGAAGAAAAGGAGGAGGTGGAAGAGAATAAAATAGAGGAGGTAAAAGAAGAGCCAGAAGTGGTAGTAGAAGAACATCCTGTGGTCGAGGAGGCGCCAGAGGAAGATGTGGTGGAGGAGTCGGTAGTGGAGGAAGCGCCACCAGGAGAAGAAGCAAATGTTCCAGATTCTCCAGTAATAGAGCCATAAAATTATAGAAATTTGACAAACCGTAGCCCTTCCTGTATGCTCTGCAATAGTAAGTTTTCCTAGTCGCTTACGAGTTATTATTTAAAGACGGGTTAAAGTAAAAGAAAATGGCAAAGAAGTTATATGTAGGAGGTATTTCATACGGCACAAACGAAGACGCTCTCAAGGCGCATTTCGCGGCTGCCGGAGCAGTTGAGTCAGCAAGCATAATCATGGACAAGATGACAGGCCGATCAAAAGGCTTCGGATTTGTCCAGATGGCAAGTGATGCTGACGCGGACAATGCTATCAACATGTTCAACGGCAAGCCTCTAGACGGCAGAAATCTAACCGTCAACGAAGCTCGTCCTATGGAACCTCGCGCTCCTAGAAAGAGTTTTGACCGAGGAGAGAGCCGTGGAAATTGGTAATACCTAAGACCCACAAAAAGAGCCCTTACGGGCTTTTTTTGTTTATCTTTTTGTTCTTATTTTGCTCAATGCCTCATCTATTGAGTCTGTGATGATAAATAGGTCCAGATCCTCCGGATTTATGGCATGATGTTTTTCCAATATTTCTTTAATTAAAAATTCTCTAAACGGAATCCAAAAGTCTTTTCCAAAAAGGATAACAGGAACCTTTTCAGTTTTACCAGTTTGCAGAAGGTTAAGTATTTCAAAAAGTTCGTCCAAAGTGCCATACCCTCCGGGGAAAAATACATAAGCCTCGGCAGAAAAAGCCAGCATCATCTTTCTAGCAAAAAAATAGTCAAAATCAATGCTATCGCTTACATATCCATTGGCGCTCTGCCGCAAGGGCAGTCGTATATTCAGTCCTACAGAATCTCCTCCGGCTTCCCGGGCCCCCTTGTTGGCCGCTTCCATGACGCCAGGGCCTCCGCCTGTGGTTATGCTATAGCCGAGTTCCTTTACAATCCTAGAAGCCAATCTTTCCGCATCATGATAATGCGAGCTAGCCACGGTGAGGCGTGATGATCCGAATATTGTAACCGATTTTGGATACTTTTTTATAAATTCCAGACCCTGCCTGAACTCCTTGGTGATATGAACTATATGCTCATCTGTGCTCTGATGACTATTTTCCTCTTTTGCATTTTGCATAAGAAGTAGTATATCATCATCTTTATGGAATTTAAAATAGAAAAGGAGTTAGACAAGGCTCGTGCTGGCACTATAGAAACTCTAAATGGAAGTATAGAAACCCCGGCATTTATAGTAGTGGGTACAAAAGCTGCAGTAAAAGCTCTTACTCCAGAACAAGTCTCTAGTCTAGGCGCCCAAGCAGTTCTAGCCAATACTTATCATCTTTATCTTCAACCTGGTGATAAGGTGGTGAAGGAGGGTGGTGGTTTGGGTAAATTTATGAATTGGTCAGGGCCGACTTTTACAGACTCTGGAGGATTCCAGGCTTTTTCTTTAGGAATCGCTTATGGTGATAGTGTATCTAAAATATCAAATAAAGAAACCGTATCTAGATTAAACAATAATAATCTAGTAAAAATAGATGAAGAAGGTATAGATTTTAAATCAATCATAGACGGAAGTTCTCATAGATTTACTCCGGAGCGCTCAATAGAAATACAACACAACATCGGCGCGGACATAATATTTGCTTTTGATGAATGTACATCTCCTCACGCCAGCTATGAATATCAGGAAGAAGCTATGAATAGAACACATAGATGGGCGCAGAGATCGCTAGATGCGCATTCTACTGACCAATCTCTATTTGGGATAGTTCAAGGAGGTCGCTATGAAGATTTACGAAAAGAGAGCGCAAAAATAATAGGAAGCATGGATTTTCCAGGATTTGGAATCGGAGGATCTTTTGATAAAGAAGATATATATACAGCTGTCGGATGGGTAAATGATATTTTACCAAAGGACAAACCTAGGCATCTACTCGGCATAGGGGAGCCAGTAGACCTTTTTGGTGGAGTAGAAAATGGGATAGATACTTTTGATTGCGTTACTCCTACTCGTATTGCTCGTAATGGCAGTTTATATACTCGGGATGGCAGAATAAATATTTTAAATGCAAAGTATGTAAATAATTTTAGTAAAATAGATGATTGTGATTGCTATACTTGTAAAAACTACACTTTAGCCTATCTTTCGCATCTTTTCAGGGCAAAGGAAATGCTAGGAGCTACTCTGGCATCCATACATAATCTATATTTTATAGTGAATTTGGTAAAGGATATCAGAAAGTCTATTCTAGAGGGTACTTTCTTTGAGTTTAAGGAAAAATGGTTGGGGATGTATTATAAAAAATAAGATCAAATCTCCCTCGGTTTATATTCTTCCGGAGCGTTCTCAAGCAACCATTCTATATGCTTCATGTCCAGAAGGCCTTCTTGGGCGCCCACATATTGAACAACAGACATGGGGTTTACCGGAGCCCAGAGTAGGGCTTCCAGAGGAGACTTGTCCATAGAGAGAGCTGCTACAAAAGTAGAAGCGAAAGCGTCGCCACAGCCAGTTCTTTCCAGAGGCGGCTTGGGATCGGGATAAATAGGCATATAGTAGAAATGCTCGCCGTCTAGCATATAGGCGCCCTTTGGACCATCAGTGATAAGGACTATTTTTGGGCCATTGGCGTGCATTTCGCTCAAAAGAGTTTTAATATTATGCGAATCTGTATGAAGTATTTTTTGCGCTTCCTCGAAATTACATATGAATACTTCCGTTCTTTTGTATATATCCTTCAATTCTTTTATACCGAGCTTTATCTGAAATGTTCCCGGCTGAAATGCTAGTTTTACCTGCGGATTTTTTATTAGATATGAGGATATGGCCTTATGATACTCGGCGCTATTGGAAGCTAGAGAGCTCAAATAAATCCATTTCGGCACTTTTTTTATTTCCGGAAATTTATAATCATATTGAATATGATTGACCAGAATAGTTCTTTCCGCTTCATACCACAGAACAAAGTGATAGTTGGTTGGCGAATCTTTATGAGTTTTTATATACCTTGTATCTACTTTTTCTGTATGCAATTTATCCAGACAATCCTTGCCATTTTGATCATTTCCTATCTGAGCGACCAAAGCTCCCGAGATTCCTAGGCGGGAGATGGCTACAGAGGCATTGGCAGAGTTTCCCACAGCCTTTATGACTTTTACATATTCAAAAGGAACTTTATCGCCGAACTTCATGGTTATTTCGCAGTCATTGGTATCTATCACACAATGAACTTTTGCTTCCTTGAGGCGTATGAAAGCGTCGGTGGTAATATCACCAATAGCTAGGAAATCTATATTTCTATCAAACATATGATATCATTATAGCATGAAGACTTTGAGAGAATGCATCGCAGAAGCGCAGACAAAGAAAGTGGCCATAGGACATTTCAATATTTCCAATTCAGATGGATTTTGGGCTGTGGTGGAAGCCGCAAAAGCCCTGAAAGTTCCAGTAATCATAGGAGTATCGGAAGGTGAAAGGGACTTTATAGGCGTTGCGCAAGTATCGGCAATGGTAAAGTCTTATAGAAACTCTACAGATCAGGAAGTTTTTCTAAATGCCGATCATACTTATTCTTTCGATAGAGTAAAGGAGGCAGTGGATGCTGGCTTTGACGCGGTTATTTATGATGGCACAGAACTTTCTTTTGATGAAAAT
>Ga0209541_10012432_pt1 | contig 13169 bp, 12 predicted proteins | sample RifCSPlowO2_01_FD_184027 | JGI IMG/M metagenome (GOLD analysis project Ga0209541, IMG submission 184027) | Groundwater microbial communities from Rifle, Colorado - Rifle CSP2_plank lowO2_0.1 (SPAdes) (version 2) | ecosystem: Environmental > Aquatic > Deep subsurface > Groundwater | place...
GAAGGATTTTCAGGTTCTTTTTTATGTTTTCTTGCCCTGTGTATTCCCCCCACGACGTTGGCCGTAGCGTTGTCTCAAAAGAGACATCACCCCCCGTAAGTTCAGAAAGACTACTTGACATAAATTAAATTTTGTGATAGGTTAATTATAACCCAAAACAGCTATTTTGGTATTGAAAAAGTAAATAATTTTGTGTCTCAAATCTCTAGGCAATCAAGTCTACGACTTCCGGGAGTTTCCCAAGGGCATTCTAGTTACGTCTGAAAGGACAGATACCGGGTTGTTTCTCAGGGCTACTCCTAACTTTTGGTATGCACATATTAAAAGGATTGCCTGGAGATTTGAGACACAATTTTTTGTCAATGTCGAGTTTTTAGAGCTATTCCTCAAGATCAATTACTCGCTCAAGCTCGCTTAATGAAGTGACCCCCTGAAGCACTTTTATCACGCCATCTTGTTTCATGTCTAAAATTTCTTGCCCCGCCGCGGCTCGTTTTATTTCTCTCTCGCTCGGGTTTTGAAGAGTGATTTTTTCGACCGCTTCATCCACAAAGATCGCCTCAAAAACCCCAACCCTTCCTTTGTATCCAGTATTATTACACCTCTCGCATTTTCCAGGAGCCCACACAAAAAAAGATGAGTTAAACGTCTTTTTGTCGCGTTTTGTCGTAGTGTCTACTAGAATGTCCCGTTGCGGCTTTTTCTCATGATCGATTAGTGGTTCTAAATTCTTCTTATCGAACCCACCGATATTCTCAGACAAGGTATGCGGATTTATTGTTTTTAAAACAGTATCAATGATTTTTTTCTCTCGAGAGCTTGGCTTTGTTTTTATTTTGCACTTCGCGCACAGTTTTCTTACTAGGCGTTGCGCAAGCGAAACAGAAAGGGCCGAACCTATAACCTTGGGGTTTATCTTAAGATCAATAAGGCGCGGAATGGTTCCAGACGCATTGTTCGTGTGAAGCGTTGAGAGAACAAGGTGTCCTGTAAGAGCCGCATTTGTCGCGGTTTGTGCTGTTTCCTCATCTCGTATCTCCCCAATCATGATTACGTCTGGATCTTGCCGAAGTCCCGCCCGAAGCCCGGATGCGAATGTGTATTTTTTTTCTTTATTTACCTGTGTTTGCGTGATGCCAGGAAGGTGGTATTCAATCGGGTCCTCAATGGTTAGTATATTTATTTCCGGTGTTTTTATTTTTTTAAGAAACGCATAAAGGGTTGTTGTTTTTCCAGATCCGGTGGGTCCCGTGTTTAAAATCATACCATTCGGCTTTTGAATTTCACGCTCAAGCGCACGAAGAAGTTTTTCTTCCATGCCGAGCTCCTCAAGAGAAACGCCGATTGTTTTCGGGTTTAATATTCTAAGAACGATTGTTTCTCCGTAGGCGCCGGGGACAATAGATGTTCGAACCTCAATTTCTTCTTCTCCAAATTTTATGCTGAAACGACCATCTTGTGCTTCGTTTTGGATATTAAGCTTAAGACCGGAAATGAGTTTTATCCGCGAAACGACAAACTTGTACACAGCATGCTCTAAAGAAGCAAGGCCGGAAAGCACCCCGTCAAGACGAAGCCGAAGGCGCACATTTTTTTCCTCTGGCTCAATGTGTATGTCGGAGGCATCAACCGCGAGCGCTCCGGCAATAAAAATTTCTAAAAGCTGCGATGTTTTAAATTTTTCTTTACCGCGTGCCGTTTCCCCAACAACAGCCACGACATCTTTTAGCGTTTTAAGCGTGTTTGCGTAGGAGCGTATTTGTTCTTCTGAAATTTCAATAACACCAGCCGGTGTTTTTTCAGCCAGAGAAATCTCCCTGTACCGTTCCCACGCTCGCTCAAGACCGCCCCTAGAAACAAGGGAGTAAAAAATAACATACCCGTCTTTTTCCAATTTTCTGCTTATTAGCTCGGTTTCTTTTGAGTGGGGCGACGTAACAGCCACGTACAGCCTTTTTCCAGTAAGATGATATCCTGCCATGTTTGCAGCACGGGCTTTTTCTTCCGGAATAAGCCTAAGGGCATCACTTTGAATCGGGATTGTTGAGAAATCTAAATAAGGAATCTTGTATTTTTGAGATAAAATTTTAACAGCATCCTCCTCTTCGTGGAGCCTGATGTCGGTAAGCCGCTTTTTCTGTTTTTCCTCATCGAAGATGACCATTTTCTTTATCGTATCTCTATTTTCATTCATATACAATGTTGCATTTTTTGTAAAAAGTTGTTCTTTGTCTCTTGCTGGTTTTTAAAACAGCAAGACCCAAAACACCACCTTTTTCATTTGTTCAGCTGGCGGTACAATGAAGACAATGAATGTCGCGCGAGACGACGATCGCCCTGAGTGGCAAAAACAGGCGTGTTGTTTAATTCCATAAAATTTTATAAGCACAAATTGGCAATAGGGCCGCGTGACCGCGGCTCATCCCGAACAACAAATTTTTATGATGTTTTGATGCGCAAAACGCCATGTTAAAATATTATTATTTTACTTCTTGCCTCGCAGCACTCCACCCTTGGGAGGAATTGCAGATGTGGCTTCGTACTAGATGAATAAACTTGCCCAATCTAAATCCTTGAACGACACGCGCGCTATTGCGAGGAAAATCCTAAGAGATGTTCTTGGGAGAACGAAACGAAGAAATGGGGCGGTTGTTCTTGCTTTGTGCGGTGATCTTGGCAGTGGGAAAACGGTCTTTACGCAGGAAATCGCCCGCCTCCTCGGTGTTGCTGAGAGTGTTATAAGCCCAACGTTTATAATTGAAAGAACTTACAAAATTAAGAAAAAGAATTTTTTATATCTCATCCATATTGATTGCTACCGTCTTCGCGGGAGCGCAGAAATAAATGCCTTGGGATGGAGTGGTATAGTGAAAGACCCACGGAACATTATTGTTGTTGAGTGGGCAGAAAAAATCGAAGATGTTTTGCCGAAAGACACAACAATAGTGTGTTTCGAGCACGCGGGGGAGAGCAAAAGGGAAATTAGAACAAAGCCAAAACTCAAAAATTAAAATGCAAAATTCAAGCCAAAACCTAAAATGGTTTATAAAATTTTTATTTTTGAATTTCGATTTTGATTTTTAAATTTTGAATTTATAAACAATGGCTGTACAAAAAGAAAAAAACACGATGAGCATCGGCAAGAGCAAAAAACGCTTGGTTCTTTTAGACGCCCACGCGATTCTTCATCGCGCGTATCACGCGTTACCCGATTTTTCTTCTGCAAAGGGAGAACCAACAGGCGCTCTCTACGGCCTTTCTGCTATGTTTATAAAAATTTTAGGAGACTTAAAGCCCGATTATATCGTTGCGTGTTACGATATGCCTGGCCCAACATTCAGACACGAAGCATACAAAGAATACAAAGCGAAAAGACCTAAGGCAGAAGACGACCTTGTCGCACAAATAAAACGTTCCCGGGACATTTTTACAGCCCTTAATGTTCCGTTTTATGAAAAAGCGGGATTTGAAGCAGATGACCTTTTGGGAACCATTGTGAAGGCTGTGAGCAAGGAACTCAAAAACGGCACGCTCGAAGTTGTTATTGCTTCCGGCGACATGGATACGCTTCAGCTTGTCGACGATTCTAGAGTTTTGGTATATACGCTCAAAAAGGGGATTAATGACACAATTTTATATGATGAAAAAAATGTTCTTAAGCGATTCGGCTTTCTCCCTAAACTTCTCCCAGACTACAAAGGGCTCCGTGGCGACCCGTCTGACAATATTATTGGAGTAATGGGGATCGGTGAAAAGACAGCCACCGCGCTTATTCGTGAATTTGGAACAATTGAAAATGTGTATGAACAGCTCAAAAAAGACCCAAAAAAATTCGCGCAAATGGGTTTCAAGGAGCGTGTCGTGAACCTTCTCCGTGAAGGAGAAGAGGAGGCGTTTTTTTCAAAGACCCTTGCCCAAATTCGGACTGACGCACCCATTGATTTTTCTATTCCTACGGCAGCATGGAAAGAATCTTTCTCAATAGACAAAATATCGGTCCTTTTTCGTGACCTTGGTTTCCGAACCCTTTTTGACAGGATTCAAAATCTTTTTTCCACAGAAACAAAGTCGTCTTTGCGCGAAAAAGAAAAAAACGAGAGCCCGGAAGAAATAAAAAAAATCGGCATTGCACTTTGGCTTATTGATTCAACGATAACAAACCCTACGCAGGAAGATATTTTACATTTTGCAAATGCCCCTTCTTTCGCACAAGCGAAAGACTTCATTCTGGAAAAATTAAAGGAACAAAATCTTTTAAAAATATATTATGAAATCGAGCTTCCGCTATGCCCCATTTTAAAAGAGACGGAGGAACGGGGTATTATTATCGATGTTTCACACCTTAAAAAACTCTCAAAGAAATATCACGAAAGCCTTGAAAGATTTAAAAAGAGCATTTTTAAAGAAGCCGGGGCGGAGTTTAACATAAATTCACCGCGCCAGCTTGGAGAAGTACTTTTTGACAGGCTCGGGCTTTATGCGCGAGGTCTTAAAAAAACCGAAGGTGGCGCTCGCTCGACGCGGGAATCCGAGCTATTGAAGCTTCGTGGGAGTCACAAAATAATCGATCTTATACTAAAATACAGAGAGTTTCAAAAACTGTTGTCAACATATGTTGATAACATGCCAACGATGCTCGACAAAGAAAAACGGCTACACACAACATTTGTTCAGACCGGAACAACAACCGGAAGATTTTCTTCGATAAACCCGAATCTTCAAAACATCCCCATCCGCGGGAAAAGCGGGAAAGAAATCCGCCGTGCTTTTGTTGCTCGTCCAGGCCACACGCTAGCCGCATTTGATTATTCGCAAATAGAACTTAGAACTCTCGCTATTTTGTCGAAAGATAAAGACTTAGAAAATATTTTCAAAAAAGGGAAAGATATCCACGCCGCTGTTGCCGCAGAGGTTTTTGGCGTGTCAGAGGGTGATGTAAACGAAGAAATGCGCCGAAAGGCAAAGGTGATAAACTTCGGGATTATTTATGGAATGGGGGTTTCAAGCCTGGAGCGTGCTCTAGAAACCAGTAGGGCTGAGGCACAGGTTTTTTATGATAACTACTGGAACGGCTTTCCAGGCGTTGCTTCTTACATCAAACAGGCAAAAAAAGACGCGGCACGCGACGGCAACACGAAAACTTTTTTTGGAAGAACGCGTTATTTTGAAGGAATACATTCTCAGATTCCATATATACGCGCCGCGGCAGAACGTATGGCGATTAATGCTCCTATCCAGGGGACAGCCGCCGACATTATTAAAATTGCGATGATCGCTGTTTATGGAATGCTTGCGAGAGAAAAACTTTTAAATAGCGTGCACCTCCTCCTTCAAGTTCATGATGAGCTTGTTTATGAAGTTGAAGATGGGATAATAGGAACAGTAACTCCGAAGATTAAAGACACAATGGAGAATGTTATAAAAAGCAGCATACCACTTCTTGTTTCGGTTTCGATGGGCAAAAACTGGGGAGAAATGAGAAAAATGGGGAGTGAGTGAGGCCAGCGACCATATTTTTCTCACCCTGTTAAATAAATTTTTCTTTGAAAAATTTATTTAACAGGGTGCTCAATGTTGTAGTAAAATTTACTTCTCATTGAGCTCGTAAATTTTAACAACATTTGCATGCTCTATCTTATACACGGAAACGACGGCGCGCGCTCGCGGGAGAAATTGCACGTTCTTCTTGACGGGTTTTTTTTGATACGCCCGGATGCGTCTTATTTTTACATTACGCCAGAGATCTTTAACATAGACGCTCTTCACGAACTTACACTTTCACGGGGACTTTTTGAGCAAGATCATATCGTTGTTTTTGACCAAGTACTCGAGGACGATGCCTCAAAAAATGCCACCGTTAAAAACCTACAAGAGCTTAGGGGCGCACCGCATGCGTTTGTTTTTTTTGAAAAGAGCATTGACAAGGAAACCCTGTCTCGTTTTGGGAAATATGCAGAAAAAATATATGAATTTTCTAAAAAAGAAATTAAAACGACTCGTTTTGACCCTTTTTCTTTGACGGACGCTCTTGGCTTGCGTGACTCCAAAAAACTTTGGATGCTCTATCAGAGAGCAAGGCACGCCGGTATTTCAGACGAAGAAATTCATGGCCTCTTTTTCTGGCAAATAAAAACTATGTTGCTTGCCAAAACAGCAAAAACAGCTGAAGAGGCTGGACTAAAACCGTTTCCTTTTAAGAAATCGCTTACTTTTTTAAAAAACTATTCTGAAGAAGAAATTCACAACATCTCTCGAGTGCTTTTGGTGCTTCCTCACGAAGCTCGTCGCGGAACATATGAATTTGGGATTGCCCTTGAGCATTTCATTTTGAGCATTTAGACGCCAAGGTCGGATCTTGGCGTCGTTATCGATGAATGATCTATAAAACAAAGCTCGCCAGGGGCGAGCTTTATGTGACGTGTTCTTTCGTTTTGAACGAAGGTTCTATTTAAGAATCTTGTTTACCGGTTTGTGTAATAAGCCTGAAGCAGGCATGCTTTACCGGAATCCAATTCTTAAATCTGTTCCTATTATATAACCTCACCCTTACACACACAATCCATGTGCCTGTGGATAACTTCACGACGTATTTTCAAGAACAGAGACCGTGTTTTGATGATCAAATTGTTTTGCTAGAGAAAGAGCTGTTTTGTTTATGCTTCAGCGGTGATAATTTCTCTTGCGGCATTAAAACCGCAAATACCCATAACTCCTCCGCCGGGATGGGTTCCGGCGCCACATAGGTAAAGGCCACTTACAGGCGTTTTGTATCCGGCTAAACCGCGAAGTGGTCTTAACATAAACAGCTGCGAAGGGTTCATTGCCCCATGAAAAATGTTTCCTTCAGTTAGCCCGAACCTTCTTTCAAGATCAACAGGGCTTAATATTTCTATGCTTTCGATGACATTGTCTATGTTTTCGATATAACATCTCATGGTCGGCATAATATGATTTTGGAAATATACTTGTTTGAAAGAATCCCACGAACCATTTTTGATGCGATACGGAGTAAATTGCACAAAGATATTCATAAGATGTTTGCCGACTGGCGCTATGGTATTATCAAGCACACTCGGTATGGTAATTTCAAGAATCGGCCGTGTAGATGCTGTGCCAAGCCTAGCTTCCCCCAAGGCGCGGGCAATATAGCTTGTTGTCGGTGAAATATGAATTGTGCCGCGGTGCTGTGGCCCTGGAAGCGTGCCAGGCATGCATCTGAAGCTCGGTAGACCAGAAAGAGCGATGTTAATTTTCATAGAAGCACTTGAAAAATCGAGATTGTTAACGCGCTTCTTGAGGTTTCTAAAAATACGCGCATCTGGTAGCAGTTTCAAAAATGTTTGTTTCGGGTCCACCCCGGACACTACAATATCCGCCAACACGCGTACACCGTTATTGAGCACAATGCCGATGGCGCGATCATTTTTTAGCAGAAGACTCCTCACGGTTTGTTCTGTTTCTATGCGGACACCGGATTGTTTCGCAACGTGCGCCAACGATTCTGAAATGTTGCCCATGCCGCCGCGCTGATATCCCCAAATTCCACGTGATCCGCCGGCGTCTCCCATTTCGTGGTGAAGCAATACGTAGCCATTTGGATTTACAGCGCCAATTATGCTACCAGTGAGCAGTGTTGCCTTGAGAACATCTGTTTCAAACCAACTGTCAAGGTACGACAACGGGCTGCAAAACATCAAATGTAGCAAACGCGCAAGCACCACGGGGTTTCCACCCAATACATATCGCAGGAACTTTATAAGATTCGATAAATCTTTACGTTTGCGAGATGGGATGTTTGACGGCGTCATCATTAAAATCGGACCAATAAATTCAGACACTTCCTTGAGCGCTTGTTCGTAGCATGAATACATCTCTGCGTCATGAATAGAGAATTTTGAAATCTCATCGCGGTTCATGTTGTGGTCCGGGCCGAGCATTAGATATCGTCCGCACGGAAGAGGGGTAAACGAGGAAGGGTTGCGTCTTATAACTTCGTAGCCGTTCTCCAGAAGACCCAAACCTTCAGCGATTTGCGACGAAAATAGACTATTAACGTACGAGGCGGACGACACTTTAAATCCAGGAAATGTTTCTTCGTCTGTCACGCAACACCCGCCAACCTTTTTGTTTTTTTCAAAGACCCAAACCTCAAAATTTGCTCGCGCTAAGTAGCATGCAGCGACAAGGGCATTGTGTCCGCCACCGATGATAACAATCTTTTTTCTATCCACATCGTATCCTTTTGTAGCCAACAGAATCTAAGACCAGGGTGTCATGTTTTAGGCAAGCAGTCAATTTTTTCCTTTCCTGACGGTACCGCCTAATACAAAAATTGGGACGACTCATGCGAGTCACCCCAATTTTGCTATGGTCCGCCCACCAGGATTCGAACCTGGGACCGTCTCCTTAAAAGGGAGCTGCTCTACCAACTGAGCTATGGGCGGGTATATTGACGAACAACATACAACTTACAACAAGAAAATCAAAACGGCAAATACTACGCGCGTTGTTGGTCTGCTGCACGTTTTACTATAGCGGTAAGTCAAAAGCGAACGCTCCGGCGCCGGACACCAGTAGGGAGAGTGATATGAAAAGAAGCAGGAGAAAAACGGTACGTCTGTCGGCGAGAGAATATGCAAGAAGGGCGCTCAAAAACAAAAGAATGACGGCGCCTATTTGAGTGAGGAATCCCGCGAGAACAAAAAGCCCCCCAACGACAGAAGCAAGCGCTGTACCATAACTCGAAAATAGAGGATGGTTGGCGCTGTCGCTGTGTGTTTCTTGAAAAAGTACCCATCCATAAACAACGAAATAAACGCCAAGAGCAATACGCAGAATAAATGGCGCAAGGAGGGAAAAAACGAGAAGGTCTGGGAACGGGTTAACCATATTAAAACATTGTAACATATTTATGTTTATAGTATTATCTAACACAGATTGGAATCTAACGCAGATTGGAAAATTTTATGGAACCTTTTGTTATCGGCATTGTGGGAAAACAAGCCTCAGGGAAAGGAACGATTACCGGTTTGATAAAGGAAATTACAGCACGCGAGCGGAAAAATCTTATAATAAACCAAGCTCGTTTTTCAGATGCGCCGCGAGAACAGCTTACGAAACGCGGAGTCCCTCACACTCGCGAAAATCTCCAAAAAGAAGTTCGAGATATGGAGAAGTGCGGGATAGAAAAAGGTGAAGGGCCAGGCTCCTTGAGTCGCGAAATTGAAAAAAGAATCAGAACAAAAATAGAAGCCCACATTGTTATTGTTGATGGAGTGCGATGGTTAACGGATGAGGCAATGATCCGTTCTTTTACGCGCAATGCCGTTGTGTATGTTTATGCGCATGAACATGTTCGTTATTTTCGTCTATTGAAACGCAGAGAAAATGAAGGAGACGAAATTAAGTCCTTTGCTCAATTTTTGGAAGAGGATAGCGCGCCAAACGAACAGTTTATTGATGAAATTGGAGCTCGAGCCAACCTAATGATACAAAACGAGAGCACCATTGATCGTATTGAAGAACACGTATATCGATTCCTTTGCGGAACAGTCTTTCCTGTTTTTGAATAAACATCTTAAAAACATCCGATGAGCGGATGTTTTTTAAACTTTCAATTTTATGAGCGATGAAGCGATACGAGATTTTTTGCGAGCCGCGGTGTTTTTCTTTAAGATACCGCGCTTGGCCGCTTTATCTATTGCCTTGTAAACCATTGGAAGAAGCAGGGTGGCCTCCCCCTTTTTCTTTTCAAGGACCAATTTTTTAATTTTTTTGGTTATGTCGTGTATTGCGCGCCTGTTTCTGTCATTAAACTTCTTTTTTGCACGCGAGGCACGGAGCGCCTTTTTTGCTGATTTTGTTATGGGCATATCAAGAAATTTCTAATTTCTAATATACAATATCTAGTTTCTAAACATAAAATCAAGACTATCAAAAAGCCCCATCTTCTGCAAGATGACAAAATGCGCTATGATAATGCTACAATGATCGCGCAAATTTCCGGAAAAATTTCTTATAAAGGTAGCGGCTTTGTCATAGTAAGCGACGGCACGCTTGGTTACAAGGTTTTTGTTCCCAAAAATTTTCTTGCAAACACAAAAGAAAACGACGAACTTTTTTTGTGGACGCACCTTGCTGTGCGCGAAGATGTAATCGAGCTCTATGGGTTTCCCGGAAAAGATGACGTCAACTTTTTTGAGTTGCTCATGACCGTTTCCGGGGTTGGCCCACGGTCCGCTCTTGCGATTGTTAATCTGGCCTCTGTTAAAACGCTTTCTCGCGCAATTGCCGCAGGAGACGCTACCTATCTCACAAAAGTATCCGGTATTGGAAAGAAAACCGCGGCAAAAATTGTTGTTGAATTAAAAGATAAAATAATCGACATATGCGGCATTTCAGAGCGTGGCACTCTCGAAGGGGAGGGGGAGGCGATTGACGCGCTTAAGTCACTTGGCTATTCAACGGCGCAAGCACGCGGTGCTCTACAGAAGATTGGTTTACGGGCAAGAGATTCTCAAAACGAAAAGACCGGGCTTAACGAAACAATAAAAGAAGCGTTAAAAATTCTTTCCGAGTCGCCCTCGTAATCGCACAACCGTGCTTGAAAACACGCTCTATCGCATTCGAAAATGTGTCCCGCAACGCCTTTTCCGCGCTCTGCAGTCGCCCTACCACTTTGGGCTTGCCTTTATTTCTGCCTTTTTCTATTTTTTCCCTTCGCGGAAAATTTTTGTTGTAGGGGTTACTGGCACAAAAGGAAAAACGTCTGTTACTGAACTTATAAACGCTATTTTAGAGGAGGCTGATTACAAAACCGCGCTCTCAAATACGCTTCGTTTTAAAATTGGCAAAGAAACACAGGAAAACAAATTTAAAATGACAATGCCGGGTCGTTTTTTTCTTCAAAAGTTTTTAAAAAGAGCGGTTCGTGAAAAATGCGATTATGCAATTTTAGAAATGACATCCGAGGGAGTGAAGCAGTCGAGACACCGTTTTGTCTCGCTTGATGCGCTTATCTTTACCAACTTGTCGCCTGAGCATATTGAATCCCACGGATCGTACGGAAAATATCTTGAAGCAAAGCTTGCTCTTGCGCATGCGCTTGAAAAATCCTCAAAAAAGGGAAAGGTGGTAATAGCCAATGGCGACGACAAAGAAGGAAAAAAATTTTTGAACATCCGTGTTCCGCGCAAATACGCATATACCAAGAAAGACGCGGAGCCATATGAGTTAAAAAAAGAAGGACTTACATTTACATGGAATGGAATGCCTGTCTCATCGCGTCTTTCCGGGATATTTAACATATACAACATTCTCGCCGCCGCTTTTTTTGCTAAAAGCCAAAACATAGATGCTGGAATTATACAGCGCGCTATAGAAAAACTCGAAGGAATTCCAGGAAGAATAGAAAGAATAGATGAGGGACAGAATTTCACGGTGATCGTTGATTATGCGCATACCCCGGATTCTCTTCAAAAAATTTACGAAGTTTTTCAAAACTCTCCCAAAATATGCGTGTTGGGAGCGGCAGGAGGAGGGCGCGATCGGTGGAAAAGAAAAGAAATGGGCCGTATTGCCGGCAACGAGTGTGTCGAAATAATTCTTACCAACGAAGATCCATATGACGAAAACCCGATGGAAATTATTGAAGACATAAAAAGGGGGATTGAAGAGCTGGCCCCTGCTGTTATACTTGACCGAAGAGCTGCAATACGGAAAGCCTTGAGTATTGCCAAGGCTGGATATGTTGTTTTAATAACAGGCAAGGGAGCTGACCCGTATATTATGGAACAGGATAATTTCAAGGCTCTGTGGAGCGACGCGAACGTAACGCGTGAGGAGCTCAAAAGGCTGCTTAAAAAAGAAAAAGAGCCCTATTCGGTGTTTATGAAATTTAGAAATTAGATATTAGAAATTAGAAATTTTTTAACATGCCCAATATTACCTGGTTTATTTCCGTATTCGTCCTTCTTTTCGTTGGCTGGCTTATTTTTATCGGCCCACAAGAAATTTCAACACAAAAACCTTTTCTGGAGCCGCCATCCCCGTTGGGTAGTGGCAAAACATATGGGCCTAATTCGCTCGTCTCAAATTTTGAGAATACGAATACAAAGACAACTGGAATTGAAGAGGTCGGCGAAGGTACTCCGGCCACCGATCCGCTTTTTGGCGGACAGGTCTCTCTTGTTCTCGGATCATCCGGAAACTCAGCAAACCCGAATGTTGAATATGTCGGGGTTATTGCGTCACCAAACAATACGCATCCAATAAACATCACCGGATGGCGTCTTAAAAGCGCGATAACCGGAGGAGAGACATCAATAGGGCAGGGAACGTATCTTTTTTATTCGGGGAAGGTAAATTTTGAACAACCGATTTTTCTAAATCCAGGCGAGCGGGCGATTATCGTGACGGGCCGCTCCCCCGTTGGTGTTTCCTTTAAACTAAATTCATGCACAGGTTTTTTGGAGCAATTTCAGAATTTTGCTCCAAAGCTTCCGCTTCAGTGCCCGCATCCGCTTGAGGAGAATTACCCAACTGGTCTAAACGGGTTAAATGATGCGTGTGTTGATTACCTGAAGTCGTTTCCGCGCTGTGCCGCGCATATCAAGGCGATCCCCGTTCAGTTTGGGGGAGTGTGCCAAGACTTCATTCAAACCATTACATATACCGGATGTCTCGAAAGGCACAAAAATGACAGCGATTTTTACAAACCGGAATGGAGAGTTTTTTTGAAAAGAGATGAGGAGCTTTGGAAAGACAGGCGAGAGACTATACACCTTTTGTCAGATAGTGGAAAACTCGTGAACTCGGTTTCGTATTAGAACGCAAAACTTGTAACGTGAACAGCGTCTCTCGACCCCGCTCGGGGTCCTGAGCTAGTCGAAGAACAACATAGAGCGCAAGTAACATTCATGCTTGCGTTATAAGAAGCGGTAAAGAATTATTCCCACGGCCACGGAGATGTTGAGAGACTCTTTTTTGCCTCTCATCGGTATTGCGACAACCATGTCGCATTTTTTAAGTATTTGATGATTAAGCCCCCGCACCTCGTTTCCGAAAATAAACGCAGACGGTTTATCTATGCGCGTTTTTGCAAAATCAAGAGCATGCGGCGCTTGTTCAACGGCGACAAGAGAGACCCCCGTTTTTTTTAATTTTTTGAA
>Ga0209541_10012433_pt1 | contig 13169 bp, 12 predicted proteins | sample RifCSPlowO2_01_FD_184027 | JGI IMG/M metagenome (GOLD analysis project Ga0209541, IMG submission 184027) | Groundwater microbial communities from Rifle, Colorado - Rifle CSP2_plank lowO2_0.1 (SPAdes) (version 2) | ecosystem: Environmental > Aquatic > Deep subsurface > Groundwater | place...
ACCTTAATTTTGTCGTCGTCATTACATGACTTTAAAGAGATTATTAAGATTTACCGTAACTCGTAAGTTAACTGAAAAACAGGGTTTTTCAAAACTCTCTATAATAAAAAAGTTTAAATACGAAAGAAATGAGAAACATTTATGGTTAATGGAATTGAGAGGCCTTTAGATTTATTGAATCAATCAAAAGGAAAGGAAGTTTTGATTCAACTGAAAGGAAATCAACAGTTTGTAGGAAAACTATTAGCATTTGATATGCATATTAATATTGCACTCGATAATGCTAAGGAGATGGAGAACGGAGAAGTTAAGAAAAATATAGGGCTTACATTTTTACGAGGAGATACAATCATTTATATTTCTCCGGCGAGCACGAGTGGGAAGTAGTTTTAATTTAATTGTAATTGGACTATTAATAAGGTTTAATAACTATTTTTTTATAAATATACCATGAATAAGAAAGCTGGACTGCTAATAAATACAATTATTTTAGCAGTAGTTTTAGCTGTTGGAGTTTTTGTTGGACTGCGATTTAATGATTCTTCCCACGAATTAGTTGATTTGCAAGAGGAGAATGATAATTTGCAATCTCAAATAGATGAGTTGCAAAATAAGATTGAAGAATTACAAAAAGAAACTGCTGAAGATGAAAAGCTAAGATTTTGTCCAGATGAATGGTATGATAATCAAATGCCTTGTAGTTGTGCAACTGAGAATTGTAGTGAGTGCTACTCCAATTCCAGGAAATATTTTATTGTTGATGGTGCGAGAAGAGAACTGTCAGAGTTTGATATGGTTTGGGTAGAAGAGAATTGCGATCTCGAAATAATAGTGGCTTATTAGATTTCCACAACGTCAAAATCCTCCGCGAGAGTTGTGTTTTTGAAAACTTTTTTTGCTTCCTCTAAAATCTGAGAAGGGTTATGTTCGTAGCGTTGAGAGATGTGAGTTAAAATTAGCTTTTTTGAATTGGATTTCTTTGCGATTGTTGCTGCGTCGTGAGCTGTGAGATGCTTGTATTCTTTAGCTCTTTCTGATTCTTCTTGAGTGAACGAGGATTCACAGATAAGCAAATCAGAATTCTTGGCGAGAGTAATTGCGTTTTGATTAAATGAAGTGTCGAGGACGAAAGTTACTTTTCTCTGCGGCTCTTTGTAGGCTACATCTTTCGCTTTGATTTTCTTGCCTTCAAACAAGATGTCTTTTCCTTCTTGGAGTTTTCCTATTAGAGGAGAGTTTGGAAGTTTTAATTTTCCTATTTCTTTCTTATCTAAACGAAGTTTTTCTTTTATTACAAAACTGTATGCAAGACAAGGAGTGTCATGATCCATTGATGCTGCTTCTAAATAAAATTCTTTTTCGTCTATGAATTTAGAGAAGACTTCATGAACATTTGTGTTGAGTTTTAATCTGAAGAGTTTTTTTAATTCTTCTATGAATTGCTTTGTTTTTTGGGGTCCGTAGATGTTTAAGATTTTCTGATAATTATTCATGTGCAAAGTTTGAAATAATCCTGGCAATCCTAAAACATGATCGCCGTGCCAATGCGTTAAAAAAATTTTTGTTAGCTTGTTTGGAGAAATTTTTGCTATTTTGAATTGGCGTTGTGTTCCTTCGCCGCAATCAATCAGAATATTTTCATTTTTGTATTGTAAAAGAATAGCAGTATGGCTTCGTTTAGAAGTTGGGATAGCATTCGATGTTCCTAAAAATATTATACAGATTTTTTCCATTATGAAAAAAGGAAGAAGACATTTATATGTTAATCGGTCAGAGAAAAAGATTAAAAAATTCATCAGAATTTTAGTTTCTTCCCGAATTTTTTAGCTAATTTCATAATCATCTTCTGATCTATTTTGCCATCCGTCAACTCGCCCTGTGACTTGATCATCTCATTCAGCATCTTATATTGTTTTATCAGCATTCGAACATCGCTTGTCGTGCAACCAGAGCCATGAGCAACTCTCTGAATTCTCGAAGTCTGCTTTTCTAAAATCACGGGGTTCTCTATTTCTTCTTCAGTCATGGATTTTACAATATGCTTCCATTTCAGAACTTTTTGTTGTTGTGCATCAATTTTCTCGCCGCCAATTTTTTCTTTCACCTTACCCATTCCGGGAATCATCCCGAGAATTTTGTCCATACTTCCCATGCTCTCCATCGCCCCTACTTGCTCAGCAACATCCTTCAATGTAAACTTTCCTTCCTGTAACTTCTTCTGCTGTCTCTCAATATCTTTCTCACTCATAACAGAATGAATTTTTTCCATCAGCCCCTGCAAATCACCCATCCCTAAAAGTCTGCTCAAAAAACTTTCCGGATCAAAAGTCTCTAAATCACTCGGTTTTTCTCCGGTTCCGATAAAAACAACTTTTGTTTGCGCTTCTGCACACGCGGTCAATGCTCCTCCAGCTTTCGCAGCCGAATCCATTTTTGTAATTATCACTCCGGAAACTCCCGCGGCCTCCTTAAATGCCTGTGCCTGTTTTTTAGCCGCCTGTCCGATATCTGCCTGCATAACTAAAAAAGTCTCTGTCGCTTTAACAGTTTTAGAAATATTATTTATTTCCTCAATCAACTCTCCGTCGAGAGCATCCCTTCCCGCGCTATCAACCAAAATCAAATTATGCTTCTTTATCTCCTTCTCGTGCTTCTTCCAAATCTTCAATGGATTTTTCTCATCTTTATCAATATAACAATCGGCTTTAATTTTCTCACAAATCTGTCTTAACTGCTCTGACGCGGCAGGCCTATGAACATCCAATCCAACAGCACAAACTTTATTCCCTCTTTTAGAATAATAACTGGCAATTTTCCCAATCGTTGTGCTTTTACCACTGCCATAAAGTCCGACAAAAAGAAAAGTATTATTCTTTCCCAAGACAATCTCTCTCTTACTGCCTAAAATTCTGATTAACTCATCATGCAGCAATTTAATTATGTGTTCTCTTTTCTCAACACCCTTCAATCTTTCGTCGAGGGCGTCTTTTTTTATCTTGCCGCTAATCTCTCTAACTAAAGAAACATTAACATCTGCTTCAATCAGCGCCCTCTGCAAATCTCTAACAATGGAATCAACTAAATTCTCATCTAAGAAAACAGCATTCGCTATCTTATCAGTTGTTTTCTTCAATACGTTAGATAATTTTTCTAACATTGAAAATCAAGCAGAATAAAGGTTAATAAGTTTTGGGGTTTCGAGGAAATCTGCCCCCTCGGCATAAGAAGTTATAACGCAGGAAATAATATTGTCGAGAGTTTTGAAAAACCCTGTTTTTCAGTTAACTTACGAGTTACGGTAAATCTTAATAATCTCTTTAAAGTCATGTAATGACGACGACAAAATTAAGGTTTGCTCAGATAATTTTTCTTTTGTTTCTTCTTGGTTTTCAAGCAAAATGAGGTTATTCAAAGCCCTCTATCATTTATCCTTCTCCTCCGGAGGAGCTGTTATCCTCTTATATTCTTCCGGAGCGACTGCCTTGAGTCTTTGCAGGACAAATTCCTTGTCACCGATGGTTTTTTTTGTTATTGCGTCGTAATTGTGCAATCTTTGAACTATTGCACTTGCAATTTCTGCAAGGCTGGAGTTTGTCAGAGTTAATTTTTCTGGTTTGAAAATTTCAATATGTGATGGAAGATAAGCGAACAAGGCGGCAATTAAAAGTTCCATGGATTCAAATTCTAATTCTACCTCTGCAAATGAAGTGAATAGCGAACTTGATCCCCCGACCGGAATTGGTTCGTTGAGCTTTTGCACGATCATCTTTATTCCTTTTTCCTCGCCTATTCTTTTGACTAAAATTTGAAGAGCTTCTTCTACCTTTTCTTTTGGTCTTCCTAAAATTTCTAAGACAAAAGAGGCATGTATTTTATCCATGAAAGGGAAGGGAAATGTTTATTTTTAAGTTTAATGCTAAAGCTGTTTAAGTGCCAAGAGAATAATTATGAGAATGCAGAATCCGAGAAAGGAGTAGAGAATCCATTGTCTCGTTTTATGCGTTTTAGTTGTAAATGTTTTTTGAGTTTCAGTTTCTTGATTTTCATCTCGTTGGTTGAGAATTATTTTTCCATCCCGATTTATTTGATCTGGTGCTTGTTGGATATTGTTAGCGGTTAGGGAAACTGTTTCTTTATTTGCATCGGTTTCTTCTTTTTTTTCTGTTTCTTCGTCGTCGTTATTCTCTTCTTTTCTCTCTTGATTTTGTTGATTTGCATTTTCCGTTATCGTTATTGGCTTGCACTCTGTAAATGTTGATTTTGTTTCGGAGCGCAATCTTACACAGATGTTGTAATTGCCTGATTCTAAAGAGCGTATTTTGATTTCTTTGCTGCTTGGAAAGGCGCCTTGAATATAATACCAAGGGTCTGACCATTCATCGTTGTAAACTTCTGAAATGTATTCATTTCTTTCGATTGTTTGATCTTCTGATTTATGGATGAAAACCTTAATGTCATGAGTGTCTGGAGAATCAGAGTCGAGCGTTATTATTAATTCTTCTCCTAATTTTGCTTCTTCCGGGGAGGTAAAAGAGAAATCCAGAGCGCTTGCCGATTGAAAGCTAATATCCGTAAGAATGATAATGAGCAAGAGCGTTGTTAGAATCAAAAATATACAGCGTGTCTCTTTCTGTGTTGAGCATTGATTCTGTAATGAAAAAATCTGTTTCATTTGTCTTGCCTTCTTTTAGACGGATGTTTAAATTAGTAAATGAAAGATTTGGAAAGTTAAAGCTTTTTCTACTTTCGTCTGATAACTTAAAATTATCAAAATTGATTATGCATGAATTTTTTAGCACGATAATTTTTTGTTTTACGGATATTTCTGAATCAATACAACCAAAGTATTCAGATTTTTTCCACAAGCCAATTTCATTTTCAATAGCATATTTTTCTGCTTCCGCAAATAACTTAGCCTCGGAATCGTCTACCAGATATTTTTTAGCGAAGCCATTTTTTACAATTTCTAAATTCAAGTAGTCATGAGTATAAAGTTTAGCTAACGTTCTTCCGTATTTATCTATACCTGTTTTTTCTATTTCGACTGTTTGATTTTCAAACTGTGTGAGAAAATATTTTGCTTCTTCATATCCATATTCGCTTCTTTCGGGGGTGTTTATATTTTCTAATCGTATTGTTTCTCCAGAATCGAGAACAAGTGTATCTCCGTCTATTATTCTTTCAATTATTACAACTGCTCTTTCTGCTTTGTCCATATAGCTTATAATGTAGAAGTTTGCGGCAATGAGCAAAGTGATTACGAGGGAAAGAAGAAGAGAGGGTTTAGTCTTCATTTTTTAAGTCAATAATTTGCTTTTCGCAATTTAGAGAGTTGTAAAATCTTTCCAGATTTGCATGCGTGATTTCTAAAGTAGCAGTGTTGATATTTGGATGAAAACCGACGACAGGAGCTTCCCAGACTTTTTTATCAATAATCAGAGAAACATCCTTTGCGTAAATCATTCCGAAAATTGAGACAGAGCCGGGAGTTAGATTTAATTTTTCTTTGAGTTGTTCTGAAGAACCGAAAGAAAGTTTCTTTTTTGCGTTCAACTTTTCTTTCAGCGATTTTATGTTGAGACGGCTGTATGCGTGCATGCAAATGAGATAAAATTTTTTTGCTTCATCTTTTAGGAAAAGGTTTTTCGTGTGAAGGAGATTTGGCAAATCGAGTTTTAATTTTTGAGCTTCTTCGACGGTAAAAACTGCTTCGTGCTTGTGTTCGATGTATTTGATGTTGTGTTTTGAGAGATAAGATTTTAATGTGGAATCCATTAAGAAATACATACAACGAACATTTTATATATTTGTTTTTTTTCTCACAAAGATGAAGAAAGAAGAATTTGACTTTGTCATCATCGGCGCGGGCGTGGCTGGTTTGGCTGCGGGAATGTATGGCGCGCGATTGGGGATGAAAACTTTGGTTTTGGGAGCGACACATGGCTCTGAACTTCCGATTGGAGGCGTGATAACGACTACGAATATTGTTGAGAACTATCCCGGATTTATTAGACTAACCGGTTATGAATTGGCAGAGAACATTGAGAAACATGCACGTTCATATGATTTAGTTACAATAAAAGAAGAGAAAGTTGAAAAGATTGAAAAGAAAGGAAATTGTTTTGTCGTTAAGACAAACAAAAGAGAATATGCCGGAAAAACTATTTTATTTGCAACAGGGACGAAATGGAAAAAACTTCCAGAGAGCGTTAAGGGAGGGAGGGAATTTGAGAATCGCGGAATAAATTATTGCGCTTTGTGCGACGCTCCTCTTTTTAAGAATAAAATAACTTGTGTTGTTGGTGGAAGCGACAGCGCGGCAAAAGATGCGATGGTTTTGGCAGAACATGCGAAAAAAGTTTATATCATTTATAGGGGAGAACAAATTCATCCAGAGCCCATTAACATGGAGCGCATTAAACAAAATAAAAAGATTGAAATTATCAACAACACGAATATTATTGAAATAATGGGAAAGCAATTTGTTGAATTGGTTATTTTGGATAGAGAACATGAAGGAAGCGAAGAATTAAAATTGGATGGTGTGTTCGTAGCTATAGGACATGAAGTTCTTTCCGACCTCGCTAAAGATTTAGGAGTAAATCTGAATGAAAAAAAAGAAATCATCATTAACCATAAAACTTCTGAAACCAATGTTGCAGGGGTGTTTGCCGCAGGAGATGTTGCAGACAAACCATTTAAGCAGGCGATAACAGGAGTTGCCGAAGGATGCACTGCGGCTTATTCTGCTTATGAATACATTACAGGACATAAATTATAATTGGAAAGCATTAACTTTCGATGGAAAAGACAGCAAGATATAAAAAGATTGTTTGCCAAACTTAAAAATGCTAAAAGAGAGAAAGATGAAAGTTATTTTTGTTTTTTTTGTTTTTGTGTTTCTTAGCATATCTCTTACTTATGCGTTACAAATTTTTAACGTAGAATTAGAGGACACTCCAAAAATTGAGTTTGTTAATCAATACAATCATTCAACAAGTAAATTTGATTCCTTTAAAGTTTACGATTATAAAGATAAAAATTCAGATTCAAATTATAAAGTTCAAGTAATCGGATTTGACGACGAGAGAGAATTAGATTCCTGGATTAAGAACAAAGTAGAAAAAAGTTCTGAACAGCGAGAAATTGATGGAAATTATTTGTTTGTTGATAAAAATAATAATTATTTATTCTGGAGAAGTGGAAATAAATTTATTCAGATTATTTCAATCAATGGAGAAGACAGTGGAATAAAAAGTGTTTTAGAAACTCTGAACTCGGTAGGCGGGGGGAGTTTTCCTGAACAATTAATTAAAGAGTATATCTCCCAATTTCCAAGTGATTGTGATGAGGAAGATTGTTTTAGTGAGAGCTACTTAATGAACCACAAAATTACGGGAGGATTATTATGGTTTAGAAACCCTCCTCAAAACATAAAATCGTCTAATTATTATGTTGATGGTGGTGGAAAATGTCCCAAAGAACAAGAAGGTTTGGACAAATTACAAAAAAATCTTTTTTTAATTGAAGAAGAAATCGAGTTTATTGCGGAATACTGTTCTAATAATGATTTTTATGAAATTAATGGGGCACAAATTCCACGAGAGTTGAAGGAATGCGGACTGGCTATTGACCAATATCTTGCTGAAAAAGAGATAAGTGAATATGATTATGAGATTACATTAGACGAGTGTTTGCTTAGAATTTCCTTTCTAAAAGATCAGGAGAACAATTTCTCTCAAGAAGAATTGGAATCTATTTTTTCCAAAAGAAACAACAATGTGTTTAAAGAGGTTTCCCACTCAAATATTTTAAGAAACGAGCAACAAGTAACTATTGTAAATGGAAATGAAAGATATGAACTTAAAGGCGGAAGGATACAACAGCCAACTCAAACAAAAATCAAATCGCCAGGCAAACAAGAGATTATATACAAAACTGACAGATTATCTTATTTAAAAGATGGAATAGGAGAGAAACAAACATTAGATGACGATTCTCCATGGTTCTTATAAAATGTTAGAGGAAAAGATTAATAAGATTTTATTTAGTTTTATTATTATTTTTATTATTTTACTCTCACCGATAGGGGAAGCTCAATTTTTAGATATTGATGATACTTACAACTTTGATGACACGAGTTTTCATGATTTAGTAGCTTTTGAAGATTATGATTTTGACTTTCAAGTAGGGAGCATAGACTCTGGTGCAGACATGGTTTGTTTTAACTGGGATTTGTATGGGGGAACAGATGCTTATGAAGACGATGGTGAAGACTCCGCTGATTTTTGTGTTTATACTAGCACAACAACAAGAAACGCATGCATATCTTGTTATGGTATAACTGTCCCATTAGGAGACATGGAGCAAAAATCAAGCTTAACAAGCGAGGTACATAATCAAGTGTGTGATGGTTGTGATTTTGACACATCAGACCGTTATGGCGATTATGCCGAAGCATTAATTTACCACGATTGCAGTGTTTGCTCGCTGCAAACCAAAATTCTAGTTGACGCCCCTTATTTTGTTATTAGACCTAGAGAATATTTATGTTATGAAGATGAAGATAATGAATTTATTCTACACGGCGATTTTCCAGATAGAGAAAACAATAATAATTTTGAGTGGGTGGAGTATGATAATGGAGAAAAAGTCTGCTCAGATATATACAATTCAAACAATTATGCTTGTGATACAGACAATGATCAGGTACAAGACAACAGCGGAGTTTCAACATTAGCTAACCCTTGTGCTCTTGTAGAGGGGGTTGTTTGTTCTTTAAGTAGCCAGTGTATTTCAGATATATGTGATGGGCATGATGTTGTACTGAATACTGAATGTGATTCTGATGGCTCACAAGATTATTCTGTATATTTGAACCAGTACGATAACTCCTGTGGTGGTGAAGGATTGCTTGATTTTCAATCATTAGAAGCTGACTCATGCAACTCTCAGGTTGGAGTTTATTATGTTTGTGATTCAGACCTTACAGGAAACGACCAACCACTTACTACGGAGCCAGAAGATTTTTGTAGGCTCAATGAATACGCATCCTGTACTTCAAATTCTCAATGCTGGAATGATAATGGGGGATATGATTGTATGGGCTCGTCAAGTAAAATTTGTACGACCGGAGCGAATGGTAAGTCTTGTTTTGGAAATGATGATTTGCAATGCGATTCAGGAAGATGCGATTCAACCTGTCAGGCAAGATTAACAGATGGACAAAGCTGTGATGAAAATAGTGATTGCATAAACGGTATATGTTCTGGAGGAATTTGTGGAGGTGCTGGAGTTACGACTGACTTGGCTGTTGTGGATATTGAAGCAATTCAAATTATTCCAAATGTTAATTTACTAAAAGGAAGAACAGGCATTATTAGAGTTACAGTTACGAACTACGGACCAGAACCCACTAATGGAACAGTTACTGCTAAATTTGATGGTTCCTCTTTGAGTATCGCAAGCGGGGATACAGCGACCAAGCCAATTCCTGTTAATCAGAATGTAACTTTCCTGTTTGATTTTACTCCAAGTTCAACAGGTACAAAGGGGGTTGTCGCTAACGTGACAATTGTTTAAATGGGGAAGAAAAATAAATTTAACAAATCTCGAAGAAGACGTTTTTTTTCGTTAGGAATAATAATCTGGACGATTTTTTTCTTATATTTAGCTTTCTCTGAGATAATGGTTAGATCTAATTCTTCACCTTTCTTTCTTTATCCTATTTTGTTTTTACTCTCATCTTTTGATGAGACCGAAGTTTTTTCTATTGCTAATCAAAGTACAGAGTTTTTTATCACAGTAATTTTAATCTTTTTCTATAGCTACTTCTTGGCAATTCTTATTTCATATGTTTATTCTAAGATCGTTAGTTTAGTGGGGGGGAAATGAGCAGGGAAGAAACATTAATAATTGCAAAAACAATAGTTCTTTTTTTATCTATAGTTTTTCTCATAAATTTAGTTTCTGCAGACTTGGATTCGGATTTGACAAATAATGGACTGAGTTTTCAGATTGACGTGTTGGAAACTAATCTTATAATTATAAACTATGTTCCTATAGTTGATTCTGACACGGACATAACTAACTTTAACAATTCAGCACAAGAACATTTCGAATTTTTAGAATCAACTTATCCAATTTCTTCTAGTAAGTTAAATTTAGTAGCGACTCAAAACCCTTACAATCCAACATTGTCCACACCCTTGTCTATCGGTCCGGTTAGTAATTTTATAGAGCGCGTTAATCTTTTAAGAGGAATTTATCGTTTCGGTAGAATCAGTGGAGGCGAGGTTAATAGAGTTGTAGGTTTGACTTCTGCAGGATGGTTCGACGAACATGGAGCAAGTGAAGGAGAAAAAGGTTTTGCCATTTTTGGCTTTAATGCAGTTATCACAGAAAGTGGAAGCAAACATAGCTCGGCGCATGAACTTGGGCATACAGTTGACGGCGAGGAAGGTAATGGTCTCTGCGAAGAGTACGATCGCTTCAGTTGGGAATTACAACATTCCCTTCTTGGAGGTTGTCCCAATGGAGATTCTGATAATGATAATGATTTAGATAGCGAGTGTCTGGCTTTTGGCGGTTGCCCTACAACAACACTAGAAAGACTGGTTCCATGGCTCAATAATCCCCAGTCACTAGCAGAAGTAAATATGCGTAATTTTATGGGACTTTACTCCTCAGAAAATTCCAGATGGGTCTCAAAGGATACTTACAATCATTTATTGAGTGGGTTCACTTCTAGTGGGCAGGTCATATCTATCGAATCCGTTGTATTAGTCACAGGAATAATTGATAAAAACGGTTCTGTTTTATTTGATCCTCTCTATGTGTTAAATGAAACATCTTTCCTTAATGAATCAATCAGCCAAGGAAATTATTCTATTTTGATAAAGTCTGGAGAATCTAATTTTTACACTAATAGTTTTGAACCGTCTTTTCTAATGAGCTTTATCGGAGGCAATACAACTGAAATAAATGTTACTTCTTTTGCATTCGTCCTTCCTTTCAACGAAAGTGTAACCCAAATAATCCTCCAAAACTCCACAACAATCTTAGCACAACGTAACGTCTCAGACAACACTCCTGTTGTCGAAATAAATTCATCAATAAATGGGCAGTCGTTCAACGACGATTTTGTTGTGAAATGGAACGCCAGTGATGCAGATGACGACAATTTAACATATTCTGTTTTGTTAAGTGATGATGGAGGAAACAATTTTACAACTGTCGCATTAGATATCAATCAAACAAATCTCACAATAAAAAATAGTTTGTTGAATAATGGCTCTGAATACGTTGTGAAAGTATTAGCTACAGACGGAGTGAGAACTGGAGTCGCCATGAACAATCTTTCTTTTTCTGTTCAACCAGATCCATCAATCGAATTAATTTCTCCCGCAGATGATACCACCTTAATAACCAATGATATAATGTTTAGGTATCGCGTTGCTGTTCTTGGAGTCAACATTACAAATTGCTCTTTGTTTGTTAATGACTCGATGCAACAAACAAACACATCAGAAATCTTACAAGGTGAAATAATGAACTTCAGTCAGTCTTTAATAGATGGAGACTATAATTGGACTGTTGAATGCACTGACACAAGAGGATATATTGGAGAAACAGAAACTCGCAATTTAGGAATATCTAAATTTACTCCGCATATTATTGACTGGGGCGTAACTCCAAATCCTCAAGGATTTGGCGAGAATGTTACTATATTCGCTACACTAAATGTGACAAACTCTGTCGATGTCGTAATCTTAAACGTGACAAGACCTAATGGAAACGAAAGTAGTTATGTATTGACAAATATCTCAGATGACACGTGGGCATATAACTTTACCGACTATATCAATGGAACTTATAATTTCACATTTTTTGTCAATTACAGCAACGGGTTGTCCACAGAAGAATCTGGAAAATTTTATATGCTGGTCAACTTAATCACATATTGTCAAGAGTTAAATCTTACAGGAATGAGGTATACACTTATAAAAAACATTTCATCAAGCGGAACATGTCTCAACGTAACTGCGAATAATGTTACTATAAGCGGTGGAGACTATTCTCTTACTTATGGTTTAGCTCAAGGAGCAGGTATTTTGTCTAACGGTTTTTACAACTATACATCTATTAAAAATATTCGTATTCTTGCGCCAAATGGTTCAAGAAAAAATCCTGCGATAGAAATACACGATTCAAGAGGTTTAAACATTACAAATGTTTACATAAGAATTTCTTGCAACAGCACAGTTTCTGATGCAAATTGTCACGGAATCAGTTTGTTAGATACTAAAAATAGGGCATATATTAGTAATTCAAATATTTATATTTTAGTTTCGAATCCTGCTCATGGTGATAAGTCACATGGAATTTCAGTTAATGGGGGATCAATCAGTGGTCCAGTTAGCGGGCATCTATTGAATAATCTAACTATTATTGTTAATTCATCAAACGGGGCGGGTGTTGTAATTAGTGGAGGCAATGATGGTATAAACGACATAAATTTAGAAAATTTAGATATATATTCAAAAAACTATTATAGCATTCATATCAACGGTGGCAATAATGGGGATGGAAATGTAAATGTCTCTAATGTGAAATCAGTATCTGATGGAGGTTCAACTCGATATCCGCTTTATTTACAAGATTCTGTTTCTGGTCCAATTAAAAATTCTAATTTCTCTAGTCAAAATGCACCAGATGTTTTCGTAACTGGAACTCACAATTTTACTAACTCAAGTTACATTGATGAGTTTGTAATCTCTTCTGCAACTTTAACACGCAAATGGTATTACCGCGCATTTGTCAACGATACGTCTGGAATTTTCATTTCTAATGTCAATGTAACTGCATTTAACGTTACAAACGGTTTCCAATTCAACTCAACGACAGCTTCAAATGGTTTCACGTCAACAACAGAAATTACTGAATACATAAACGATGGTGGAAATAAAACGTATTACTCTAATTACACAATCTACGCAAGCCATCCAAATTATACAATGATGAGTCATCAAAGAAATATAACTTCGCTGACTAATATTTACAAAGACGTGTTTACTATGACGTCCTCCCCACCCTAAAGGTTTGCCTGCGGGCAAATCGCCTTCGGCGAGTGGGGTTTCCAAAAATTACTCCAGCCCGTGATGTCTTCT
>Ga0209541_10012435_pt1 | contig 13168 bp, 11 predicted proteins | sample RifCSPlowO2_01_FD_184027 | JGI IMG/M metagenome (GOLD analysis project Ga0209541, IMG submission 184027) | Groundwater microbial communities from Rifle, Colorado - Rifle CSP2_plank lowO2_0.1 (SPAdes) (version 2) | ecosystem: Environmental > Aquatic > Deep subsurface > Groundwater | place...
TGGCGATTGATTTCAAAAATCCGTGGAATTATCTTGCCGAAATGCCCGCCGAAGCGAGGGGCGAAGCCCCGAGCGAGGCAAATTCCGCTGTAAATAAACTTTGGTGGACCCAAGGAGAGTCGAACTCCTGACCTCCTGTTTGCAAAACAGGCGCTCTGACCAGCTGAGCTATGGGCCCCTTTAAGAAAACGTTCAGTGCGCGATCTTGGATTCGGACCAAGGACCTCGCCCTTATCAGAGGCGCGCTCTAACCAACTGAGCTAATCGCGCAAATTAAAATTAATTATAATGCAAAAAAGACCTGTTTAGCAAGGTCTTCTTTGGTTGTATTCTGACGTAGTTGTCCAAGTGTCGCTTGTTGAAGCAGTGGCGACCAACTGCTTTAAAAAAATTATTTCGACTAAATTGTTTCTCCTTAGAAAGGAGGTGATCCATCCACAGGTTCCCCTACGGATGCCTTGTTACGACTTCACCCTTGTCACCGAATTCACCGTGGGCCTCGCTAAGCGAGGACTTCGGGTGCTCCCGGCTTCACTGGTGTGACGGGCGGTGAGTACAAGGCTCGAGAACGTATTCACCGTGACATGCTGATTCACGATTACTAGCGATTCCAGCTTCATGAGGTCGATTGCAGACCTCAATCCGAACTGAGACCGGCTTTATGGGATTAGCTTCCCCTTACGGGTTTGCGACCCTTTGTACCGGCCATTGTAGCGCGTGTGCAGCCCCAGACATCAGAGGACCATGCTGACTTGACGTCATCCCCACCTTCCTCCCACTTGACGCGGGCAGTCTTGCCTGACACTTATAACAGACAATAAGGGTTGCGTTCGTTACCCCACTTAAGGGAACACTTCACAGCACGAACTGACGACAGCCATGCAGTGCCTGTCACTGGATTCCCGAAGGCACGACATGATTTCTCACGCCTATCCAGGATGTCAAGTCCGGGTAAGGTTTTTCGTTTATTATCGAATTAAGCCACACGCTCCACCGCTTGTGCGAGCCCCCGTCTATTCCTTTAAGTTTCAGCCTTGCGACCGTACTTCCCAGGCGGCCGACTTAACGCGTTAGCTTCGCCACCTAGAGGGTCGATACTCTAGACAGCTAGTCGGCATCGTTTACGGCTAGGACTACGCGGGTATCTAATCCGCTTCGCTACCCTAGCTTTCGTCTCTCAGCGTCAGAAGTGTCCCAGTAGCTTGCCTTCGCCTTTGGTGTTCCTTAGGATATCAACGGATTTCACCCCTACTCCCTAAGTTCCAGCTACCCCTAACTTTCTCTAGCTAACCAGTTTTTTCCGCAGTTCTTCGGTTAAGCCGAAGGATTTCACGAAAAACTTGGTTAGCCGCCTACAGACGCTTTACGCCCAATAAATCCGGATAACGCTTGGGGTTCACGCCTTACCGAGGCTTCTGGCACGTGATTAGCCACCCCTTATTCCTGAAGTTAGCTCAACCCGCTCAGCGCTTGCGCGTGAGCGGACTTGTTCCTTCAGAAAAGCAGTTTACACTCCGCAGAGCTTCATCCTGCACGCGGCGTCGCTCCTTCAGCCTTTCGGCCATTGAGGAAGATTCTCGACTGCAGCCTCCCGTAGGAGTCTGGGCAGTGTCTCAGTCCCAGTGTTGGGGGTCACGCTCTCACGCCCCCTACCCGTCATTGCCTTGGTGGGCCATTACCCCGCCAACTAGCTGATAGGACGCGAGCTCATCCCAAAGCGTCCGAGGACTTTGGTCCGTAGACAACATCCGGTATTATCCCGGATTTCTCCGGGTTATCCCGAACTTTGAGGTAGATTCTCACGTATTACTAACCCGTTTGCCACGTTTCTTGCCCGAAAGCAAGACGTTCGACTTGCATGCCTTATCCACGCCGCCAGCGTTCATCCTGAGCCAGGATCAAACTCTAAAATAAATTTTGGACAACTACGTCAGAATAGAACGACAGCTCAATTTTCAATGAACATAACTATTTTATAGACTTTAGATAATATAGTCAAGTTATGTTAAAATAATTTAATGCCGCTGGAGAAAAAACACCTGCTTTTTTCTATATTTATCATCATTTCAGCTATTTTATCTTTGCCGCTTTTAGGAGATTACGGATTCCTATTCCCTTTGGGCCGCGATTTGATCTTTAAGCTATTAACTGAAATATTGTTAATTTTTTATTTATTATTAATTTCTAAAGATAAAACTTATTTTCCTAAAATAAATGCGCTTTCGCTTTCGGTATTTAGTTTTTGGCTAATTAATGGATTGGCAACGATTTTTTCTCGGCAGCCGGAATTTAGTTTTTGGGGCAATCCTTTTCGCGGCCAGGGATTTTTCTCTTTAACTCATTATTTTATATTTTTTCTAATTTTAACCAGTGTCATAAAAATTAGGCTAACTTGGAAAAAATTTTTATATTTAATAACTTTAATTTCTTTTCCCATAATGTTGGTCGCCCAGAGCGAGATAATTTCTTTGGTTCCGAGAGCTCAAAGCACGCTTAATAATCCTAATTTTTTAGCCGCTTATATATTGCTGGTTTTCTTTATAAATTTAATTCTTCTCTTTAAAGAAAAAAATTCTAAATTAAAAATCTTTTTTATAGTGAATTTAACTTGGCAAATTATCGCTCTTTATTTCACTCGTTGCCGCGGAGCTTATATCGCTCTGGTTGCGGGAATTTTATTATTTTGCCTTTTATATATTTTTTTAAAAAACCGGAGATGGTTTTTCATAAGTTTAGGAATTTTAATGTTTCTGGCCGTCGCTGCTCTTATTTTTTTTGTTCTCTGGTATGCAAAAATTCAGCGCTTGCCGGTTGCCGAAATGCCGGAAAGATTCCTATCGATAAATCAACGGCTGGAATCCTATAAAACCGCTTTATCCGGAACCAGAAGCCGGCCTCTGTTGGGTTATGGACCGGAAAATTTTGTTATTGCTTTTGATAAATATTATTCCGGCTCCTTGGAAGCAACCAACTACCGCTGGTTTGACAAGGTTCATAATATATTCTTAGAAACTTCGGTCACCTCCGGGATTTTGGGACTTTTAGCTTATCTTGCCATCCTATTTTTCGCTTTCCAGAACTTAGCAAAAAAATTAAACCTTTTAAGTCTCGCTCTGGCGGCCACTTTGTTCGCTTATATAATCCAAAATCAATTCAACATCGACAGCGTTTCATCTCTAATATATTTTTATTTTCTAATCGGCCTAAGCGATTTTTCCAAAAACCATGAAATTATCTAAAATAGTTTTTTTATTTATTTTAATTATAATCGTTTTTATCTTTATCAACTTAAATACTTTAATCAATAATTATTATTTTTATCAGGCCGAACAAAAACTTTTGTTCAATGATTTTTATGGAGCTTTCAGCGGTTATGAAAAACTGCTCTCCAATAACGATCCGACTATCAATCCTTATCTTCGTTACCGCTACGGCAATTTAGCAGTGGCTTACGCTTTAACGCAAAGACAATTTAACTTGGAGCCAGATGCTAAAATCCTCAAACGGGCCATAGAAATCCAGATAGAAAACAGCCAAAAAGAATGGCCTTATTTTACCAGGAATTATTTGCTGGCCGGCGAACTTAGCAATTATCTAAAAAATTTTGAATCTGCCCTAAAATATCTGGAAAAAGCCCGAGAGCTTAGTCCCCATCGTCCGGATGTATATTTAGAACTTGCTAAAACTTATATGCTTTCTGGGGATTACAAAAAGTCCCGAGAATATCTGAATCAAGCTTTTAAATATGATGCGCAGAATCCTCAAGCTCTTTGGCAAGAACTAATTTTGAATATTTTTGAAAAAAAAGATATCCAAGAAAATTTCTCAAAATTAAATGCGATAAAATATAATTTTCTTAATTTTTCTAGTTTATCTGATCTGGCTTGGGCTTATGAACAAGCCGGAAATCAAAAAAAAGCCGAAAGCTATCGCAATTTGATAATCAAACTTCAGGATTTATTTTTCTCGCGCCAATCCTGAATCTTCTGGTGATGACCGGAAAGCAAAACTTCAGGAACTTTATCTCCGTCTAAATCCTGGGGCTGGGTGTATTGCGGATAGCCCGGATCTTTAATCGATTCTTCATTGCCTAGCACCCCGGGCAATAATCTAGTGATCGCTTCAATCATAATCATGGCTGGCAGTTCGCCTCCGGATAAAATGTAATCACCGATGCTAATTTCTTCGTCGATATATTTTTTAACCCGTTCGTCCACTCCTTCGTATCGACCGCAAATAATAATCAACTGATCCAAACTTGGGTAGTCTGCCGGAGAAAATTTTTTGCCTTTGGGACTGGTTAAAATAATTTTTTTATTCTGATATTTCTTGATTTCTTTCAGGGCTCCTATGATCGGCCGAGCTTTCACAACCATTCCCGGTCCGCCGCCAAAAGGCCGATCGTCAGTATTTTTATCTTTTTCTCGCAAACTATGAAAATTAATTTTAATCAAACCTTTTTTCAGGGCCTGTTTAATAATCCCGTATTCCAAATAAGAATCTAAAATATTGGGAAAGATGGTCAGCAAATCAAAAACCATGCTTTAATATTAGCATGGTTTTTGATTAAAGTGTATTTCTTGAAATAGATATTACCTATTTCAAGGTTTCTACTATTTCTTCTACTCCCGGTGATCGGTTTGAACCCTCGGGTTCAATAATTTTTAAATTCACCCGGGCGTTGTTTTTGGCTCCAATGGTTCTTAATAGAGAACGCATGGCCTTAGCAGTTTGGCCTTCCCGACCAATCACCTGACCCATATCTTGAGGATTAACTTTCAAAGAAAGCAAAACCCCTCGTTCATCAATGTCTCTTTTTATTTCTACGTCTTTAGGATTGTCAACAATATGCTTAACTACAAATTCTAAGAATTCTTTGTCCTGTTCGTTGGTCATTTTTCTAGTTACTTACTTGTTCTTCGGACTTCTCGGAAGATTCGACCTTTTCCTCGGTTGATTTTGGCGAGGTCTCTGCCGCGTTGTCTTTCTTTTTTGTCCTAGTTTTGCTGGCTTTAACTTTGCCACTCGCTAAAATTTTTAAATCCACCAGCTTATTATGCACGCTAGGACTGGGTTTAGCTCCAACCGACAACCAATATTTAATTCGGTCGGCTTGCAGAACCAATTCTTTGGTTTGGGGATTGTGATGACCTAAAATTTCAATAAATTTACCCTTAATCGGACGGCGATTTTCTGCTACCACCACCCTAAAAACCGGCAGGTTTCTTCTTCCCATTCTAGTAAATCTGATTCTCAACATAAATCTTATTTTATCCTGTCTTTAAACAATTTGTCAATCCCGGCACGAGCCGCTTTCTCCTGCGCTTCCTGCTTAGAAGCGCCTTGACCAACGGCAATCAATTCTTTATTTAAATAAATCCCCACCTCAAAGGATTTGTCGTGGTCCGGCCCGGACTCGGAAATAACTCCGTAGCGGGGAGTTAAGCCGCGCTGTTCCTGCGCCAGTTCCTGAAATTTGCTTTTGGCATCAATGAATAATTTCTTTTCCAGAACTTCTTGAAGTTTAGAAATTATATTTTCCTTCACAAAATCTTTAGTGATTTCATAGCCCTGATCCAAATAAATGGCACCGATAACCGCCTCCATGACATTGGCTAAAATGGAATTTCTGGCGCCCTTTTCGTTATCTTTCTTCTCGCCTTCGGAAAGTCTAATTTTCTCTTCCAGCTTAAACTCTTTAGCGATGCGAGCCAGCATTTTGGTATTAACTAAAGCTGATCTCCAAGCCGTCATCTCGCCCTCGTCTTTGTTCTCGTGATATTTAAAAAGATATTCGGTAACAACGAGCTCCAGAACCGCATCGCCCAAAAACTCCAGGCGCTCGTTGTTTCCCAACTCAAATTCCGGATGCTCGTTTAAATAAGATTTATGAATCAAGGCCTGATCCAGTAATTTTTGATTATTAAAGTTAATTTTTAATTGCTTCATTTTCGCTTTCTAATTTTGCTTTATAAACCGTTCCCAAAACTCCGTTAATAAATTTTCCGCTGGAATCTCCGCCAAAACTCTTGGCTAATTCTATGGCTTCATTAATCGCCACCTTGGGCGGAACTTCTTCCGGATCGGCATAGAGCAGTTCGTAAATTCCCAAGCGCAAAACGTTCCGATCCACAATCGTAATCTGGGCCAAGGGCCACTCCGGAGCCGATTTCTCAATGATATTGTCAATCTCCGGACGATGGCTCAAAACGCCTTCTATTAATTCGTAAATAAACTTAACCTCTTTGAGACCGGTTCCGAATTCCGAAATATTGTGTTGAATTATCTGGTTTAATTCCGCTTCCTGCTTCCGGCGAAAATCCCACTCGTAAAGAGATTGAAGCGCTATGCTTCGACACAAATGTCGGGTTGCCATCTTAATATTAAGTTTGTGTTAAAAATTACTTTTTCAACGATTCTTTGGCCTCTTTTTTGCCTAGTTTGGCCTTGACATTTATCACTTCCCGGTTCTGGTAATAACCGCAGGCCGAGCACATGATGTGAGGCAAAACCGCGCTACTGCATTTAGGGCAAACTAAAAATAGCGCGCTTTTTAAGGCCTGGTGAGACCGCCGGCGATTTCTTCGCGATTTAGTGTGGCGCTGTTTCGGAACCATTGATTTTTATAATAAACCTTTATTATTTTAATAATAATAAAAATCGCTCTTTTTAGCAAGGAAATTAATATGCTATACTAATTTTTATGGAGCCAAAATTCACCCATCTTCATGTCCATTCTCACTATTCTCTTTTAGACGGCCTGCCTAAAATTCCCGAGCTTTTAGATCGGGTTAGCGCTCTCGGAATGAATTCCGTCGCCTTAACTGATCACGGAGTTATGTACGGCTTGATTGAATTCTATCAAGAAGCCAAAAAAAGAAATATTAAACCAATTTTAGGAATAGAAGTTTATCTGGCTCGCGGCTCGCATCAAGAGCGGGGTAGTGCCAGAGAAGAAAATTACTATCATTTGACCTTGCTGGCAAAAAATCTCGAGGGCTATGAAAATTTAATTAAATTAACCACCATTGCCCACCTAAAAGGATTTTACTACCGGCCCAGGATAGATAAAGAGTTGTTAAAAAAATACCGATCTGGTCTTATCGCTTTGTCCGGCTGCATCGGCGGAGAATTATCGCAAACTATATTAAACCATCCGGATAAAGCCGAAACAGTTGCCCGGGAATATCAAAAAATTTTCGGCCGCGGAAATTATTTTATAGAAATTATGGATATGCCCAATCTGCCGGATGTTAAAACTCCTTTAATAAAATTGGCCAGGAAACTCAATCTTCCTCTGGTAGCTACTGCCGACAGCCATTATCTTAAAAAAGAAGATGCCGAAGCTCAAGATATCTTGCTTTGCGTGCAAACCGGCAAAAAAGTTCAGGAAAAAGATCGCCTCTCCATGCTGGATGGCGATTATTCCTTACGCGCCCCAAAAGAAATGCTTAAAGCTTTCAGCGATCTCCCGGAGACCATAGAAAATACTCAAAAAATTGCTGACCTCTGCCAGGTGGAAATTAAATTAGACCAGGTCCAGCTTCCGCAATATCCTTTGCCTCCAGGAGAAACCGCTCCGGAATATTTAAAAAAACTGGCACTTAAGGGCTTAAAAAAAAGATATCCCCAGTTGACGCAAAAAATAAAAAAAAGGTTCGCTTATGAACTGGAGTTGATTAAAAGCATGGGATTTTGCTCTTATATGCTAATTGTGGAAGATTTTGTCTCCTGGGCCAAAAACCAAGGAATAGTAGTGGGCCCGGGCCGGGGTTCAGCCGCCGGCTCCCTGGTTTCTTATTGTTTAAATATAACTGATATTGATCCTTTGAAATACGGATTATTGTTTGAAAGATTCTTAAATCCCGGCCGGAATGAACTGCCGGATATTGATTTAGATTTTGCCGATCATCGCCGGGACGAAGTTATCAAATATGTCAAAGATAAATACGGTTCCGAACACGTGGCGCAAATTATCACCTTCGGCACCATGGCTGCCCGAGCGGCGGTGCGCGATGTGGGCCGCGCTCTAGATTTACCTTATTCCTTCTGCGATCAAACCGCCAAAATGATCCCTATGTTCACCGATTTAAAAGACGCTTTGCAATTGGTTCCGGAGCTTAAAAATTTACGCGAAAAAAATCCGGCGGCTAAAAAATTACTAGACCTTTCTCTGAAATTAGAAGGCGTGGTTCGCCATGCTTCCACCCATGCCTGCGGAGTGGTGATCAGCAAAGACCCTCTGGAAAAATCGCTGCCGGTGCAAAAAGCTCCTCGCGGCGAAGAGACCATCATAACCCAATACGAAATGCATGCCGTGGAAAAACTAGGTCTTTTAAAAATGGATTTCTTGGGATTAAAAAATTTAACCATCATAGAAAAAACTTTAGAGCAAATTTTGATGAGGCATAAACTAAAAATCGACTTCAGCCAGGTTTCTTTAAGCGACAAAAAAACTTTTGAGCTTCTGCAGCTGGGAAACACTACTGCGGTTTTCCAGCTAGAATCTTCAGGAATAAAAAGATATTTAAAAGAATTAAAGCCCAATAAAATAGAAGATATCATCGCCATGGTGGCTTTGTATCGCCCCGGGCCCATGGATTTGATACCGGATTTTATTGCCAGAAAACACGGACGCAAAAAAATTGAGTACCTTCATCCTAAATTAGAACCAATCCTGAAAGACACCTACGGCATCGCGGTTTATCAAGAACAGGTTTTAACCATGGCTAAAGATCTAGCTGGATTTTCTCTCTCCGAAGCCGACACTCTGCGCAAAGCGGTAGGCAAAAAAATTAAAGCATTACTAGAAGAACAAAAAGCCAAATTTATCACTGGCTGCGTTAAAAACAAAATACCGGAATCTGCTGCGAAAAAACTTTTCACCTTCCTGGAGCCCTTTGCCCGATATGGCTTCAATCGGGCTCATTCCGCCTGTTACGCCACCATCGCCTATCGCACCGCTTATTTAAAGGCCAATTATCCGGCAGAATTTATGGCTTCGCTGTTAACCGCTGATCACGGCAACACCGACCGCATCGCCGTAGAAGTCGAAGAATGCAAGGCCATGGGAATTGAAATTCTGCCTCCGGACGTTTCTGAATCCAACCAGGATTTCACAGTTATCAATGATCAGCAAATTCGTTTCGGCCTCTCGGCTATCAAAAATGTCGGCGAGCATATTGTGAAAATTATCGCCCAAAACGCACCCTACCAATCTTTGGAAGATTTTCTGCGAAGAGTCAATGATAAAGACCTCAACAAAAAATCCTTGGAATCCTTAATCAAATGCGGGGCTTTAGATCGCTTTTTTGAACGCGGCCGCTTACTTAATAATCTAGAGCGAATTCTGGCTTTTGCTCAAGAATCCAGAATCACCAGCTCCCGCGGCCAAACCAGCTTGTTTGGCAATGAAATTTATTCCCAAAAATTAAAATTAGCCGACCGTCAGCCAATTCCTAAAAGAGATTGCTTATCTTGGGAAAAAGAACTTTTGGGAATGTATATTTCCGATCATCCTTTAGAGCGGTTTAGAGATTACTTAGAATATCGCGCGGTTTCCCTTTTAGATATTAATCCTCATTATATTAATCAAAATATAGTTATCGGCGGAATCATAACTTCGGTAAAAAAAATCATCGCTAAAAATAATCAGCCCATGGCTTTCGCCGAATTGGAAGGCCGAAGCGGGAAAATTGAAGTGATCGTTTTCCCAAAAATTTATGAGCACAGCGAACCTCTCTGGCAGACGGATAAGATTCTATTAATTAACGGGGTGGTTAATAATCGCGACGGCGAAATCAAATTCATTTGCCATTCTGCCAGAGAATTGTTATAATAAATATATTACTCATTGGTCATGGATCCCCCTCCCTAAGGCTGCCAAGTAAGGTCTCCAGACCAATGATCAGGGCGACAGCAATCTGCCGCCCTTTTATTTTACTAATTTTTAAAAAAATATATAATTAAAGCATGCTAAACCCGACGGATAAAGAAGCCAGAGTACGCCATTCTTTTGCTCATGTCTTGGCCATGGCGGTTTTAAAACTTTATCCCCAAGCCAAATTAGGCATGGGTCCAGCCATAGAAAACGGTTTTTATTATGATTTTGGCAAAATCAAAAATGTTGATCTGGAAAAAATAGAAAAAGAAATGATTAAAATTCTGGAAACCGATTTTCGCTTCCAGCAGGAATTTTTAGACAAAAAAACAGCCAGCAAACTTTTTAAAGGTCAAAATTATAAAAAAGAAATAATAAAAGACCTAAAAGAAAATTCGGTTTCTATTTATAAATCCGGCGATTTTTTAGATTTATGCCAAGGCCCGCACGTGGAAAGCTCGGCGGATTTAAAGCCCAACTTATTCAAACTTTATAAAGTTGCTGGCGCTTATTGGAAAAGCCAAGAAAAAAACGACATGCTGACCCGTATTTATGGTCTAGCTTTTGAGAAAAAAGAAGATTTAATTAAGCATTTAGAAATTTTAAAAGAAGCTAAAAAAAGAGATCATAGAAAATTGGGAAAAGAATTGGGTCTATTCGTGTTCTCGGATTTAGTCGGGCCCGGCTTGCCATTATACACTCCTCGAGGAGCGATAGTGAGAACAGAGATTCAAAACTTATCCCGGAAATTGCGTCAAGAAATGAATTATCAGGAAGTCTGCACGCCGCAAATCAATCGCGAAGAATTGTTTAAACTTTCCGGACATTATGAAAAATATCGCGGCGATATGTTTAAAGTTAAATCTAATCACAGCCCGGAAACTTTTTATCTTAAGCCCATGAATTGCCCCCAACATTGCCAAATATACGGCTCCAAAACCAGAAGCTATCGAGATCTGCCGATTAAGTTCTCGGATTTCGCTAATTTGTATCGGGACGAAAAACCCGGAGAGCTTTCCGGCTTAACCCGCTTGAGAAGTTTTTCTCAAGATGACGGGCACTGCTTCTCTAGGGAAGATCAAATTGAAAAGGAGTTTGAGTTAATCTTATCGGCGATTAAAAAGTCCCTGGAAAAATACGGCCTTAATTATTACCTTCGGCTTTCACTGCGCGATAAAAAAAACCAAAGCCAATATTTGGGAGACGACAAAATTTGGGAAAAAAGCCAAAGGATTCTCGAAAAAATACTAAAAAAAAGCCACGCTGATTATATTAAAGCTCCGGGAGAAGCCACTTTTTACGGACCCAAAATAGATCTAATCGCCAAAGACGCTTTAAACCGGGAATGGCAATTATCCACTATTCAATTGGATTTTAATATGCCGGAAAGATTCGGCTTGAAATATATTGACGAACTGGGGAAAAAACAAACCCCGGTGATGATTCATTCCGCTTTAATTGGCTCGCCCGAGCGTTTTATGGCCATCTTGCTGGAGCATTATAACGGCGCTTTGCCTTTCTGGCTTTCGCCAGAACAGATCTGGATTTTACCAATTTCGGAAAAGCACCTGGATTACGCAAAAAAAATCCAGGAAAAATTAGCTGATTTCCGCTCCCTAATCAAATCCGAAAACGAAACGCTAAGTAATAAGATCCGCAAAGGCCAGGAACAAAAAATCCCCTTCCTTTTAATTGTCGGCGACAAAGAAAAGAAAGAGGATCTGATTTCCGTCCGCTCTCGCGACGAGGGCGAACTGGGACAAATGGCTATCAGCGAATTCGCGGCAAGGCTTACGCCGCTAAAAGCCTAAACCATCTGCCACAGTACCCGCACTCAATGCGAGCACCGACTAGTTGCGGTAAAGCCCAGCCTATTGACTCTTTGCCGCAATGCGGACAGATAGCTCGGGGAATTTCTTTCATAAAAACAACCGCTTCTCGTTTTTTTAGAAAAAACCTAAAAATTGACATGACCATTCCTCCACACTATCTTTCTAAAGAGCATAATACATAATTAACATTATGTCAAGATTAAAGCCATTGCTTGTGATCCTGGGGCCCACGGCTTCGGGAAAAAGCCGCTGGGCGAAAAAATTGGCTGCAAGATTCAACGCTGAACTGATTGCCGCCGATTCCCGGCAAATTTACCGCGGCATGGATATTGGCACCAACAAATCACCGGCTCATTTGGTGGATATCGCCAATCCCGGAGATTATTTTTCTGTGGAAGATTATCAAAAACTGGCTTTAAGAATTATTAAAAAAATTCATTCTAAAAATAAACTACCTATAATAGTAGGGGGCACTGGACTTTATATTCAATCCCTAGTTGACAATCTCCGATTCCCGCAAGCCCAACCCAACACGGCTTTAAGAAAAAAATTACAGGGGAAATTAAATCAAAAAGAAATTAGAAAATTAGAAATAATTCTCTCCGGTTCTAATCTCGGAACCAAGGGAAGACCTTTATTTAATATTCTGCAAATTGGGATAAAAATAGACCGAGAAAAACTTTATCGAAGAATAGATCGAAGAGTTGATCAAATGATAAGCGAGGGTTTGCTGGAGGAGAGAAGAAAATTAGGAAAAAATCTTCCCAAAACCATTGGCTATTTTGAAAGCTCGGCAGAAAAAATAAAAACCAACACCCGGCGCTATAGCCGAAGACAAATGACCTGGTTCAAGAGAGATCAAAGAATAAAATGGTGCGAAAAATATTCCGAGGCAGAAAAACTGGTTAAAGAATTTCTTTCAAAATACGCTCCGTCACATTAGGATTGGCCCGGCCTTTGGTTTGAACCATCACCTGGCCGATTAAAAACTTTAAGGATTCCTCTTTTCCTAAACGAAAATCCTGCGCCGCTTGGGGATTGGTTTTAATGACTTCAGAAATTATTTTCCCCAATCGTTGAGGAGAAGATATTTGGCTCAAATCTTTTTCCGCGATAATATGATCCGGATCGGCTCCGGTTTTTTGCATTTCTTTTAATACTAGGTCCGCGGCGGATGAAGAAATTTTTCCGGAGTTTATTTTCTCAATAAATTCCGCCATATTTTCCGGAGTGATTTTTCGGAAATTATCTTTTATTTTTAATAGATAATTAACCAAAAGTTTTTTTAATTTGGGCTGACGCAGTTCCGAAAAACTGTTCTCAAAATAATCCGCTAAAAATTTATCCCTCACCAGAAGTTCAATATCGGCTCTGGGCAGTTTGTATTCTCTCAAAAATCTTCTGGCTTTTTCTTGCGGCAGTTCCGGCAAATCTAAATCCCAACCGGAAATTTCCA
>Ga0209541_10012436_pt1 | contig 13168 bp, 10 predicted proteins | sample RifCSPlowO2_01_FD_184027 | JGI IMG/M metagenome (GOLD analysis project Ga0209541, IMG submission 184027) | Groundwater microbial communities from Rifle, Colorado - Rifle CSP2_plank lowO2_0.1 (SPAdes) (version 2) | ecosystem: Environmental > Aquatic > Deep subsurface > Groundwater | place...
CTGATGTACGCGATGGTCTAAAACCAGTCCACCGCCGCATTATTTATGCAATGCAGCGCATGGGCGTCACCCACTCTGCCCGTTACACAAAAAGTGCCAAAATCGTAGGTGAAGTTTTAGGCAAATATCATCCTCATGGCGATATTCCTGTTTATGAAGCACTTGTTAGGATGGCCCAGGATTTTGCCATGCGTTACCAACTGATAGACGGTCAGGGCAATTTCGGCTCCATTGACGGCGATCCGCCAGCTGCCATGCGCTATACGGAAGCAAGAATGGCCCAAATTACCGAAACGCTTCTTTATGACCTTGATAAAAAAACTGTTGATTTTTTGGATAACTTCGACGGCACCCTCAAAGAGCCTATATACCTACCGGCCGTTTTACCTAATCTTTTAATTAACGGAGCATCTGGAATTGCAGTAGGAATGGCTACCAATATTCCGCCTCACAATTTGACAGAAGTAATCGATTCTGCAGTTCATTTAATCGAAAATCCAGACGCATCGGTTGAAGATTTAATGGGATTTGTCAAAGGACCGGATTTCCCAACAGGAGCCCAAATTTACGACATTTCCGAAATCACTGCAGCCTACGCAACTGGTAAAGGCAAAATTATAATGAGAGCCAAGGCGGATATTGAGGAAACAACAGGCGGCAAATTTCATATCGTAGTTTCTGAAATTCCGTACCAAGTTAATAAATCAACGCTGGTAACCAGAATCGCAGAACTTGTCAAAGATAAAAAACTCGAAGGAATTTCAGACCTGAGGGATGAATCGGATAGAAGAGGCTTAAGAGTAGTTGTAGAACTTAAAAGGGATGCCCGGCCAAATAGTGTTCTTAATAATCTTTACAAGTACACCGCACTCCAACAGTCATTTCCTGTAAACATGGTTGCCTTGGTAGACGGCACACCTCAAACATTAACTCTCAAAATGATTCTTTCGGAATTTGTCAAGCATCGGCAAAAAATCATAACCCGAAGAAGCCAGTTTGAACTCGAAGAAGCCAATAAACGCGCCCATATTTTAGAAGGCCTTAAAATTGCCGTCGATAACATCGACGCGGTTATTGAAACAATCAAGAAAAGTGCTGACGCAACAGCAGCAAAAGTTAATTTAATGCAAAAGTTTAAATTGACTGAGGTTCAAGCTCTGGCGATTCTTGACATGCAGCTTAAGCGGTTGGCCGCCTTAGAAAGACAAAAAATCGAAGAAGAACTAAAAATGACTCAAGAGGAGATTGCCTACCTCGAAGATCTCCTGGCTCACAGAGAAAAAATACTAATTGTCGCCAAAAGTGAACTTAATAAACTAAAGGAACGGTTTGGAGACGACCGCAAAACCCGTGTCTTTAAGCAGAAAATCGGCGAATTTTCTGAAGAAGATTTAATTGCCAATGAACCAACAATTGTTACTATAACCGTTGGCGGCTACGTTAAAAGACAGGATATCGGCTCTTTTAGAACTCAAAGAAGAGGCGGCAAGGGAATTTCTGGAATCACCACCAAAGAGGAAGACATCGTCGCCCAACTGTTTGTCGCCAGCACACATGACAACTTGCTCTTTTTTACAGATAAAGGCCGCGTCTTCCAGTTAAAAGTGTACGATTTACCCGAAAGCTCAAGAATCAGTAAAGGTGTAGCTATCGTTAATCTTCTTGATTTAAGCTCGGAAGAAAAAGTACTTTCGATTTTGCCAATTAAAAAACAAAAAAATCAAGACGCCCAAAAAGCCAACTTTGTGCTGATGGCTACCAAAAACGGCGTTATCAAAAAGACGGCAATTGCAGCATACGAATCGATAAGAAGAACGGGCATTATCGCCATCAAACTGGCAAGCGGTGATATGCTGCGCTGGGCAAAATTAACCACAGGTGACGACCTTGCCTTTTTAATCTCAAGGAAGGGTCTTTCCATCAAATTTAATGAAAAAGACGTAAGAGCCATGGCCAGAGACACCATGGGCGTAAGAGGAATAAAGCTAAAAACTCAGGATGAATTAATCGGCATGGATGTAATTGCCAAAAAAGATACAAACGCTGATCTTTTGGTAATCACCGAAAAAGGCATAGGTAAAAAAACGGTAATTTCCGCCTGGCCCCTGCAGCTAAGAGGCGGTGTTGGTGTAAAAGCGGCAAATCTTACGGAAAAAACCGGAAATATCGTAGCAGCCCAAATCCTAACCAAGGAAGATGAAGCGCTAATACTAACTTCCCAAAGGGGTCAGGTACTGCGAACGACTTTACGCTCCGTACCAAGGCTTACCCGTGACACCCAAGGCGTAATTATTATGAGGCTGTCTGCTGTGGATAAAATCGCAGCAGCCACCGTAATTAAAAAGAGAAGAGAGGAAGAGGAAGAGGGACAGGAAAAAGTCGAAAAAGGGCAAGCCAAAACAGCTACTAAATCAATAAAAAAAGTAAAACTGCCGCAAACAAAGCTCCAAATGCGAAAAACGACAAAAGCAAAGGTTAAAAAAATAACTAAAACAAAAATTAAAAAACTTAAGCCAAAACAGAAGCTTAAACAAAAAACCAAGGCAAAGAAACTGATCAAGACCAAGGTTGCTAAAAAGTTGCTAAAAAGCCCAAGAAAAGGTAAAGTGAAAAATTAAGAAATGTTTGTGATAGTCAGTTTGAATAAGGTTAAAGAAGCCCCAAGGGCTTCTTTTTTTCTAATTTTGAGTAACCGCGCAAAATTATAATGAATAAGGCCCGACTAATTCTCGAGGATGGAACTGTTTTTCAAGGAAAATCTTTTGGTAGCAGAAAGCCTTCGGCTGGCGAAGTTGTCTTTGCCACCGGAATGGTCGGGTACGAACAAAGTCTGACAGATCCTTCTTACTGCGGTCAAATTCTAATATTTACATATCCGCTAATAGGCAATTGGGGCGTACCTCCAAAAAAATATTGGGAGTCCGAAAAAATTCAAATTTCCGGCCTGGTGATTAGCGACCTGACTACCAATCCTCATCATCACCTGATGGAGCAAACTTTAGATCAGTGGCTAAAAGCCGAAAATGTTGCCGGGATTTGGGACATCGACACCAGAAAACTGACCCAAAAACTACGCGAGAGGGGAGTAATGCTTGGCAAAATTGTCACAGGCAATCAAGACATCGACTTTGTGAATCCCAATGCCGAAAATCTAGTTGAGAAAGTGTCACCGAAAAAACTAGCCATTTACCAACCAAATCCGAAATCCGAAATCCGCTTTTCGACAGAAAACTTGCTCAAAGCAAGCAATCCGAAACAATATCAAAATTCAAATGACAAAAATTCAAAACGTTTTGAACATTCTAATTTAGAAAATTCGAATTTGTTTCGTGTTTCGAAATTCGATATTCGGAATTCTCCAAAGATCGGCCTTTTGAATTGCGGTGCCAAGAGAAATATCCTTCGAAACTTGCTCGCTCGCAGGGCTACCGTCTATGAACTGCCGTGGAACTATGATCCCTTTGCCAACAACCTGCCAATTGACGGCCTGGTTATCTCCAACGGCCCCGGTGATCCGAAACAGCCCCGAGGATCTATTGAAATTATCAAAAAAGCCTTACAGAAAAAAATCCCGACATTTGGAATTTGTCTTGGTAATCAGCTGCTTGCTCTGGCTGCCGGCGGAGACACTTTTAAACTCAAGTTCGGCCATCGTGCTCAAAACCAGCCGACAATTGATATTTTCACTAAACACTGCTACATAACAACCCAAAATCACGGATTTGCCGTATCAGAAAAAAAACTCCCAGATGGGTTTAAACGCTGGTTTTATAATGCCAATGACAATACCAACGAAGGAATTATTCACGAAAAACTGCCCTTTTGGGGAGTCCAATTCCATCCGGAAGCTGCACCTGGGCCAACAGACACCGAATTTTTATTCGACTTTTTTATGGAGAAATTTAAATGATTTTTCTAACTGCAGCTCTTTTAACATTTTTATGGGGAGTCGGTAGTCTCTTTTTGGTAGCCATTAGAACCAACTCAGTTAAAACAATACTTCTTAAAAAACCGAGTATTATAATTGGTGATTTTTTTATACTACCAGCGATCGCTGGAATTATCGCAAATTATTATCAGCAAACCGGGATTGATAATCTTTTTACAAGTTTTCATGGTTGGCTGATCTTGGGTATTAGCATAATCCTTACAATTATTTCTGCCGCTAAATCTCAACTTCTGCACCCATTGTGGATACCGCATCTGCTGTTTTATGCGTTTATGGCGTTTATCATATTGTCTTTCCTTTCGAATTTCCAACTGACCACGTTCTCCTGGTGGCTCGTATTCGTAGGAATAATTACTCACCAGTTACTAGGCATGCTTTTTCCTAAAAAATTTCCAAAGATTAAAAATGAAAAATAATCTCAAAAAATAATATGAAGGTTTTGCTTCTTGGTTCAGGTGCCTTAAAAATCGGCCAGGCCGGTGAATTTGATTACTCCGGCTCTCAGGCGATTAAGGCCTTAAAAGAAGAAGGCCACCAAGTCATCCTGATCAATCCCAACATCGCCACCGTCCAAACTTCCGAAAATTTCGCCGACAAAGTATATTTTTTGCCGGTAGAACCATACTTTGTCGAAGAAGTGATCAAGCGCGAAAAACCGCAGGGCATTCTCCTTTCCTTTGGCGGTCAAACGGCCTTGAATTGCGGTCTTGAGCTATCTAAAAAAGGCACCTTAGGTAAATATCAAGTCCGGGTCTTGGGCACGCCTATTTTGGCAATCGAAAAAACCGAAGACCGCCACCTTTTTGCTCAAGCACTCAAAGATATTGGTCTTTCAATTCCCAGAAGTCAAGCCGTTAAAACCATCGCTGATGCCCAAAAAGCGGGCCAAAAGATTGGCTATCCTGTAATGCTTCGGGCAGGCTTTTCTCTGGGGGGCCAAGACTCGGGTGTTGCCAAAAACGCAAAGGAGCTCACTGAAATTGCCCAAAGAGCACTTTCTAAAGTCCCCCAAATCTTAATCGAAGAATATCTCTCGGGCTGGAAGGAAATAGAGTACGAAGTCGTCCGTGACAAATTCGATAACTGCATTACCGTCTGCAACATGGAAAATTTTGACCCGATGGGGATCCACACCGGCGAATCAATAGTCGTTGCGCCTTCTCAAACTCTTAATAATTTTGAGTATCACGGCCTTCGCCAAATTGCCATACAAGTTATCAGACACTTAAAAATTGTAGGGGAGTGCAATATTCAGTTTGCGCTAAACCCGAAATCAAGCAAGAGTATCACGGGTACCAAGAGTACCATGGGTACCACGGGCTTGAAAGAAAAAGCTTTTGATACCTTTGGTACCTTTGATACTCCTGATACTTTTCTTGACTACCGCATAATCGAAGTCAACGCCCGGCTTTCCCGAAGCAGCGCTTTGGCATCAAAAGCAACCGGATATCCGCTGGCATATATTGCCGCCAAACTCGCTCTAGGGCACTCTCTTGTTGATCTTAAAAACACCGTTACCAAAAAAACAATTGCCTGTTTTGAACCGGCTCTCGACTACGTTGTCGTCAAAATTCCCCGCTGGGATCTGGGCAAATTCCTAAAAAGCGAAATCAAAATCGGCACCTATATGCAGTCGGTCGGAGAAGTAATGGCCATCGGCAGAAAGTTTGAAGAAACCCTTCAAAAGGCAGTACGCATGCTTGATCTTAATCTGGAGGGAGTTTTAGATGAAAAAGCGCCGTCTTCCGACTGGCACAAACCAACCCCCTGGCGGCTATTTGCCGTAGCCTCTGCTCTTAAAAATGGTACCTCTATAGAGTCAATCTATAAAGCAACCGGAATCGATCCTTTCTTTCTTTATAAAATAAAAACCATAGCCGATTTTGAGAAAAACCTATCAGATAAACCTAAATTAGAAGTTGAACCCTTAAAGGAAGCCAAATGCTTAGGTTTTTCTGACAAACGGATCGCCAAGCTCGTGACAAGTTCAGAGGAAAAAATTAGGAATAAACGTCACCAGGAAGCGATTGTCCCAGTTATCAAACAAATAGATACCCTCGCTGCTGAATATCCGGCCCAAACTAACTATCTTTACCTGACTTATAACGGGGAAAGTGATGACGTAGAAAAAACTAGAAACCAGAAACTAGAAACTAGAAACCAAAAGGTTATCGTTTTGGGCTCCGGTCCCTACCGCATCGGCTCATCTGTTGAATTTGACTGGTGCTCGGTCACTTGTGCGCAGACTGCCCGAGAAACAGGACATGATGTGATCATTGTCAACTGCAATCCGGAAACAGTTTCCACCGATTATGACATGGCCGACAGGCTTTACTTTGACGAATTGTCATTGGAAACAATTCACGAAATTTATCTAAAAGAAAAACCCCGGGGTGTGATTGTTTCCATGGGCGGCCAAACACCCAATAATCTCGCTCTAAAACTGGCCGCTCTTGGACTCAAGATTCTAGGAACCAGTCCGGCTTCAATTGACCGGGCAGAGGACAGAAGTAAATTCTCCAAGCTTTGTGACACTCTTGGCATCAACCAGCCTATTTGGGCTAAACTTAAAAATGTCGCCGAAGCCGTGGCTTTTGCGGCCAAAGTCGGCTTTCCGGTTTTAGTCAGACCCTCTTATGTTCTTTCAGGTGCCGCTATGAACGTGGCCTTCAACAAGGATGACCTTTCCGACTATCTGGCAGCTGCCTCCAAAATCTCCCAAGAATATCCCGTGGTCATTTCCAAATTTCACGAAAACGCCAAGGAGATAGAAATTGATGCAGTTGCTAAAAATGGCCGAATCTTACTATCGACAATCACCGAACATGTAGAGAATGCCGGTGTCCACAGCGGAGATTCAACAATCGTTTTACCCGCCCAAAAACTTTATTTGGAAACTACTAAACAAGTCAAGACCATCGCCGCCAAAATAGCCAAGGCATTAAATATCACCGGCCCTTTTAACATTCAGTTTTTGGCAGAAAACAACAAAGTCATGGTAATTGAGTGTAACTTGCGTGCCTCCCGCAGTCTGCCCTTTGTTTCTAAGATTTCTGGAGTCAATTTCGCAAAAGTTGCCACCCAAGCTATTCTTGGTGCTAACTACAAACTACCCACTACCAACTACGCACTCAGTTATGTCGGCGTCAAATCTCCGCAATTTTCATTTTCCAGAATTAAAGGCGCCGACCCCATCCTGCGGGTCGAGATGGCTTCCACCGGAGAAGTTGCCTGCTTTGGCGACGATGTTTATGAAGCTTTTCTAAAGTCGCAAATCGCAACCGGCATTCACCTTCCTCAAAAATCAGTTTTTATTTCGCTGGCAGGGGAGGAAAACAAGGTCCAATTCTTGGAATCGGCCAAAATCTTGACTTCACTTGGCCTTGAAATCTATGCTACTGAGGGAACTTCAAGGTATCTGACAAAGCATCAAGTCGCTTGCAAGAAACTCCATAAAATCTACGAGCATAAAAAACCCAATGTCCTCGACTTTTTAAACTCTAAAAAAATCGATCTGGTAATCAATATCTTTGACCCCTACTTTAAAAAAGAATTTGACGATGATTATTTGATCCGCCGCGCCACCATCGATTTTGGCATTCCGCTTCTGACAAATTTGCAAACAGCCGAATTATTTGTCAAAGCTCTAGCCACTAAAAAAATCGAGGATCTAAAAATTCTCCCGTGGGATTATTATCTGCATTTACACTAGTTTGCGCTTAATATATAATTAGTCCGCTATGAAATTACCTTTAACCATTAAAGTTTTCCATGAAGGTACATCAAAAGACGCACCATGGGTTTCTTATAACCCGGAGCTTGATGTTGCGTCCTGCGGGCCAACCGAAAAAAAAGCTAGAGAAAATTTAAAAGAAGCAATTGACATTGTGCTTTCCGGTGCCAAAGAAGACGGTAATCTAAAAGAGCTCTTGAGAGAATCTGGATTCGAACTAGACGAAGGAAAAATTAAACCTCCTAAGGTTTCGGTCGAAGAGATCGTTTTTCCAACTATCTAATGCCCCGGATAACTCAAATCCACTGGCGAAAATTAGTTAAAATTTTGGAATCGGAAGGAGCTGTTATAGTCGGTCAAACCGGTGATCATATAGAGCTTAAGAAAGCAGGTGCAAGAAGAAGATTAGTCGTTCCGAAATACAAAAATATTCCTATTTTCATCATCAAAAACAATCTAAAAACCGCAAGAATCTCGAGAAAACGATATTTCGAGCTCCTTAAAAAAATTTAAGGCAGAATAGAGCTTTTGGTCAATATGCAAACCGCTAAACTTTTTGTTTCCGTAATTTCACAAAAGAAACTCTCCGATCTAAAAATTTTACCTTGGGACGCCTACGTCAAGCACACCAATTGATCTCTCAGCCTCAAACTTTGCCAATTGGGAGTATAATACAATCCTAAAACTTAAATGAAAGGGCGCATTTCCTCAAACTCTCAAAGCATCAAAAAGCACTTTCCAGAAGTTTATAAACAACTTTTTTCCAAATGCCCAATTGTTACATCTTCACCCGGCTCATTTTGGTGGACAGGAGAACATATGGTGCTATATGGAAATCTGGGCATAAACCAAAAAATACCATTAAGAGTTTATGTCGGTCTTGAGCCCTCAAAATCAGCAAAAATTAAAACTGGGCTTCTTAAAGAATATTTACCCGAGAAGAAAAACTTCTTCGATTTTTTGATCGAAGAACCATTTTACACAAAACTTACAGTTTTCTTACAAGAGTACTTACTAAAAGAAAAAAAGGGCTTAACAATTAATGTCCTCAGCGAGGTACCCATCTCAAGAGGTCTAAATTTCTCGGGAGCATTTACTTGTGCAGTAATTTCGGCCTTAAAACTCTACTCAAATGAACTGACATTGGAAGAAATATCCAACTGGGAAAATATGAAAGTTGAAGATCTAATTCAAGACTACAATTTCGATAATTTCTTCCGAACATCATGGAAAATTGAATCCATTTTGCATGGCGATTCAGCGTCAGGAGGAACAATTCTGGGCTCAGCAGTAGCAGGCGAATTCCCCCTTGTCTATTTTCCACCAAAATTTCCTCAAACAGATGAATTTAAAACCACGTATTGGCAACAAAGATACTCATATCTTGATACTCTCAGCTACTGGGGAGCAAGATTTAACGAACTTTTTACTTTACCCCAATACCCGATTTGGCCGGTAGATTTTGGGCTCATCTTTTCTGGAGAATCCAGAAGAACAGCCTCGGTAATCACCTCAACCAGTGAGCGCAAAGACGAACTAATCAAAATTGAGAAGGAAATTAACAAGCTAGCTTCAAAGTTGAATCAAACTGCGAAGAAATCTATTATCCCTCAATCTTATACAAAAACAGACCTCTTTATAAATATATTTATCGAACAAATTAAAACCGTCTCAGACGAAATTCTTATCGCATTAAAGAATGTTTTTGAGCATGGATCCTCCAAAACAAATCTCACCAAGTTTTTTTTAGCACTTAAAAGGAACCACGAATTACTAAGCTATTTCGTTCCAACCAGTAAATCGATCAATTTAATCTATGGCGAAATAGTCAAATTCGACACTGGCGTAAAAGTTACAGGCGGTGGTGGAAAAGGAGATATGGTCTTTGTGTCAGACTACGACGGCTTAAGAGATGAAATATTTTCAATTCTCAAACGAATACAAAATTTGACTAAAACGACAATCAATTTGGATTATGCGTCATGGCTTGACGGATTTGAAGCCAGGGGCCTCAAAATAGAACAACACTTATCGCATAAACTCTATTCCGATTTTATATCACAGGGCTCGATTCAAATTAGCTCACTTCCTGCAGAAGATGTTAATATCTCCCAAATATATTCCATAGAAAAGTTTAATCACGAAAAATCCAGCATGGATCTGCTGCTCGATTGCATCAAAAACAAAATTTACATAAAAGGCAAGGCGGTCTCCTCGAAAGAAATTCCTTCTTCAAAAGCAGCGATAAAAGTTCTCCAAAGTCTATTTGACAAAATAAGCTACGAGATCAAAGGCAACCAGCTTGGAGATAGCTCTTACTTTAAAGACCGCAACGAATTTCAAAGTAAAATCGTCTCACCACTTAATAAGACATTACAGAAATGGCTTGGTAAAAAGCTCAACATTACAGTAATAGGAGGTATCACGGACTTCACCGTTAAACTCTCCCCCTCGCCATTTGACATCTATCTTCTCGAAAAAACTTTCTGAGACTTGTCGAACCCTCCCGAAGCTCAAACCTTTTAAGCGAAGGAGGGTAACTTTTCTCCGTTTTTTCCTTAGATTTCGTAAAAATTATCCTTTAATATTGTCTCCATCTTCATGTTTATACAATCGGCTAGCCTTGAAGTCGAAGAGGACGAACCCAAGATTTTAGAATCCGGCCTTCGGGCCATCACCCGCATGACTAAAGACGAATTCGAAGGGTTGAAATTAATTTTAAAAATTCTAAGGGAAGGAGGTGAGTTGAATGCCTGAAAGAAATATTATCCGTGGGCCAGAGCCACCAAAGCCCTATCCTTATCCGGACCCTTTGCCATTACCAGACCCACCCTGGCCAGACGATCCTAATTTCGAGTCAATTCCGACAGTTCAAGACCCCAAGTTCCAGTCTGCAGTCGAGAGATTTGAGATTTAAAGATTAGGTTTAATAAAAGGAGGTGATGAAAAATGCGCCACGAAAGAGCAGCACAAGTTTCTGGTGTCGACCAAATGTTTTTTGAAGGTAAAAGAAAGTCATTTACGATAAGAGACAAAGCCACAGGGCAAACTCTCCAAAGTGGTGGGAGTACCAGCGATGTAAGTTGGGCAGAGGTTGTCCCAGGAAGCAATGTAATCATCGCCCGTGAGAATTATGGTCGATCTTCAAAAACTTACAAAGCAGACGAAGTCGTAGCAACGGGTGATATCAAAGTTAGCGGACAGCAATAGCTACTTATTCCCGCTATGGAAAGCCTTATGCACTTCTCGCAACTGTCGATTAGTTACGTGGGTGTAGATTTGGGTTGTGGAAACGTTCTTGTGGCCTAAAAGCTCTTGTACGGAACGCAAATCCGCTCCATTCATCAGAAGGTCAGTAGCGAATGAGTGCCTTAAAACGTGAGGCGTTGCCTTAATCGGCAAGCGGGCCTTATGAACATATTTTTCCATTATTCTTTGTACTGATCTTGACGTCAACCTAAGTTTTTCGCCATTTTCAACCGGTTCTTGATTTAAACGATAGCGAATAAAGAGTGGTTGGTATCTATCACTCCTTTTTGCTAAATATTTCTCAAGCCAAATGGCGGCTCTATCGGAAAGAAAAACGACTCTGGCGCGACCACCCTTACCAATTACCCCAAATTCCTTGCGCTCTAAGTTAATCTGGTCTGCGTTTAGTTTAACAAGTTCGGAAACACGCAAGCCTGTTGAAAAAAGCATTTCCATTATCGTTTTATCACGTATCCCTTGTTCTTTAGAAATATCAGGTTGAGCCAGCAGACGCTCGAGCTGATCGCGATCTAAAAATTTAAGGGAACGACTTTCGGTTTTTGGCAGCTCAATTTTGTCCGGGGAAATCACCTTAAAGTCTTTCCTTATTAGATATTTGAGAAAAGAGCGCAGGGCAATAATATAGTAATTCTGGGTGACTTTTTTAAGCGGCAGATTGCCGTTTGGACTATTGTAGTGGGCTAAATACACTCTGTATTTACGGATTAATTCGACTGTTATATCGCCGGGACGCGAAATAGGGGAATTGACAGCTGACCACTCGCAAAAATTATTTAAATAATGGCGGTAGTCACGGATGGTTAGGGGAGAGAGATTGCGCTCGATTTCAAGATATTCTAAAAATTCGTCGACAAGGGCAGACAAGTCAAACATTTCTATTATCGTTCGAGAGTAATCGAGAACTTACCTTTTGTCATTCCCGCCCTTTTTGTCATTCGCGCGAAAGCGGGAATCTAGATCCTGGATCCCGCATCAAGTGCGGGATGACAATGTTGAAACTTCTCGACTCCCGAGTCTGACTCGGTCGCTCGAAGAATAATTTACTTTCATTCTACGACGCTTTTTACCTTAAAGTCAACTAATAGGGAAGCAAGTCTCAAAATTGTGCGACGAAATCGGCAACCTATAGTTGCAAAATCTTAGAGAGTCTACTATAGTTCGACCAATATGACTGAAAGACCAACCGACCGATATCCTCATCTTGATCCTGAAGCAGACTATACAGCTGGAAGTTATAAAACTCTTATCTGGTTGCTCGATCAAGCACACTCTGATTTAAATGGGCGTACAACCCTTGATATTGGCGGTGGACAAAGTGATATCACAGCAACACTTAGAGCAAGAGAGGCAAGAGCCTTGGCAATTGATCCGGCTTATGCATTTTTAGATGAGCTCGAAGAAGCAACTACAGCCACATTAACTCCAGAAGGCAAAACTGAAACAAGATCCAAATTTAAACAAGATCAAGCAAAAAACCCCGGTATGTATATTCCTGCAGTGTCAACACATTTACCATTCAGAGCCAATACTTTTGATCTCGTTTACTCTGAACAATGCATTTGCCCTATGATTAGTCGCGATTATCAAGCGCTGAAGAGATCAATGCTTGAAGTTGTCAGGGTTCTTCGAGTTGACGGTGTTGCGATTATCTTTCCTTTCGACAATCATGAAGAACTTGCGAAAGGCGATAAAAGAGGAGCACAAATACAGAAAGAGAATTTAGAAAAAGTTCTCAAAAAATTAGATGTGCCTTTTATCGATTACTGGAGCTACGGGATCCATGTAAAAGTACCTGGGTTCATGGGAACTGGGCCTATGGGAACAAGAATTCTACTCACCATACACAAAGTAGCTAAAGCATCGACAACTGGGTAAAGCTCTTGATAGAATAAAGCTAATGGCACAAGCCAAATACAAACGCGTTCTTCTTAAACTCTCCGGCGAAACGTTTCTTGGAAAACGCCAATACGGCATTGATCCGGTGTTTACCCAATGGCTTGCCCGCGAAATCATTAAATCTGTCAAAGGCGGCACCCAAATTTCGATTGTCGTTGGCGGAGGCAATATATTCCGCGGAGATAAAGCCGCCGAGCATGGACTGGAGCGGACTGTAGGCGATTATATCGGCATGCTGGCAACCATTATGAACTCTCTGGCGCTTCAGGCGGCCCTGGAAAAAGAAGGACAGCAAACACGCGTACTTTCGGCAATCGAAA
>Ga0209541_10012437_pt1 | contig 13168 bp, 8 predicted proteins | sample RifCSPlowO2_01_FD_184027 | JGI IMG/M metagenome (GOLD analysis project Ga0209541, IMG submission 184027) | Groundwater microbial communities from Rifle, Colorado - Rifle CSP2_plank lowO2_0.1 (SPAdes) (version 2) | ecosystem: Environmental > Aquatic > Deep subsurface > Groundwater | place: Rifle...
TAAAAGGGCCGAATATTTTATCTTCTATGTCGATAAACTGCGGGACTTTGTATTGCACAGATACATTATACCATTATTCTATCGGTTCTAGGTATGGATCATGCCTTTCGTACTTGGGAGCGGAAGAAAGGGGCGGCAATTTTGATGGTGCGGAATAATCCGTCTCTTGCTTCGCTATTCTGAATGGTTCAGAAAGTTTTTTCTCGGTCATAATATTTACGGGCACTTGCACCGGCACTACTACGGGAGCTTCTAGTTCCGCCGGGTCGGTGATGACGGGTATCGAATCTTCCAGCTCTTTGGCGAGCTCGGCTTTTTTTTCTTCTTCCACCTCCGCTCGCGCCTCCTCCACTTCCTGCGTCTACTGGATGAGAATAAAGATCATATGCTGCTCCCCCGCCCCGTTGAGTACCCTGACTATCTGAAAGAGACTGTCCCACCCATCCGTGTCCTCCGCCACCTCCAGCACCACCTCCACCAGCTGAACTAGAAAAGGCAGACGAAAAAGCAGATGAGAAAGAAGACGAGAAAGCAGAAGGAGAAAAGTTGGAAGCGCTGTTATCAAGCGAACTACTGCTAGCAATCATAGCACCAGTACTGTGGTACCAAACAGGAGGAGCCATGTGTACACCTTCAAATTTTTTCGCCCATTGTTTTTCTATCTCAAAAATCATGGCATATGGTAAATATTTTTCAAAAATTTCTGGAGTTAAATTTTGCATTCTATCTTTTCCTGTGGTTTCCAAGAAAATTTTAAAGCCAAGCCAATCTTCCTTCAAAATTTGTCCTTTTTTATTTAAACGAGCCTCATACTTGATAAAAAAGATTAAAATAATCACAGCACTAATTACCAAAAATAAACTAGTAGAAAGTAAATGTTCAGTGACAAGATAAATAGAATATTCCGCGGAAAAAGCGATGAAAACAATTAAAAATATAATCCATCTAAACATTTTCTTCTCTTTTGAAAGAAGTTTCTCAAAAGCGCCTGTATCAATTTCTGTTTCTTTAATTAAATGTTCCTCCAATTTCTTTATTTTCTTGTACATGTCCCTCTTTATAGTATCAGAAGATTTATTCATTTCTCTTGTAGAAAACTTTCCTTCTTTTCCGTATGAAAATAATATAGTTAGATATTCTCTTTCATAATCCTCTAATCCGTCTTCGTTTAAAAAATTCTTCTTTTTCTCTAAGACAAAATCAGGAGTCTTGAATATAAGAAATTTTTTAGTGTTATCCTTTATAGTTATATAACCTCTTACTGCGAGATCGACGATTGTAGCAGGCCATGCCTTTGGGGTTATACCCTCTCTGCAAATTATTTCAGCCATAGCAGGACGTAGATTTTGAGGTGGTTCATATTGTGGAATGATTGTTCCCCTACCTTGATTCATTCTTTCACTCCTATACCAATAGACGAAGCCTATTATTAAACAAAGGAAAATAATAAGACTCGAGACGATAAGGAGAATATTTATTTTTATCCAACCCAACCAAAATGAACTTTGATTTATTAAACCCTTGGGCCAACCAACAGCGACAGTTACATCTGCTTTTGCGGGTATATTTTCTTTAGAGTAAAATACCCCAGAACCCTCCATCTTCTTCAAATAATATTGACCCCCAGCATCACTGTAAAAAGTTTCTGTTATATCATCTTCTGAGAAATTATTAGCAGGTAAGGTAATTAAAACTTCTAAATGATTAATTGGTACGTCGAAATCTGTGAATAGATTCCAGTAAACTTCATCATGATCATTATAAAAACCAATACCACCATAAACCTTATATTCAATAATCCATTCATGAGAAGTATCAGCCAAATCGTAATACCACTCAATATTTATAGCGCCATTTTGTTTGTAAAATGTATATTTACCCCAACTATCAGGATCAGTTTTTTCTAAAATTTTAGAAGAGTGGATTAATTCCAGACCAGTAGCTCCGTCGATAACTTTTACATCTGTAATAGCAGAAACTTTATTTAGAGGAATAGAACGCCATCCTTTGTTATATCTACCTTTATAATTAAAGGTCTGCCTCTCGGTGATATCCAAAGTAGAGTCTTTGTTTATGACAATATCTACCTTAAAAGAATCATAAAGATAACTTCTATTTTGTTCCTCTGCATTTATAGGAGATGCGAAAAGAAAAAGCAGCAAGCCAAAAATTAAATATGATTTAATGCTTTTATTTTGCATGCTTTATTTAATTGTTAGAATTTTACTTCTACGGGCTCCTTTTCTTCCGACCCTTCTTCCAACTCAAAGAATTCTCTCTTAACAAATTTGAACATATTTGCAATTACATTTGATGGAAAAGATTCTATCTTTGTATTCAAATCTCTCACATTGCCGTTGTAAAATCTTCTTGCTGATTGAATTTTGTTTTCCGTGTCTGACAATTCTTTTTGTAACTCCAAAAAGTTTTGATTGGCTTTCAAGTCTGGGTAACTTTCGGCAACAGCAAAAAGAGATTTCAAAGCGCCTGATAACATATTTTCTGATTGTGCTTTTGCCTCAACTCCTTGTGCATTCATTGCGTTTGAACGAGCCTCGGTAATCTTTTCAAAAGTACCTTGCTCGTGAGTCATATATCCCTTCACTGTATTAACCAAATTTGGGATAAGATCATATCTCCTCTTTAGTTGAACATCAATGTCTGCCCACGCTTCTTCTGTTCTGTTTTTTAAAGTAATAAAACCGTTATAGGTCATTGCAATCCATCCTGCAATAACGGCAATTATTCCCAAAATAATAAATAAAATAGTAGTCATTTTTTTTGAATTAAATTAATTTTTAATTATTATAATTATTTCACAAATTAATGATTTAGCAAATGTTTTGTGACTACAAAAACTAAAGACCTGAAAGCTGTCGCTTTCAGGTCTAAGTTTTTGTGCACAAATAGTTTAGGACTTGGTCCCCAGTTCTAAATAGAATTTTTTAAATATTTACCGAGGAGAGGACTTGGTCACGAATCACTAAGTCTTTTGTTCGTCCTTCGGACTCCAAAAGCCTAAGTGTTCTCGGCCTCCTATTTTCTATTTCGCTTCGCTCAATAACAAAAATTTTTTGCTTCGCAAAAACCAGATAATAAACAAAAAAATTTGTTTATTATCCCCGTCTCGCCTGTCGTTCCGTTTTCTACGCTTCGCTTCGAAATACTCACGACATGGCTCCGACTTTCAAGTCCTCACGAAAAAGTCCGCAGGGACTTTTTCTTCCTCGGCACATTTTAAAAACCGGTCTATTAAGACCGGTTTTTAAAATGTGCTGAGATATTGAGCTTTGCTCGAAATCACTTCAATAAAAATTTAAACAATTGCGAAGCAATTGAAACTTAAACTTACGCTCGACGCGAACAGAAACTTCAACCCACCACTTACGCCCCACTAAATCGGAAGCTTCGATTTAAGACGAAACGACTTGTCGTTTCCACTTTCCGCCTCCGCTAAAGCTACGGCGGACAAGCGTTCCAACGACAACCAACTCCAAAAAAATTCTTTTCCTTTTCTCTTAAAAATTTGGGGGGGGGCGAAAAAAGAAAGGAAAAAACGCAAAGAAATTTTTTGGGTTGGTTTCGGACTTAATAGCCAGTATTTTAATACTTTAAGATACTGCCCGCTTTTCCGCCGTATTTTGTCTGAACGGCTCAACGAGTTGAGTTAATTGCTTACTGTTATATTATAATATAACATTGTGGTATACTATAACAAGCGATATACTGTTGATAATGAACAGAGAATCTGAAAAATTTGGCAAAAACTTATACAAGATAAGAACAGGCAAAAATATCTCACAAGGCGACATTGCTCGTTCTCTTGGGGTTGATCGTGGGTTTATCAGCAATATTGAAAATGGAAAAACTAACCCCACACTTGTAACAATTAGCAAAATAGCAAAAGCTGTTGGTGTTTCTACTGATGAGTTATTAAAATGAAATTATGACAACTGATTTAACATTTATAACAAACGAAAATGGAAACAATCTAAAAGATAGATTTAATATCTTGGTAAAAGATACGAAGTTTTTTGATGTGTTAGTTGGCTATTTTTATACAAGTGGTTTTTATTCTATATATCCCCAATTAGAAAAAACTGAGAAAATAAGAATTCTCATTGGGATAAGCACAAATCAACAAACTTATGGTCTTCTTCAAAAAGTTCAATCTCACAAAGAAATTAAAGATGAAATAGGAGAAAATATTAAATCTGAAATGGAAGAAAGCGATAATAATTTTGAAGTAGAAAATGGAGTCTATAAATTCCTTGAGTGGCTAAGAGAAGGAAAATTGGAAATTAGAGCTTATCCTGAAGAAAAAATACATTCAAAACTTTATATAATGACATTTGATGAAGATGATAGAGATATCGGTAGAGTTATTACTGGCTCAAGTAATTTCACACAAAGTGGATTAGTAGATAATTTAGAATTTAATGTTGAACTTAAAAATCCATCCGATTATAAATTTGCAAGGGATAAATTTAATGAGTTATGGGAAAAAGGGGTCGATGTAAACGATAAATATACAGAAACAATTGAAAATGACACTTGGTTAAGAGAGGATATAACTCCTTATGAATTGTATCTTAAATTTCTCTATGAATATTTTAAAGAAGAAATAAATGAAGAAGATATATTAGATCACAGTTACAGACCTGATAATTTTAAACAATTAAAATATCAAGATCACGCGGTTATAAATGCTAAAAAAATAATAGAGGAACACGGTGGAGTATTTTTATCAGATGTTGTTGGGTTGGGTAAAACTTACATGGGAACTATGCTGTGTCAGGAACTTAATGAAAGAGTTCTGGTATTAGCTCCACCTCACCTTATTGATAAAAATAATGCAGGAAGTTGGGAAAATGCTTTTAAAAATTTTGGTTTTCGTACTAAAGATTATAGGTGTGAATCTATCGGTATGTTAGAAAAAATAATAAAAAAAGAAATTCATAAAAGTTATGACATTGTCCTTATTGATGAAGCTCACAGATTTAGAACAGAAGAAACTGAGACCTATGCAAAACTGGCTCAAATTTGTCGTGGTAAAAAAGTAATTCTTGTTACCGCCACACCCTATAATAATTCTCCGAGTGATTTACTCTCTCAAATTAAACTTTTCCAAAGATCAAAACAAAGTACTATACCAAACTTGTTAGATATAGAAAGTTTTTTTAAAAAACTTGAAAGAAATCTAAGAAAGTTTGATAGAAAAAGGGATAAAGAAGAATATATAAAAATTACAAAAGAAAATTCAAAATTAATAAGAGAAAAAGTTTTGAAATATTTAATGGTTCGTCGTACAAGGAAAGAAATTGAAAAATATTATGGAGAAGATTTAATAAATCAAAAAATGAGCTTTCCTGTTATTGCAAATCCAAAACCTATTTTTTATGAATTTGATAAAACAGAAAATGAGGTATTTTTTGAAACTATAAAAATAATTTCAAAGGATTTCAAATATTCTCGTTATACTCCAATGCTATATTACAAAGGAGAACTTGGATCTGACGAACAGCGACAAAAAAATATGCGAAAGTTTATGAAAATGCTCCTTATAAAAAGATTGGAGAGTAGTTTTTTTGCGTTTAATCAATCAATTGATCGTTTTATTGTTTCTTATGAAAAATTTATAAAAGAATATGAATCAGGAAGTGTTTATGTTAGCAAAAAGCACGGGAAAAAAGTCTTTGAGTATCTAGAAGCTGGATATTTAGATGCGATAGATAAACTTATTGAGGATAAAAAAGCGGAAAAATTTGAGAGTAAAGATTTTAAAGATGATTATATAAAACTTTTAGAAAACGATCTTTCAATTTTAAAAAAAATTAAAGAAATGTGGAAAAAAATTGACAGAGATCCAAAAATTTTAGCATTTAGAGAAAAATTAATTAAAGAAGATCCAATACAAAAAGGTAAGTCAATTATTTTTACAGAATCTAAAGAAACCGCTGAATATTTAATTGAAAATCTACAGGATGTGTTCGAAAATAAAATTTTATATTTTTCAGGTGGGAGTTCTCAATCCGAGCGAGAAATTGTAATGGATAATTTTGATGCAAACTCAAATAATATAAAAAATGATTATAAAATATTAATCACAACAGATGTTCTTTCTGAGGGAGCAAATCTTCACCAAGCAAATGTTGTAATTAATTACGATATACCATGGAATCCTACAAGAATAATGCAAAGGGTTGGTCGTATAAACAGAGTTGATGTTAAGCATGATAAAATTTACACTTACACCTTTTTCCCAACAGATCAGTCCGACGAACAAATAAAATTGACATCTTTAGCGGAAGCTAAAATACAAGCGTTTATTACTTTACTTGGAGCTGATGCAAAACTTCTTACAGAAAATGAAGTTCCAGAAGGGCACAGTCTTTTTAATCGTATTTTATCGAAAGAAATGATTGAGGGAGAAGAAGATGGAGGAGAAAGTGAATTGAAGTATTTGCAGGAAATTAGAAATATTAGAGACAAAAACAAAAATCTTTTTGAAAAAATCAAAAGACTTCCAAAAAAAGCTCGAACATCAAGAAAATCAGGAGAAGGTAGTTCAAAATTATTAACATATTTTAGAAAAGGAAAATTACAAAAGTTTTTTATCATAGAAGATTGTGATAATTCTATTTCCATTGAAATTGATTTTATTGAAACAGCAAAATTATTAACAGCCAAACCTAATGAGCTTTGTTCTAAATTAAATAAATCATTTTATAGTTTGTTGAAAAAAAATTTAGAAATGCTAGGAAAGGTAAGTGATTTTGAAGAAGAATTATCCTCCAGTCTTAGGGGTGGAGATAATGCAGTAAAGTTGTCTAAAATATTGAAATCGAAAGAAATTAAAAATTATAAAGGGTTTGCTGAAGATGACGAAGTATATGTGAAAAAAGTTATTGAAGAATTAGATTTTGGAAGTGTTCCTAAAAAAATAACACAGAGAATTTATAAAAAAATTACCACGACTCCCGAAATAAAAGAGAATCCAATAAAACTTTTAGGGGTATTGAAAACTATTCTTCCAAATGATTTTTTGCAACCAACTCAAAATGAAATAAATAAAGGAGTATCAAATAAAAAGGAAATTATACTTTCTGAATATTTTAACATTGACTAATTTATGAAAAAAGAAGAAGCTCAAAATATAATAAAAATTACTTTTAGTAGCGAGTTTAATGAGGAAAATTTCCAAAATTTTGTTGCGAATCTTTTTAAAAAACACACTCCTTCTAAAAGAATAGTAGAAAATCATTTTATAAAAGAATCTTTTAAATCATTTATTCTAAAATATAAAATAGCTGGTTCTTTTGTTGATAATGAAGGAAATAGTATCGATATTTTAGAAGTTATCCTTAATAAAAATACCTCTTTAGAAAGAGCGAGAACTGCTCAAAGAAATTTTGTTGCAGAATATTTAAAATCAAACAATAAAGAAGCTTCTTTAGTTGCGTTTATTTCTCCTAAAAATAAAGATTGGAGACTTTCGCTTGTAAAATTAGAGCATTCCTTAGAAGTGGTTGACGATAAATTAAAATCAAAAGAGGAAATAACACCAGCAAGAAGGTGGTCATTTTTAGTTGGAGAAAACGAAGGGAGCCATACTGCTCAAAGTAGATTTATAAATTTACTTATGAGTGATGATGACCCAAACCTAAAAGAATTAGAATTGGCTTTTGATATAGAAACGGTAACAAAAGAATTTTTTGATAAATATACTCAATTATTTTTTACACTTAAAGAACATCTCGATGAATTACTAAAAAAAGATAATGTCATAAGAGAAGATTTTAAAGAAAAAGAAATATCAACCGTCGATTTTGCCAAAAAAACCTTAGGACAAATTGTATTTCTTTATTTTCTTCAAAAAAAAGGCTGGTTTGGAGTTGCTCCTGATAAACAATGGGGCGAGGGTCCGAAAAGATTTATACGAAATTTATTTGAAAGAAGAGAAAAATATGGTAAAAATTTTTTTAATGATATTTTAGAACCATTATTTTATGAAGCTCTTGCACAAGATAGAGGCACAGAATCAATTTATCCACGCTTAAATAATTGCCGAATGCCATTTTTGAATGGAGGACTTTTTGAACCAATGAATGATTATAAATGGGAAACTACAAATATATTAATTCCCGATGAGATTTTTTCCAATACCATAAAAACTAAAGCTGGGGATATAGGAACGGGGATTTTGGATGTTTTTGATAGATATAATTTTACTGTAAATGAAAACGAACCACTCGAAAAAGAAGTTGCTGTTGATCCTGAAATGCTCGGAAAAGTATTTGAAAACCTTTTGGATATAAAGGATCGGAAGAGTAAGGGTGCTTTTTATACACCTCGTGAAATTGTGCACTATATGTGTCAAGAAAGTTTAATAAACTATCTAGATGCTGAAACCAACAACGAAATTCCTCGCAATGATTTAGAATTATTTATCCAAAAAGGAGATAGAATAATTGAAAACGATAAAATTGCTTTAGCAAGACAAGAAGAAAGAATTGAAAAATATGGCAGTGATAAATATCAAGATAAAACCTACAGCTTACTTTTGCCCGAATTAATAAGAACAAAAGCAGAAATTCTTGACAAATTATTACAAAATATAAAAGTAGCCGATCCGGCAGTTGGCTCTGGAGCTTTTCCTCTTGGAATGATAAATGAAATCGTAAGGGCAAGAAAAGTTCTAAATATTTATCTCGATAAAAACCTCTCTGACTATCAATTAAAACGATACACTATAACCCATTCTATTTATGGTGTTGATATTGACATTGGAGCCGTCGAGATAGCAAAACTTCGTCTTTGGCTTGCTTTAGTTGTTGATGAAAAAACACCTCATCCTCTTCCAAATCTTGAGCATAAAATAATGCAAGGAAATAGTTTAATTTCTGAATATGAAGGAATTAAGTTGTTTGATGAAAGTATTTTTGAAAATAAAGAAACTCCTGAACAGCTATCACTCGGAATGGGAAAAACCGATTCTGAATTAAAGATGGAAGAATTAAGAAACAAAACAAATCTATTTATTGAAGAATCTCAAAAAAGCAAAAAACAAAAATTAAAAGAAGAAATCGATAATTTAAAATGGGAATTTATTGAAGTAACCCTCAAGGAACAAGAGAAGGTTGGTAAACTTAAAGAAATTAAAAAATTTAGAAAAACAAACACGAAACCATTTTTTATTTGGAAACTGGAATTTAGTGATGTTTTCAAAGAAAAAGGTGGATTTGATGTGGTGATTGGCAATCCGCCGTATGTGGGGGAAAAAGGCAATAAAGAGATATTTCGACTTATAGCAAAAGGAAATCTTGGTAAATATTACCATGGGCAAATGGATTTATTTTATTTCTTTTTTCATTTAGCTTTGGATCTTGGGCGACCGAATACTCAAAACGCTTTTATTACTACAAATTATTATATTACCGCAAGAGGAGCAAGGAATCTTAGAGCTGATCTCAAAGGAAGATCTAGTATACGAAATTTAATAAACTTCAATGAATTAAGAATTTTTGAATCTGCTCTCGGCCAACACAATATAATTACCATTTTCAGTAAAGGACAAGATGAAAAAGTAAAGGCAAGAACTTGCATAACTAAGCGAACAGGCACTGCCAGTGAAAAGATTTTAAAAAAAATTGTTTCAGAAAAAGATAAAGAAACAGAATGTTTTTCACTAGGACAAAAATCTCTTTATGATGGAGAAGAAAACTATATCAGGCTCGCTGGTGTTGGAAATTTTGATAATCCATTAGGAAAGATTCTACAAAAAGTTAAAGCAAATTATTCACTTCTTGGGATTATATGTAATGTAAATGTGGGCCTTTATACTGGTGCTGATAAGGTAACCCAAAAACATATTGATGAATATAATCTAAATTTAGAAAAAAACTCGGGTATATTCATACTTTCAAACAATGAAGTAGAAGATCTAAAATTAAATCAAAAAGAACGGGAATACATTGTCCCTTTGTTTAAAAATTCAGATATTTATAAATACAATTGTATATATAATAATAACTTAAATTTATTAAATGTATCTTTTCCGTTAAACAGAGATTTAGATTTAAAAACACTTCCAAACATTTTTAATCATATTAACAAATTTGAAAAAATTCTTAAGGGAAGAAAATCGAATGATAATGGTCTTAGGAGTTGGGTGAAAAATGGTTATTGGTGGGGTTTTACTATTAGACAATTAAACTTCAATCAACCCAAAATAGTTGCGCCTCAACGCTCAAAAACTAATACTTTTGGATATAATGAAATTCCTTGGTATGCCGCTTCGGATGTATTTTTTATAACTTCAAAAGAAAATTCAGAAATCGAATTGAAATATATTCTCGCACTTCTAAATTCAAAGCTGTATTATCAGTGGCTTTATCATAGAGGAAAAAGAAAAGGACAAACGCTTGAGCTTATCGCGAAACCGCTTTCAGAAATTCCTATCAAAGAAATCTCTCCTGAAGACCAAAAACCATTCATCGATCTCGTTGATCAAATCCTTGAAATTACCTCAACCCCCTACTACAATCCAAAAAATCCACCAGTTAAACAAAAAGAATTAGAAAAACAGATCGATAATCTAGTTTATAAATTATATGGATTGACGGACGAAGAAATAAAAATTGTTGAGGAAAAAAATGAAAAATAAAAAAGATTATAAAAAAATATTTCAGGGGTTTAATAATTATTAATTAATTAAAAAAACATTATGGATGAGTTTAGCGAATTAAAAAAAGTTTTTGAATCAGTAGAGTCTTCTTGGCATGCATTAGATGACGAGAGATTTAATAATTTTTTATCTTTAGTAAAAACCAGAGGTTCGGGGGAAAGTCTAACATTAGGAGGTTTTAGAGGTGCTTTTGAAAAAGCTTGGCCAGGCAGAGAAATTGATGATGATACGGAAAAAAGAATTCAAGAATTATTTAAAAAATACATGAATAAATAAATTTATGAATTACACATTTTTAGTTTCAGTTGAAATAGCAGGAATAATTATCGGAAGTTATTTTGGTGTGAAAAAAGAAAGCGGAGGTTTGATTTTTGGACAAGCGAAGAAAAAGGAGGAGAACAAAACAAAAATTCTCGAATTTTTGAATAGTAACGACCCCAATCTTTCAGACGGGCAAAGAAAAATTACAAATAATGATGTTGAAAAGTTGTTGGGAGTGTCTGACGCGACAGCGACAAGATACTTAAATGAGTTAGAAAAGGAACAAAAAATCAAACAAATCGGCACAGTCGGTCATGCCGTATATTATCGCTTAATGTAGCCACAAGGTGGCTGAACGGCTCAACGAGTTGAGCCGTTGGAAAGAATTAATATTTTAAATAAAAAATGAATTTACTAAACATAGACATAAATCAAATATCTTTTCAAGATCTTGATAGATTGGTAACTGACGGGATTGCTGAAAGTAAGGCTATTGAATACAAAGAAACTATCAATATTTCTACCGGAGACGAAAGAAAGGAATTTTTAGCTGACCTCTCTGCTTTTTCAAATACTCAAGGAGGAGATATTCTATTTGGGGTTAAAGAATCATTAGGAGTAGCGACAGAAATTATTGGAGTTGAAGTCGAAAATATTGATCAAAAAAAACAACAAATAGAAAATCTCATAAGAGACGGTGTTTCTCCTCGAATACCGTATGAAGTTAATTTTATAAAAATCCAAGACAATAACTATGTTATCTTAATCAGACTAAAACCAAGTTTAAATAGCCCACACAGAGTGATTTTTTCTTCTCACGATAAGTTTTATAAGAGAAATGGTAGTGGCAAATATCCAATGGATCTTAATGAACTTCGTGATTCTTTCCTTTCGTCAAGTTCTACGGTTGAAAAAATCAGAAATTATCGTACTAACAGAATTTATGAAGTAACTTCGGGGAACACCCCTGTTCCACTCATTGGAACAGAACATTTATTTATGATTCATATTATACCAGACCCAAATATAAATAATGATCATAATATAAATTCTGAAATATTAAAAAGATTTAAAGAAGGAGATCTCGTGGGTAAATTACGTCCAATAAATGCTAATAGCTGGAGTCCTAGAATAAATATGGATGGCGTTGTTGGATATTCTGGTAATGGAACAAAATTAAACAGATCATATATTCAACTTTCGAGAAATGGAAACATAGAAGCCGTCGAGAGTACTGTATTAGTTAGAGATGATGAAAATCCCCAAATTCCTGCTACATATTTAGCAACTACATCAAAAGAGTTTGTTAGAAATTATATTAGTCTCCTACAAGAACTAGGATTCGCTGGTCCGTTTTATATAATGCTCACCTTAATTGGAATTAAAAATTATACTGTTGCTATTCCGAATCGCTATCTTTTTATAGATGCGGAACCAATTAATGAATATCAAATATTACTACCTGAAATAGTAATAGAAAACATAGACGATACTATAGATGAAAAAATATTGGAGGTATTTAATATAGTTTGGAATGCATCTGGGATATCGCAAGTTCTTGAATAAGAATTGTATTTGTTTTAAAAAATATGACAGAAGAAAATCAAAATCAAGAAAATGTAACGACAGAAGAAAATCCTGTTTCGGCGGAGCCGAAACAGGAAGTTGTTGAAAATGTTCCCGTTGTTGATAATCCTACGGATTCGCAGAATATCGCAGACCAAACGCAGAATGACGCAGAAGTAAAAGAACAAGTCGAGATACCTGCTGAACCGATAATTGAGCCTGTAATAGAAACACCAGGTATTGAAACAACTGAAACGATCGAACAAACAGAAAACAAAGAAACTGGATCGCTTCACTCCGTTCGCGAAGATGAAGTTGTTGAAGAAGTCCCACAAATTGAAGAAATCCAATCTCAACCCGTTAAACAAGAACAACCACAAACTCAAACTGTTGAAAAAATTATTTATCAAACTCCGCCTAATTTGATTCAAAATCTTTTAATTAAGGCGAGAGCAAAAATTCAAGAAAGAAAAAATAAGAAGTTGGATAAAATAATCTCACTTTTTGAATCAAATCCAAATATTTCTAACTCTGATGTTCAAGAATTGCTACGAACTACCAAAAGAAGTGCAACAAGATACTTAAATATTCTTGAAAAAGAGCAAAAGATAATCCAAGTTGGAAATGCTGGCAGAGGTGTAACATACATTAAAA
>Ga0209541_10012438_pt1 | contig 13168 bp, 19 predicted proteins | sample RifCSPlowO2_01_FD_184027 | JGI IMG/M metagenome (GOLD analysis project Ga0209541, IMG submission 184027) | Groundwater microbial communities from Rifle, Colorado - Rifle CSP2_plank lowO2_0.1 (SPAdes) (version 2) | ecosystem: Environmental > Aquatic > Deep subsurface > Groundwater | place...
GTTTCCGCCGAAAGTTTCAATTTCTTTCATCATCTTGTTAAACAACGGACGACCTGGAACTTTAGCAGATTGTTTTTCTACGATTTCGGCGGAAATTTCTATACCTTCCCGAACGGCGTATTCTCGCAATTCAGTAAGCTGTGCCTCAATACTCAAAACCTGCTTGTCCTCGACATCAGTAGACTTGCGAGCATACAAAAAGAATTTTTGCGAAGATATATTGTTCATATAAATTTTGAATACTTAAATGGCCGCCCTAGTTGTACTCAACTCGATTGCTCAAATTGACTAAGACGGCCATTAAAATAAGCAATCGGTCAGTTGAGTACATTTATAGTATAGCAAAAACCCTTTTTGTATTCAAAGCAAATACTATGTCAAAATTGCTTCTGATTTCGCACCTGCTTCTTGGCGAAAAAACCCTCCGTCCCGCCGAAGGCTTCTTCAAAGCCTTTAAGTTCTATTCTGGTGTCTTTATTGTACCAAGCTCGCACCTATTTTCAAAACAAATGATGTCGCACGCCCCGCCACCGCCTCGCGGACTCGGCGGACACCGAAAGAAAACACTCCTTACTTTTCTAATTTTGCGCGCGGAGAATTCTTTTTGAAAAAGGAAAGGGTGTTTTTTTTCGGTGTTTCGCCCTCAAGGATTCGGGCGGGCGGGGCTTCCGAAACTTCGGCGAGAAAAAAGAGAAAATCGCGAAAACTATAAAATTCCAAAATCTTTTAATAAACTCACTGTCGCAACAACAACACCCATACCTCCAATAATTGCCGCCACCCATGTTGCGTTGCGAATAGATTTTGTTAAGTTCTCGGACGATTCGGAAGATTTTTTTAATTCTCCAGTTAAATTTTCAATCGCTTGACTTGGACTTCCGGGAATATGTTTCGTGTGGTGAAACCACACCATTTTCCATAGAAATTTATCAACCTTTTCTTCGTAGGTCATATTGCCCCATTTTTCTCTCAACTCTTTAATTTCTTGATCGTCTCCAAACATACGCATAATTTTAGTATAAAAAAACCGCGACCATATTTCAGATCGCGGGCTTAGTGATTGCATCCTCACTTTCTTCGCTTTCCTCCCATCGGCACTGAAATGAATCGCGCAGTTGGGAGATGTTTCGGATTGACCTCGCCTTTCTTACTTTCGCGGAAGTGATGGGCACATAGCGCATCATAAGTCCACGGTTGTGCAAGAATATCAAAGTCATTCGGTGGCGAAGCCAGTAACTTTTTGTGAGCTTCAATTTCATCCCACTCCATCGCCTCCATCTGTTCAGACGTGAGAGGACTTAGATTGATGTAGGGTCGGTTCCGAGGATCAATGTCTTTCATAAATTGCCGAAAGGCATTTTCTCCGAATCGTGACAGACTGCACGATTGAAGTGTCGCTTCGAGTAACTTTGCGGCTTCAACAGGAGACGAGTACTTGGCAAGGATAACGCAAATTTCCTGTACCATATACTCAATTCCTTCCGCCGAATAGCCGAGCTTGCTCAAAGCAACTCTGGTATTTTCAAGGTTCATAATTTCCTTTCACATTTTGACGGTGGACTGAAACTCTACGGACTCACAACTTCAGTTGCGAACCCGATAAAGTGGAGGACGAATTTCTTCATCCTCCAGAAATTTGAGTGGCGTTTTCAGGTAACCACTTCACTACCTAGTTGAAAATCAGCGAGGCATGAGGCAAAGGCTGATGTCCCTGCCGTCGAGCGAGAACTCGTGAACCTCGTCAACCGTCAGTGCGTGGCAGAGTTCCTGTTTCTTGATCACCGCACCGAGAGTTTTGAGTTTCTCGATGATGTGAGCGAGTAGAACCCTGCGACCAGGAAGCATATTTTCCTGCGCGACGGCACGATTGATGAATCCCGTACCGCCGGTGATGGCGTGACGGAACGCCGGAACGGAACACGCCTTCATGATGTCGGCCACTCCGCCCTCGAGAATCACCGCTCCACCCATGAGGCATGAACGACCCAAACCAACCTCGTCCACAAGCACGAGAACTTTCTGCATAGCAGGGTCATTCTCGTCCGGAAAGGAGGGCTTGCTTGGTTTCGCGTTCTCGCTGTCCTCGGGCTTCGGCAACTTCACCAACGCACGCATCAAGACCGACTTGAAGAATGCTTTTGACATGTCGTCGTCACTGGAGAGGACAGTTGGTATTTCCCCGACAGGCAGATCAAATACCTTACGGAGCATATACTTTTCCTCGTCGCTGAATCCTGTCGCAGTGAGTTGAACGAATCGTTCCTCTGTCATTTTCTGCTTCATTGTCTTTACCTTTCTGTTGAGTTTTTCACTACAGTTGTGACTTCCTACACAATGTAAGAAACCCCGTTCTGTAGTGAAATAAGGTAGTGCTACCTTTTCAAGGTGCTTGAATATAGCCAACAATACCCTAGCATATTATTATATTCTCGTCAAGTTTTTCATTCTTGCGCGATTTTCTCTTTTTTCTCGCCGAAGTTTCGGAAGCCCCGCCCGCCCGAATCCTTGAGGGCGAAACACCGAAAAAAACACCCTTTCCTTTTTCAAAAAGAATTCTCCGCGCGCAAAATTAGAAAAGTAAGGAGTGTTTTCTTTCGGTGTCCGCCGAGTCCGCGAGGCGGTGGCGGGGCGTGCGACATCCACCAAAATGGAACTTAGCGGTTGAGAACCAACCGTGGATTTTTTCTTGAAAAAGGAAAGGGTGTTTTTCTTTCGGGGTTGCTGGCGTACTCGCCAGTGCGTGGGGCTTTCTCCGAGCGTACGATTTAGTTTAGAGCCACCACGCGCTCCGCGCGTGCCATATCATTTGTTTTGGAAATAGGTGCGAGCTTGGTACAATAGAGACATCTTATCATTAACAATAAGTATCATGTCAGAGACTTTCAAGAATAGAGAACAGCAAGAAGGTTGGAAAAACGAAACCGGCATGCGCGCCGGCGCCCTTAAAGATTTTTTAGTTGAAGCGCTGCACCGAGAATTTCGCAACAGATATGACGACCCCACGGAACTTTATTTTTCAGGCTCCAGCCCTGAAATGGAGAATGTCCAAAGAGGTAGTATTCCTCCAGCTTCTGTACGAGTTCTTTATCAGAATGGAGAAATAACGAAAGTACACGCGTATTATCCAAGCAATAGAGGCCAAAGCCTAGATGTGTATGTTTCCGGAAAAGCTCTGGAGGATTTCTTGAAGAAAGAATAGATGAAAAATTGGAGAGAATTTTTTAAGAAAAAGAAAATTACCGTCATAGGCCTTGGGCTTCTTGGTCGCGGTCTTGGCGATGCAATTTTTCTTGCTGAACACGGTGCCGAGCTTATTGTTACCGACCTGCGGGATGAGAAGACGCTCGCTCCGTCGCTCGCGAAACTGGAGAGATATAAGGATATACGATATACATTTGGCGGTCATAAACTAGAAGATTTCAGGAAACGAGATTTTATTCTAAAAGCCGCCGGCGTGCCGCTTGATTCTCCTTATATTGCCGAAGCTCGGAAAAATAAAATTCCTATTAAGATGGACGCATCACTCTTCGCGAAACTCATGCCGAAAGGCATCATCCTTGTCGGTGTCACCGGCACGCGCGGGAAATCCACCACAACGGCGTTGATATACGAAATCCTAAAAGAAAGATTTAAGATTTATGATTTAAGATTTAAGAATAGAAAGAAACCGAAGGTTTACAGGGGAGGAAACCTACTGTCGGAAGCAACGTTACCACTTCTCGAGAAAGTTCACGCGGGCGACATTGTCGTACTCGAACTCGATTCATGGCAATTACAAGGATTCCACGACGCGAAGATATCTCCGCAGGTTGCCGTTTTCACGACTTTTCTTGACGACCACCTCCTCTATTACAAGGGAAACCGCAAGCGGTATTTTGAGGATAAAGCGGCAATTTTTAGGTATCAGAAAAAAGGAGATGTGCTCATTGCTGGAGAGCAGGTTGTCTCTGCGGGGCCCAACTTTACATCGGGAAATCTGCCCGCCGATTGGAAAGCGGGAAGGTTGAACCGCGGAGGCCGAAAGGGTTCTACTTTAAACTTGGGAAAAGGGCGAACCTTGGTTACTGCCCGGACAGCTGATGTCCCTTCTCATTGGAAAATCCCGCTCCTCGGCGGACATAACTTAGAAAATATCGCCTGCGCTATCGCGGTAGCAAAACATTTCAAGATTCCCGATGTTGTTATCCAGAAAGCAGTTGAGAATTTCAAGCCCGTCCCCGGTCGGCTTGAGTATCTGCGCACCATTCAAGGCGTAAAAATCTACAACGATAACAACGCAACCACGCCAGATGCGACGATTGCGGCCCTGAGGGCATTAAATTCCAAATCACAAATTCCCAATCATAAACAAATCCCAATATCAAAATCCCAAACAGATAGAAAAATAATTCTGATTTGCGGAGGAACAGACAAAGGACTCAATATGAGCAAGCTGGTCGCGGAGATTCCAAAGCACTGCAAGGCGGTGGTTTTTCTGAAAGAAACTGGGACAGACAAACTTTTGTCCGAATTTCCCGGCCTCAATTCCCCCTTAGTAAAGGGGGTGTTCGAGTCGGCGAGGACGGGGGCTGTTATCTCCCGAAAAGAAACCCTCAAACAATGCGTTGACGAAGCGATGAAGGTCGCGAAGAAAGGCGATATTGTCTTATTCTCTCCCGCCTTCGCCTCATTCGGAAAATGGTTCAAAAACGAATATGATAGGGGAACGCAGTTTGTCCGCCTAATCAGAGATTTGAAATAATGCTTCGGCGAGGCAAGCCCGCCTTCGCCTCATTCGGAAAATGGTTCAAAAACGAATATGACCAAGGGGAATACTTTATCAAAATAATTGACAAACTCACCAATTAATATATAATAAATCCAGCACTACCACACAAATTATCGCGGAAAAGAAATGTTATGGATGAACGACTAGAAAAAGTTGTGGAATTGATTCGGACAAATTCAGCAGATGCTTACACTGAAGCTTGTAATTACTATTTTTCGATTCTTGTTCCGGTCTGACGTTCGGATTTTTATTACAACGCCAGAATCAAGTGTATTATAGATGATCTTTTTGGGCTCAGAAGAGGAGGGTTCCTTAGTCCTGATGAAGAGCGAAGATTATTACGAGCGTTTCAGGAGGCAATCATGATGATCAATCGTCGCGAACTTTAAGCAGTTGAGCGGAAACTCGGCTGCTTTTTATGATATTAATCTTATGAATGTTGATTTCTCAACAATAAAAACGGTTCACTTCATTGGTATCGGCGGTATTGGCACTTCGGCTATCGCCCTCCAAAGGCGGACAGGCGCGATGTTTTTGCTCCGAGGCATATTGTGTGCTATGATGGCAACATGATTTCCTCGTTTATAGAGTCAAAGCTTAAGAACGCTTCGTACAAAATCCTCCGCGACAAAACTTATTTCGGGGAGATAAAGGAATTGCACGGCGTCTGGGCTAATGCCAAAACGCTTGAAGCTTGCCGGACTGAACTTAAAGAGGTCTTGGAGGACTGGCTTGTGCTTAAAATTCGCAATGGTGAACGCGTTGCCGGATTTCGCCTGGATACCGACCGGCGCAGAGCATTTGCCCATGCCTAAAAGCACTTCACTGCGACATCTCATCCGTCGACTCCGTGAGCTAGGGTTTGATGGTCCGTATTCCGGCGGCCGGCATCTTTTTATGTGCAAAGGCGAACTCAAAGTGCGCGTGCCGAACCCGCATGCCGGGAACATTTCCGCCGCACTGGTTTCGGAGATTCTTCGGCAGGCCGGTATTTCACGAGGTGAGTGGAATAAGAAAAGATAGCTGTATGGATTTCTCAAAAATAAAAACAGTTCACTTTTTCGGTATTGGTGGGATTGGCACATCGGCCATCGCGCGGATGTTTTTAGTAACGCTGTTGACAGAACTATACCATAGTATATACTTTGGCACATATGAAGACGATGTTAAGCATAAAGACCGACAAGGCCATAAAGCGCGAAGCGCAAGAGGCCGCTGAAGAGCTTGGTTTTCCACTCGGCACCATTATTAACGCTTTTCTGCGCCAGTTCGCAAGAGATAAAGAGATTTCTTTTTCCGTGCCGTACAAGCCCACTAAGTACTTGGAGCGAATTATCGGCGAAGCAGAACGCGAATGGAATGCTGGCAAAGTTCCTGGCCCGTTTACATTTGATGAGTTGAAAGAACACTTGCGCTGACCATGTTTTTCCCCTCCGCGCGTTTTCGCCGACATTTTCGGCGATGCCAGAAAAAGATTCAAGCGACAGGATTTGCGCGGCTTGCACTGTTAGAGCAGAGCGAATTTGACCCCGCTCTGAACAATCATAAACTTTCTGGCGAATACGAGGGATACCGCAGCATCAATGTTACTGGCGATATCCGTATTATCTATAAACGGGTGCCAGGCGGGTTTTATTTACTTGCCGTCGGGACGCATAGCGAGTTGTATAAATAGGTTCAAGAACGAGTCTGATAGGGGAGCGCAGTTTGTGAAAATAATTGTAGGACTTACGCATTTCTTCCTTTTCTGTCATTCCCGTCCCCGATCAGGTCGAGGGCAAGCTACGGCGGGAATCTAGTATTTGGCCGTTTTTTAACGCCCTGGATTCCCGTTCCCCGCCTTCGCGAGGACAAGCTTCACGGGAATGACACCGATTGCGTAAGTCCTAAGTTGAAAGCTTATAAAGTTAAAGTGTATGAAAATTTTAATACTAACTGGTCCAGCAGGAGCGGGAAAAAGTTCAGTCGCACAAATTCTTGCTAAGAAGCGAGAGGTTTGTGCAGTTATCGACGTTGATACGGTGCGCTGGATGCTTTTGCAACCTCACAGGGCGCCTTGGGATGGTGAGGAAGGGAGAAGGCAGCAGATTTTAGGGGTAAAAAACGCCTGTCTTTTGGCGAGCAACTTTGTTCAGAATAATTCAGATGTCGTTATACTGGATGTGTTATCTCAGGAGACACTCCAACTATATAAAAAGGAACTCGCTAAGTTTGATTTAAAAATTGTTTTACTTCTACCAACTTTTGAAGAAATACAGAAAAGAAACAAAATGCGCTTGCCCTGCATTACTGAAGATGAAATAGCTTTGCTCCATAAGTCACAAGAAGTCTTGCAAGGTTATGATGAGAAAATTGACAATACCAATTTAAGTCTCGAAGATTTGGCCGCTCGACTTAATTTAAGTTAGCAAATTATGGAAATGTTAAATTTCAAAAAAATTAGCTCTATACATTTTATAGGGATTGGCGGGATTGGGATTTCCGCTATCGCGCGGATGTTCCTTCGACAAGCTCAAAACAAGTTCTCTCTTGTAGAAGTCAGAGGGTCGGATGAGGCGGAGAGTGATGTGACGGAGGAGCTTCGGAAACTTGGCGCGCGGGTTTTTATTGGCCAAAAGGCGAGGAATGTGCCGGCAGAGTGCGATTTGGTAATTTACACGATTGCGGTAACGCCAGATAATCCGGAGTTTGCCGAGGCCAAGCGGCGGGGGATTCATATGATGAGTTACCCCGAGGCGCTCGGAGAGATTGCGCGCGGCAAATTTACGATTGCCGTTTCCGGCACGCATGGCAAGACCACCACGACGGCGATGATTGCTAAAATTATGATTGAGGCCGGGCTTGACCCGACCGTTGTGATAGGTAGTTTTCTTACAAGGTCCGACCTTGTACAACAAGGTCGGACCTTGTTGTATCGGGGGAAAGGCCGAACAAATTTTATTGCGGGGGAAGGAAGATATTTAGTGGCGGAGGCGTGCGAGTACCGACGGTCGTTTTTGCATTTGTCGCCGAAGATTTTGGTGATAACGAACATTGACGCCGACCATCTTGATTACTACAACGATTTAGATGACATAGAAAGCGGTTTTCGCGAGCTCGCGGCGAAAGTTCCGGAAGACGGCGCGGTAATTTGCGATTTTTCGGATACGCGGGCAAAGCGCGTCGCTTCGACGGGGAAGGGGAGGGTAATTGATTTTGGAAAGTTCTTGACGAAAGTTCCCAAACTTCTCGTGCCCGGCGTTCACAACAAAAAAGACGCCGCCGCGGCGCTCGCGGTGGCCGAGTTACTTGGTGTTGGTTTGGCGAGTGCCGGAAAATCCCTCGCGGGATTTTCCGGCGCGGCACGGCGGTTTGAATTTCGCGGCAGGGCGAATAACGGCGCATTGGTGTATGACGACTATGGACATCATCCGACCGAGATCGAAGCGATACTCCAGGGCGCGCGCGAACTATTCCCCCTTAATAAAGGGGGAGCCGTCGTCCCCGAAGGGGGGGTTGTCTCTTCCCGCAAAGGTGGCGCCTCGGGGGGGTTGTCGCCCAAAATCGTCGTCGTGTTCCAGCCGCACCTCTACTCGCGCACCAAACAACATCTTCACGGATTTATCACGGTTCTCAAGGAAGCAAACAGCGTGATAGTGCTTCCCATTTACCCAGCTCGCGAGGAAGACCCGGGAGACATTAGTTCGCAAATGCTCGCGGACGGAGTTAGAAAGAGTGGCGGTGACGCGCACATGGCGGCCACGCTCGCCGAAGCCGCAAAGCTCGCTTTAAAATTCTCCTCACGCGGTGATATCATCATCACGCTCGGCGCAGGAGAGACGAATAAGGTTGCGGATATACTCGTCAAGAATAACTAAGACACATAAATAACATCCTGACATTCTCAAGTTTGTAAGTATGTTGTAATTGTGATGAGATAAGTTCATGTCTACGTTGTATATAGTGGGGACGCCGATAGGGAATTTAGAAGACGTGACGCTTCGTGCGCTACGGGTGCTTAAAGAAGCGGATGTGATTTTGTGCGAGGATACGCGGGTGATGAAGCGGCTCTTGGGACACTATGGAATCGCTCACAAACAACTAGCAACCTACAACGAGAAGCAAAGCGGAGTGAGCGCAGAAAAAGTCGTCGGGTGGCTTGAAGAGGGGAAAAACATCGTGCTTGTTTCCGATGCGGGAACGCCGGGGGTTTCAGACCCCGGAGCTGCGTTGGTACGTTCAATAGTTGAGAAGTTTGGAAGTTGTTCGGCTAACCTTGCCGACTTACAGCGAGCGAAACTTCAAAACTTACCAACTATCGCAGCGGTGCCGGGGCCAAGCGCGCTTACAGCGGCGCTTTCGGTTGCCGGCGTGCCGGCGCACGATTTTGTGTTCCTAGGATTTTTGCCGCACAAAAAGGGGCGGGAAACACTCTTTAAGGAAATTGCCGCGTCAAAGCGGACCGTAGTCTTTTACGAATCCCCACACCGGATTTTGAAGACGCTCCAGTCTTTGGAGAAGTTTCTGAAAGGTTCAACCTCCCCCTCGGACGGGGAGGTTGAACCTTTGCTGAAGAAGATTGTGGTTTGCCGCGAGCTCACCAAAATTCACGAAGAAGTAAAAAGCGGCACCGCCGCGGAGCTTTTGGAATTTTTCAAAAATAATCCGGAGAAGGTGAGAGGGGAGTTTGTTGTTTTCATCGCTGACAGCGATGACTGCGCGCGGACTAGTGCGGACGTAAAAGTATAAAATTCATTCTTGAATTCTTGAGAATTTGAGAATAGATCTGTAGCCGGAAGAAGAAATTGTTGACAAAAAATGTGATTACAGATAGAAATAGCATAGTTAAACACTAGCATCAACACACCAACAGAAAGGATTTATATGGGCCGAAGACCCAAAGAAAATTGGGAAGCTACTTTGACTGAGTGGGGTCAGCGATTTGAGAAAGTCAGGGCTGAAAGGAGAATGAGTTACAATGATGTAGTCGCAACCCTTCGTACGCACGAAGGCTTTGAGAAGCTGAATCGTTCAACTCTCTATCGTTGGGAGTTTAGCAATCGCGCCGACAAAATGGTGCACCTTGTTGGAAGAAAGGAGTATGCTCTTCAAGTAATCACACAGTTGTCTACACAAAGCCCTGCGAGTGAGTTTGCCGGCCATCTAATTGACGAACTTCGAGAGATGGAAGAAGAGTTGCAGCGATTACAAAACAAAGTGAGACAGTTGATTGCCGCTACCACTTTTCACCGCTCTCAATAAAATGCTCATTGTTCCCAGCCCTCATTAAGGGGGCTGTTTTCTTTTTAGGGAATGCTTGAAAGATGGAGGATTTTGAGATCCTTCCTGCAGACCTGCCCACCGAAGCATCTGCGTGGGCGGGAGACGGCAGTGTTCCCTTTATGACACCCCTCTCCGCCGCGGCGGATGCTCCCCTTATTAGATAGGGAGAATTTAGACACCCCACCTCAATCCTCCCCTCTAATGCTTCGTATCCGGTATCGCCGCTTGCCTTTGCCCCGCACCAAATTGGCAAGCAGATGAAAATGGCAACGCTGGTGCAACCAACGATTCTGCTCTGAGAGAAGCTGCGATCCTCGAAATCCATCGGAAACAAAGGCACGAATGCGCTTTTTACCGCCAAAGGGATCACGGCAACGCAAGAGATTTCAAGAAGATTGCTGGACTAGCGATTATAACTTTGTAGCACATCAATCTTTGCCGCAAGAATAAAATCGTTCTCGGAGAGGCCATCCACGGCGTGGGTAAAGAGCGTGAGCTCGACATACCCCCAGCCGAAGCGTATATCGGGGTGGTGTCCTTCGCTTTCGGCGAGTGTGCCGACCTTGTTCACGAAGGCAAGCGCCTCGACGAAGTTTTTAATAACTCGCCAGCGTTTGAGCTCGTGCCACTCAACAACCTTCCACTCCGGCACGTGCGGCGCAAAAGCTCCAATTTCCGCGCGGCCGAGCCTCCCTTCTCCCACCTCGCAAGGTCTGCATTTTTTACTTGAAAGATTTATCATACGTGCCATCTTACCATAAAAACCGCCGGCGGATTGCCGGCGGACAAGTACAGCGTTTGCGACTAGAATACGAGCAAAAGCCGATCACGCAGTCTTTTGAATAAAGACTCTTCCTGTAAACACTCGTCAAGGAACATTTTCATCAGTGCCGCAGAAAACAACTCGCGCTGGACAGGGTTTTCGTGCGAACAGAGCCAGCAACGGTCATATTGTGCGGCGACAAGCTTTAAGCGCTCCTGTGCCTTCTGCTCATAGAACCAGCGATAATCGAAAACGAGCCCTTCAGACGGAGGCGGAACGGCCTTCCATCGTTCTGCAGGAGAAAAGATGGTGTGATAACCGATCAAACGTTCACAGAGCGCGCGACAGGTAATGATCACTTTTTGTCGAGTAGGATCCGGCACAGCAATGGCGCTAGCGAGCCCCGCGTACACCAGCGTTTCCACACCGCGTCCCTTTTTTACGATGAATGGACCTCCGAAGAATTTGGACAGAAGAGGGGCTAATACTCTCGGATCAGTTTGATGTCTATGCATACGCTACCTTTCTGGCCAAAGTTTACCACGCGGGAGATGCAGTGTATAATGCGGAAACAGCTCATCTTTTGGATATGCGGAAATATATTGTATACATCTGGATCGGTGTCTGGCTCTTACTACTGTCGTTTTTAGGCATTCCCGGCAACTGGAAAGAGACACTTCTTATCATCACGGCGTTTGGTATCATTGCGTACTCATACGTTGGATATCGGAAAATTATTCAGGCGAGAGTGGCGGACAGTACCGATGAAGGAGTTCCGGCAGGCGATGCTACGGCGGATAGTCAGTCCAAACCCTCTTAGAGTTTGTTGCTCCTGCATAGCACAGCCAGATATTTCATGCGAGCGTTGCGCGACAGAAAGAAACTTCAGAGCGACTACATCGGTTTTTTCAGGAAAAAACCCTTTCTTTTGGCTGTAACGGTTATTTTCTGCGCGATACTGTATTTGGGGCTACCGGGTCTTCTCAAAACAACCTATCGCTCGGAACTTTCCGCCGCAGCTCCTCTTCCCGCCGCCGTGGCGGTTATGCCGCCGGAAGTGGTCCATCTTCCCACGCCCAAGCCGCAAAAAACAATTTATATGACCGGCTGTGTCGCGGGACTTCCCTCATTTCGAGATGAATTGGTCAAACTTGCTGAAGAAACCGAGCTCAACGGCATCGTTATTGACATCAAAGACTATACCGGCATGCTCTCTTTCGTTCCTCGGTCCACGGAGCTTAATGATTTTGTTTCCACAAAATGCGCTGTCTCTGACATGAAGGAATTCATAGAAGCGCTTCACAAAAAAGGCATCTACGTTATTGGCCGAATTACCGTCTTTCAAGACCCGCTACTTGCCAAACGCCGGCCGGATTTGGCTGTGAAAAAGGCGAGCGACGGAAGTATTTGGAAGGACCACAAAGGATTAAGTTTTACAGACCCAGGTTCAAAGGAAGTATGGAAGCATATCGTTTCAATAGGGAAGGAATCGTATGCCATCGGTTTTGACGAGCTTAATTTTGACTATATCAGATTTCCCTCCGACGGGCCGATGACGGATATTTCGTTCCCATGGAGTAAAGATCGCGATAAGTCCGAGGTCCTGGAAGGATTTTTCAAATATCTCTCGGAGGAACTAAAGCCCAAGGGTGCGGTGCTTTCCGCGGATGTCTTTGGCATGACGACCACGAATACGGATGACCTTAACATCGGACAGGTCTTAGAAAAAATCGCACCGTACTTTGATTACGTCGCGCCGATGGTGTATCCATCGCACTATCCGCCGCGTTTCAACAATTGGCCGGACCCGAACGCGCGCCCGTATGACATTGTCAAATTTTCCATGGACAGCGCGGTCAAGCGATTCCTTGCGACCTCAACCGTCGTCGCGCTTTCTAATGTCACACCATTAGCATCAACCACGCCGCCGCTCTATCCGAAGAAGCCGTGGCAGATTCAGAAACTCCGTCCATGGTTACAGGACTTTGATTATGGGGGCAATTACGACATTGCGGAAGTGCGGGCGCAAATTACGGCAGTTTATGACGCGGGACTGACTTCTTGGATGCTGTGGGCGCCAACGAACCGATATACCAAAGGAGCTCTCTTGCCGGAATAGTAAAGAAAAGCACAGAGCACAAACAAAACACAAGACAAACAAGAAAGAGAAGGACCCCAGCAAATAAACACGAAAATTACAAGGTCGAACCTTGTAGCGTGAGCATGCATCCTTCAGTATTTTCAAAGTAGTATTCTCTCATTGAGGAATGATACCAAGAGGTAATCGTATCATCTGGCGAATGTTTTGAATAATTTTGACTTTGCGGGACTGTTGCCGAATAGCGTTTTTGTCACTTTTTGTCCAAAATAACCCT
>Ga0209541_10012439_pt1 | contig 13168 bp, 13 predicted proteins | sample RifCSPlowO2_01_FD_184027 | JGI IMG/M metagenome (GOLD analysis project Ga0209541, IMG submission 184027) | Groundwater microbial communities from Rifle, Colorado - Rifle CSP2_plank lowO2_0.1 (SPAdes) (version 2) | ecosystem: Environmental > Aquatic > Deep subsurface > Groundwater | place...
TCAGCCTTTCTTTTAAATCCTGAATTTGTTTTAGCTTTTCTTTTTCATAAAGTTTTTTATCAATCTTAAACCTCTCTATCAGCGAGGAGATATAATCCCCTCCAAGAAAATGCGGAAGAATTACATAATCTGCTCCTGCCTTGTAAAGTTTAAATGCCTCACTTATTTGCCTTGCTGTAACTATAACAACTGTATCTTTATTTTTTTGCCTTATTTTGTTCAGCAAAAGCAAATTTGCCTCAATTTCTGGAACAGTAGATACAATTAATTTTGCTTTTTCAATTCTAATATCCTGCAAAAATTCAATATCTCCCATATCGCCATAAATACATTTAACATTTTCCCTACACAGTTTTTTTATGGTGTCGGGATTATAATCAACAACCACATAGTCCCCTTTTAATTTTGGAAGACTTTTAAGAATTGAAAACCCTATTCGGTTATATCCTAATAAAACATAATCAAAGTCCCTTTCTAAAAATTCCTTGTCTTTTAATTTCCTTTTCTCGAATATAGACAAGTATCTTGAAAAATAGGAATATAGCTGCTCTGAATAAATTATCATATAAGTTGAACCTGCGATTGTAATCAGCCCGATTAAAGTAATAAACGATAAAATTTCCTTAGAAATATGCCCGACTTTCACAGCCAAGGCAATCAATATAAGAGAGAATTCAGAAATTTGGGCTACAGTCAGTCCAGCCATAAACCCTGTTCTTTTACTGTACCCTAACCCCCCCATCAACAAAATAACTACGAGCGGATTTCCAATCAAAATAAATGCTGAAAGTAAAATCGCAGGAAAAATCAAACTAGAAATATCTGCAAAAACCATTTGTGCCCCCAACAAAATAAAAAATGAGATTATGAAGAAATCTCTTAATGGACGCAATTTTGAGCCAATCTCATAACTATAAGGTGAAATTGAAAGAATAATCCCTGCTATTAAAGCACCGACTTCAATTGAAAAACCAGCATAAAAAAACAAAGAGGCAAGGCCCATTCCCCAAGCGATTGCAAATAAAAATAAAAATTCCTGAGATTTGGCAAAGAAATTATTCAATCTTGGCAGAATATAATAACCCGACAGGGCTAAAAAAGCAACAAGGAGAATACCTTTAATTAAAGTTGAAGAAATCAGGCTTCCTACACTAAGTCCAGAAGAAAAAGAGGATACAACAATCAAAATTATAATTGCAACAAAATCTTGAACTAATAAAAATCCAATTGAAATTTTGCCATAAAGTTTTTCCAGAGCATCTTTGTCAGAGAGCAGTTTCATGATTATTATTGTTGAGGAAAAAGTCAGAGCAATTGCAAGGTAAATAGAAATTATCCAGTTAAATCCAAGAGCAATACAAATTAAAAATCCAATCAAAGAAGTAAAAACAATCTGTCCGATTCCGGTTATTAGAGAAATCTTCCCAACCTCTTTTATAACTTTAGGAGATAAATGAAGCCCTACAATAAATAAAAGAAATGATATTCCTATCTCAGAAAAAGTTGTAAGAGTTTCTGTCTCTCCAAGAATATTAAAGAAAAAAGGTCCAACCAATATTCCAGTGATGATATATCCTATAATTAAAGGTTGCTTCAGCAACCTCATAATAAAAGAAACAGCTAAAGCTGTAATAATCAATGCGCTTATCTGAACAAAAATGTCTGTTGTCATTTTTTTATTTTTTCTTAATCTTTTCTATCTATTGTCATCTCACAAAATTTTTACAACCTCATTTTTTCTGTAAAAATTTATTGCCTCTTTTAATCTATACGCAGACTCCGTGTATATAGTCATAATCTTTTCTCCTTTTTCAACTTTTTCGTTGCCAGATTTATGCAGATAAAGTCCTGCAGATTTATCAACAGGGCATCCGGCAGTTCTCGCAAGAAGATTCACTTTCTTATTGTTATAAGCTATCTCCCCTGCCTTATCAGCCTTGATAACAGTTTTGTTTCTTCCAGGAATTAATTTCTTAGAAAAATTCCCTTTCTGCATTATTATTATTTCCTTGAACTTTTCCAGTGCCTTTCCTGATTTCAAAATTTTTTCAGCAAGCATTCTTGAGTTTTTCTTGCCAACTAAATTAAAAATTTCTGTTGCTAATATTAAAGATTTCTCTTCTAAATCAATTGGCCTGTCTTCTTCTTGTCCCAGCACAGATAGTATGTCCCTCATCTCCAAAACCGGTCCAATTCCTCTGCCAATTGGTTTGCTCCCATCTGTCAATAAACACTTAACCTTAATGTGAAAGTGCTTTGCAATTAATTCAAATTTTTTCTTCAGGTCTTCTGCCTTCTGAAAATTAACTTTTGCATTCTCTCCATATGGGATATCAATTAAAACATGAGACGAATTCGCAGAAATTTTTTTTGCCATGATGCTTGCAAGTAACTGTGGCTCTGGATCTAAATGCAATAATCTTTCAACTTGTATAATTTTATCATCTGCAGGTGCCAGTCCTAAAGAACCCCCCCAAGCAAGACACGCGCCAGCCGCCTTAACAATCTCTTGTAATTCTTTTATTGAAAACTCAACATCAGCAAGAACTTCAACAACATCTGCTGTCCCTGCCGCAGTTGTAATCGCCCTACTTGAGGTTTTTGGCATTGTCAATCCTGCTGCAGCGCATATTGAAACAACAATCGGTGTTGTCCTGTTCCCGGCAAGTCCTCCAATTGAATGCTTGTCAACAACAACCCCTTTAAAATTTAATTTTCTTCCTGTCTCCACAATGCTCTCTGTCATATCAATTGTCTCCTGAATTGACATCCCGCAGCTATAAACCGCAGAAACAAAATAAGCAATCTCAGCCTCTGTCAGTGCATTGCTGACAATATCCTTGATCACAATTTTTATCTCTTCTTTATTCAAAATCCCAAAATTAAGTTTCTTCTTTATTATATCAACACTTCTTGGTTTAGATGTTAATTCAATTTCAACAAAATCATTTTTTTTAAGATTAAGATAGCTGATAACTTCTTGCGAAAGAAAAATCTCATTTTCTCCAAGAAGTCCTGAAGCAGTATCAATGACAGCGATTATTCCCCTCTGCTTCTTTCTTACCTGAACTCTTTCATCAACATGGACATTTAATCTCTCTGCAGTTTTTGCATGAAGAATTGCAATCGGCCTACCAGCAAGCCACTGCATTTCCCTGACTTTCAGAAACATTTATCACCTCATTAAATTTTATTTAAGTATTCCAGTTTTCTCTTTCCGAAGTTTCTCTTTTTCTAAAAGAGAAAGCTCTTTTTATATCTTACTGCCTCTGCTCGCAACCTCGCTCGAATGGTTTCTAGCCAAGTCTCGCGAGGGTTGCTCGCCCTTCGAGCTCGGCTCTTAGATACTCTGCTCCAAAAGCTCTAAGCACCAGCCAACTTATTTAAGTAAAATCAACAATATAAAAGAGATTTTCACTTGAAAATCTCTTCGAATTTATTTTCCTTGTATAAATCCAGAAGCATAAGCAGGTAAGACAGGGCAAGCGGACCAAGCACCAGTCCCAATATCCCAAACAAATAAACTCCTCCAATCATGCCAACTAAAACAACAGCAATAGGGATGTTAGTCTTCTTAGAAGTCATATAGATTCTTAAAAAATTATCAATAGTTGACACAAACAATAACCCATAAGCAAGGAAGCCAAGTCCTGCATATAAATGTCCTGAAACAATAAGATAAACTGCCACTGGGATATAAATTACCCACGGTCCAAGCACAGGTATCATGCTGGCAGGTATAGCAATCAGCATCAACAAAAGCGGGCTTGGTGCCTTAAAGATAAACAGGCCAACGCCTGTCAATAAGCCCTGTATAATTCCTACTATTATATAGCTATAGAGAATAACGTCTGTAATTGACTTAAATTTATCAACTAATTTTCTCTCAAAATCAAGTTTAAACGGAGATAAAGACCTGACATAACCTATTAGTTTTCCCGAATCCCTTAATGCAAAAAAGAAGACAAATAACACCACAACTGCATTTAAAAGAAGGTTAGGAAGATTAACTAAAGAGTCTGTAAAGCCCGAAATTACAGAGCTTGCAATCTTGCTAATAAAATTATTGATGGCAACAGTAATGTCCCTTGAAAAATCTGCGGTGGAGAATATTTGCGGGAATTGGTTTAGCAACGGCCCGAGTATGTCTATCTTTTGGGTATAAGAATAAGCCTGGAATGTCTGCTTGACTATAACTGGTGTAAGAAACCAAATCGGCAGAAATATTACAACTAATATAATAAGGCATACAAACAAAGCAGATATATTCTCTTCTTTCAAAAACATCCTTATTTTTTTATGCAACGGGCTGAAGATATAAGCGAAAAAAAGCCCGAATATAATTGAAAAAATAACTGGTTTTATTATGAAAAAAGATAAAACTATTAAAATCAATGCAAGAATTATGAAAATAATGCCCTTGAAAGTCGTTTCCTTTATCATCTCAACAAGAAGAAAAAAGAATTAATAAAGTTATCTATCAACAATCCTTGGTTGATGTATTGTGCTGTTAAGCACTATGTCTCAGAAATCAAAGATTTCTGACGACTCTCAAAATCCAAAGGATTTTGAAGTTTTGATTAAAGATCTCAAAATTCTTTCGAATTTTGATGACTATCAGAAATTCTTAATTTCTGAAGTTTTTCTAAAATCTTTACAATTTATAAACGGGTATTGACCCCAGAGCAAGCTCTGGACACCAAATCACCACTTCCCCACAGCAAGCTGTGGGGTATTACGATAAATAAAACTATCGAGATAGTTTTATTTGTTATTCCCGGGCCTCAACTCTCTTTCTAATTCCTGAATTTCCTCCCTGTCCAACCAAATGTAACACTCTTCTATATCCTACTACCATAAGTCTTAAAAACTCGCTTTCCAAGATAAAAATATGGAGAACATATCATTCAGTGAGTGGCAGAAGCTTGATTTGAGAGTTGGAAAAATCTTAAATGCAGAAGAAATAGCAGGAGCTGATAAGCTATTCAGGCTGGAAGTAGATGTTGGTGAAGAAAATCCAAGAACAATTCTTGCAGGAATCAAGAAATATTATGGAAAAGGAGAACTTGTTGGAAAGCAAATTATTGTTATCTGCAATCTTGAGCCAAGAAAAATGAAGGGAATTGGAAGCAATGGCATGCTTTTAGCAGCAGGAAGCCCAGAAGAGGATAAATGCATCTTAATTTCCCCAGAAAAAGAAATCGCAACAGGGAGTAAAGTAAGTTAAAATGCCACATCGAAGATATCATGAAAGGATAGGAGATAAACGGGTATTGACCCCAGAGCAAGCTCTGGACACCAAATCACCACTTCCCCACAGCAAGCTGTGGGGTATTACGATAAATAAAGCAGAAATAATAAGAGTAAGGATAAGAGACGAACATGGAAGTGAAAAAATGTACGCTCCAGAAAATCTTCCATCAGGCAAAATTGACTTTGATGAGGAATACGATATTTTTTTAGAAGATAGTAATCATATACCAGTTGCCTCACGTAAAAAACCAGAACCGGTAACAAATTACTACAAAATAACTAAAGAAGATGGTAAAGAAGAGTGTCTTGTGCAAAAAAATGGTCAAACCAGAATAATTCGTATGGATGGTATGGGGCAGATAAAATACTTGTTCAGACAAATAGAAAAGTTCAATAGAAGGGGTAAAAGAGTTCTTATAGTAGAAAGAAGACTAAAACCATCACTTGAAACAACAGCTTCATCTCCAGCACAATAATCCTTAGCAATATCTTAAAAATTTGGGAATACAAATTTTTAAATACATCTTTTTTCTTTCTCAAAACATGTATATCAAAAAACTGGTGATTAAGGGCTTTAAAAGTTTCCCGACAGAAACAGAAATAATTTTTGACAGGGCAATGAATGTTATTGTCGGTCCAAACGGAAGCGGAAAATCCAACATCTCAGATGCCATATGTTTTGTTCTAGGTAGATTAAGCATAAAAAGCATAAGGGCAGCAAAAGCAGCTAATTTAATTTTTCTTGGAACAAAACTAAGAAAGCCAGCCCACGAAGCGTCAGTAGAAATTATTTTTGACAACTCTGACAAAATTTTCGCTACAGATAAAAGCGAGGTAAGTATAAAGAGGATTGTAAGGCAGACAGGGCAGAGCATATACAAGATAAATAATGAAACAAAAACCCGCCAAGAAGTTTTGGATTTATTGAGCCAGGCAGGTGTAGACCCATACGGATTTAACATAATTCTTCAGGGAGAGATTTCAAGCCTGATAAAAATGCACCCAGAAGAAAGAATGAAAATTATAGAAGAAGTTGCAGGAATATCAGTTTACGAAAATAGAAAAGAAAAGTCGCTAAAAGAGCTGGAAAAAACAGAAGAAAGGTTAAAAGAAGTTTCAGCGATACTAAGAGAAAGAAATTCTTATTTAAAAAATTTAGAAGAAGAAAAAGAAGCTGCATTAAAATTCAAGCAAAACCAGGAAACAATAAAGAGATGCAAAGCCTCAATCTTAAACAAAAGCCTTAAAGAAAAACAAGATGAAATAGAAAAAATAAACCTGAACATTGCAAAGAAGAATTCTGAGATAGAAAAAATAAAAATAAAACTAAATAAATTCCAGGAAGAATCAAGAAAAATAAATGACACAATAAACAAAATAAACCTTGAAATCCAGCAGGCATCTGGCTTAGAGCAGGAAAAACTGCATAATGAAGTGGCAGACTTGAGAGCAGAGATAGCTGGCTTGAGTGTAAAAAAAGAAAATTCAGAAAATAGAATAAGTGAAGTTCAGAGAAGAAGTGAAGAGCTGAAAAAACAAATTCCAGAATATGAAAGGGAGATAAAAGAGCTGATGGAAAAATCTCCTGCTCTTTCAAAGAAGCAAGTTGAACTTAAAAAGAAAAAAGAAGAATTTGAAAAACTGGAAGAACAGAGAAAAAAATCATACTCATTAAGAAGTGAACTGATAGCAAGCAAGGAAAAGCTAAGCGAGAGAAAAGGCGACGTTTCCAGATTGAAAAATGAGATAAGCATACTAATAACGCAGATAGAGCAGATTTCTTATGGAATAGAAGAAAAAGACTTTAGGCAGGCAGAAGCAACAATAAAAAAACTAAAAGAGCAGGAAAAGCATCTTGAAGATAAAATTTCCAGTTTAAATAAAGAGACAATAATCTCAGAGAGGCAGATGGCAAGATGCGAATCAGAAATTTTAAGGTTGGAAAAAATAAAAAAAGACATTGATAAGCTTAATATCTGCCCGTTATGCAAAACAAAAATAACAGAACAGTATAAGGGAGTTCTTTTAAAAGAAATATTTGAAGAAACAAATAAAGTCAATAACTCATTAAACGAAGCCAATAAAAAACTTGAAGAAAACAAAGAATATTATAATAAAACAAGCGAGGGTTTGAAAGAAACAATAAAAAAAACGCGTAAAAAAGAGCTTGAAATTATCAATCTTAAAACAGCAATCGAGAAGCAAGAGCAAATAAAAAGACTTAGTGAAGAAGAAAAAGCAAAACTAGCTGACTTAAAAGAAATAGAAAAGAAAATTTCTTTCTTGGAAAACTCAATTTCAAAAAGCAAAGACTTTGAAGAAAGGTATGTTTTGCTAAAACAGGGTATAGAAGAGCTTTCTGAAATGACAGAAGAAAACATCAACACTATATTGTCGAGCAGGGAAAGAGAATTAGAAAGAATAAAAAAAATTATTAAAGACAGCCTGCAGGAAAAAGACGAGATTGAAGAAGACAATGATATGATTATCTCGGAATTAGAGGAAAAAGTCAGCTCATTAAGAATTAAAGAGAAGCAGGAAGAAGAGCTGAACAAGAGATTCAAGAAAATGTTTAACGAAAGAAATCTTCTTCAGGAAAAAACAAAGGAAATTGAAAGCTTTGTTATAAACACCCAGCACGAAATCAGAAAAATAGAGGATGAAATGAACACTATAAAAATAGAAAGGGCAAAATTCCTTGCAGAAAAAGAAACTCTTGAGAGTGATAATAAAGAATATCTTGATGTTCCAATACTGCCCCTTTCTCTTGCAGTCCTGGAAGAAAAAATAACAAGGGCAAAAGAAATTCTTGACAAAATCGGAAGCATAAACATGAGGGCATTGGAAGTTTATGAGCAGGTTAAAAAAGAGTATGATGAGGTAAGCCAGAGATGCGAAAAGCTTGTAAAAGAAAAAGAGGAAATAATAAAGATTATAGAGGAAATTGACAAGAAAAAGAAAAAAGCATTCACAAAAACCCTGGAAGCAATTAATAATTTATTTACAAGAAACTGCCTTGAATTAAATCCAAAATGGCAGGAGGTTTTCTTGGATGTTGAGAATAAAGAAGATATATTCTCAGCTGGATTGAATGTTATAGTGAAGCTTGGAAAAGGAAAATATTTTGATATCTCTTCATTATCAGGCGGGGAGCAGACTCTCACAGCATTAAGCCTTATATTTGCAATCCAGGAATACAAGCCATATCCTTTCTATATTCTTGATGAAATAGACGCAGCCTTAGACAAAAGAAATTCGGAAAGGCTGTCAGCTCTTCTCAAGAAGCACATAAAATCCGGGCAATATATAATAATAACACATAATGACGCAATAATGCTTGAAACAAACATCCTTTATGGAGTCACAATGCAGGATGGCATCTCAAAAATCCTCAGCATGAAGATTTAGTATCTGGGCCTGATATGCCAAATTCGTTCTATTTCCACATCTGTTAGCTGCTCTACCTTGACTCCCGGATCCTCTTTCACATAACCCTCTTTAACATCGCTTATTGATTTAGTAGCCCTAATATTTTTCTCGCTACCATTGCTAAAAAGAATCCTGTAAAATCTATCTTTTATCATTTTAATATTAAAAAATAAAATTTATAATCCATTCTAAATTTAAACCCTACCATCCCCCTTTTCCATTTATTTTAAAAAAATAAAAAATAAAAAAATGAATTTTTAGTAGTAGTTCTCGCTGACTTCTGTCTTAGCTTGAGGCCTTGTCAAAAGTACGATGAGCACTATTACAAGCACAACTAGTATTACTGCTAATACTATTGCAACAACAGTTGTAGTTGAATTTCTTCCTTCAACATTGATGTTGAAGTTAAGTGTCTTAACTTGCTTGCCGTCTTCTTTCACATTAATTGAGAAAACATATGTTCCCTCAACAAGCTTTGAATTTGGCTTTGCAGTTACTTTCACTATCTTGCTAGAGTCCCCTGAAACAGTTGATATTGGTTCAGAAACCTCTACATTCAACCCTACTGTGTTAGTTGCAGAGATATCGTAAATCTTCATGCTGTCGCCTGTGTTAACAAGAACAACATCAAAGCTTACTGCATCTCCTGTCTTTACAGTCTTGCTTGTTGAAGCTGCTAAAACCTCTGTAGCCGAACCAGTTCCAGAAATCCTTACGCTCTTCTGAGCACTAATCTCAGAATCTGTGTCGTATGCAGTAACTTCAACAGTGTAATATCCTTCCAAAGTATCCTCTGGTACAGATAGGTATATTGTCTTCTCTACAGCATCATTTTCGCTGTCGTCATCTTCATCAGCAGAGTCTTGTGAAAGAACATCTCCTGCATATACCTTTTTCTCAACACCTAATGAAGCGATTCTTGCAACGATAAAAACGTCTTCAGATCTCTTCATTCCTCTGTTCTTTATTACTACATTCACAGGAAGGTTGCTTCCTGCTTCGATTTCTGTTGGTGTGTCAACAGATAGCAAGTCTAGGTTGTAAGTTTGCCTTTGCAACTTCAATGAGTAAACTTTTTCAAAGCTCTTGTCTTTGCCCTCAATCCTAAGATTAAGGTCGTAACTCTCTGAAAGATCTATGTCTTCTGGTAGAGTTAGTGACAAAAGTCTTGAGTAAGTACTTCCGTTCAAGATGTCAAATCTTGAAGTAGAAGCATATACCTCATCTCTGTAGCCAGCAAGCCAAACCTTGACTCTTACGTCTTCAACATCTTCAGTTGCTGTAAAAACAACCCTGACAGGCACTGTTTCTCCAGCTTCTAAACCAGAGACAGTTGTGTCAGCAATGTCAACTCCGCTGACTGTTAAGTCAACAGAATTTGTAAGTTCACTTGCACTAACCATGCTCACCAGACTTAACAAAACAATTGTCAAGCCAAGTATTGCAAAAAGTTTATTTTTCATAAATTACCCATCTAAACCCTCTTTATAAACTTTTCGGTGACACCAAAAGTGATACTACTAGTTAGTTAAAATTATTATTTTAACCCTTTATTTGCAAGTCTCCATGCTCTTGCACAACTCTAGCATCTTGACCGAATCCCCGACGGAATTCGGCGATTCGTTTATGACAGTAGTAACATTTTTAGGTATATTTTTCAGTAATTCTTCAGCCTGTTTCATGTCTGTAAGCTTGTGGTTTTTCTCGCCTTTCTCGCCATACTCAATTCCAGAAAAATGCAAATGCAACTTCTTATCCTTTGGCTTTGAAAAAATATATTTGTAATCAATTTTCTTTTCTCTTGCAAGTATATGCGCAAAATCAATGCAAAAAAAACAATTTGTTTCATCAACAAGTCTTGCAATTTCATCAACACTTCCAAAAACATTTAGCTTGCCTGTTGTTTCCGGAGCAATTTCTATTTTCCATTTTTTATCTTTTATAATTTTTAAAATTTCAATCAGCTGTTTCTTTATATTTTGAAAGCTTTCTTCTTTTTCAAACCTGTTATAAAAACCAGGGTGGAAAACAACACAATCTGCACCTAAAAAATGCCCAATTTCACAGCAATCTAGAATTCTTTTCTTGCTCTCCTCCACTTTTTTCTTTTCCCTGCTGTTAAGGTTTATCCAATAAGGAGCATGAATGCTAAGCTGTATGCCAAGCTTCCTAGCCGCAGCACCAATTTCCACTGCCTGTTCTTTGTTAAGGTAAATACCATAAGTAAATGCCACCTCACAAGCCTTAAGCCCAAGCTTAGAATATGCCATTAAGTTAGCAATTGCCTCTTTCCCACCTCCCAAGCCAGCAGGCCCAAATCTTATCATAATAAGATTTGGGGATTATAGTATAAATAGATTACTAAAGAGATTAAACTTTTCCAATTTTTATCCCTAAAGGTTACAGCCCAATCCAATACACTCCCTAGAGCTAAGAATAATTATTTAAATAAAGATTGCAATCATTCTGTATGAATAACTATGATAAAATAACTTTGGGGTTTGTAATCTTATTGATTATTATTCAGTTATTCTTTCCCCTAACAACAGTATTTGGCGAGATAGTTACTGCACCAGAAGCAAATCTAAAATACTTTGATATCCACTGGAGTTTTAATTATTTTATGTTTATGATAGTGGCTATAGTTATTGGGCTAGTTTTATTTCTTATCACTCTCAAAGAAAAATATAGAAAGTTTCATAGTTATACCTATTGGATTTGGTTTATTGCAATTATTATAATAGCTGGAACTCTAATCCCAATGGAAAATTACCTTAAATCACAAAACTCTCTTGTCACTGATATATACAATATAGCTAATGCTATTCCTTCATTGTTTATTTTAGATTTTATTATATTAAATGGCCTTATTGAAGTTATAAAGAAAGGCAACAAAAAAGCAGTTAAAGAGAAAAAGAAGCCTATTGATTTAAAGAAGATAATTATTGTGGGTATAGTCTTTCCACTTTCTACCCTCATAGGTATTAAAATTGGTGCCGGTGGCTTAATTGGTGGAGTCTTGGGGGGAATAATTAGTTATTTTTTAATAAAATTATTTGATAAGAAATCTAAAGTCAAAAAAAATAAACGGGTATTGACCCCAGAGCAAGCTCTGGACACCAAATCACCACTTCCCCACAGCAAGCTGTGGGGTATTACGATAAATAAAAAGTGATTATTTCACAAATTCTACATTAGTCATGCCTTCAAATCCACAATCCCCTGTTAGGAATTTTGCATTGAACTTTTTTGCCATAACATAACCAATAGCATCTGTAATTGATAATTTTTTATTTTTAAGTTTAAAACTCATCGCCTCCATCACATCTTCCAAACTCACCTCTATAAGAAACGGCCTATATTTTTCTGTGATTTCATTTGCTACCTTCTCGCTTTTTTCCTTTTTTAATCCATAGTTTAGTTCAGCTAAATTAAAAATAGAGGTTATTATATTGGCTTCTTCATATTTTTTATAATTTTCATTTCCCCTAATAATCTCAAAAAAACAATAACTATCAAAAAAGAATAACTCACTCATTCCAACTTTCAGCATCAACCTCTTTTAATATTTCCTCAGTTGTTCTTTTGAAGTTCAAGATACCAAATGTTTCCTTTACAGGATTTGTTTTCTTTTTTATTAACAATTTCACAACATCCCCAACTTTTATTCTTTCTTTTATAGTTGCATCTTTTGGTATTATCACTCCTACACTCCTACCCCATTCCTTCACCTGTGTTTCTGTTTCTATCATTTTCTACTACCTTGGTTATATCAATCTAACCAACTATTTAAATCTTTCTATTAGTCCCTCTAAGTTGCCAACCTTATTAGTTAATAACAAAAATAACTTGCTCAAAGAAGCTATTAATTAAGAGAGATTATAAGAGATAAAGCTTATATAACCTTGCCCAATTCTTCATTTATCTTGCCCATACTCTCCAAAACATAAACATACATCCTGTTTATAATCAAATCTTGAATATTTTCTTTCAATTCCCCTGAACATTTTGAAATATCCTCTTCTGGATAGGAGATAACACCCAAACTGGTAAGGCACGTCATTGTCTTGCCCTTCAACACAGCAATATCATTTGCCCCCTTCTTAACTTCCAACACCTTAACATTTACCTTGCACTTGCCCCCCTTCACACCAATAATATTATACTGCAGAACCATATCTAGCTTGTCATTTATAAAAGAAGTTCTCCTGCATTTGACAATTCTCTCCTCAAAACATGTGTTATCAAAACATCTCTTCTCATAAATAAACAAAAAGAACACTGCAATCAGCAAGACTGCCAGAACAAGCATGATTATTATTTTCTTTTTGTTCAACATAAACTCCCCTTTTTTATCCATCACAATCTTAAACAAGATAGATATTTAAATGTGACATCCTCCCACGACTAAAGTCGTGGGCTTCCTAACGACGAATCACTCTTCCATCATCCAGATAGTTCCATGATGTGTGTCCTGATTTCTCAC
>Ga0209541_10012440_pt1 | contig 13167 bp, 18 predicted proteins | sample RifCSPlowO2_01_FD_184027 | JGI IMG/M metagenome (GOLD analysis project Ga0209541, IMG submission 184027) | Groundwater microbial communities from Rifle, Colorado - Rifle CSP2_plank lowO2_0.1 (SPAdes) (version 2) | ecosystem: Environmental > Aquatic > Deep subsurface > Groundwater | place...
CCGGAGAACGTCAAGGAAAAGCTGGTTTTGAAGAAGTACTGTCGACATTGCAGAAAGAAGACAGAACACAAAGAGATTAAGATTTAGTAAGTAGTTTGTAGTTCATAGTTCGTAGTAGATACCTCAGCAATCTCCCCGGAAATAGACATTGATTTTAACTCGCTAACGCCGTAATCTGGATTTAGATGCTCAATTTAGTTCGTAGTTTTGAGTTCATAGTTCGTAGATTAAAAACTACCCACTACCAGCTACCCGCTACACACCGGCGCTTCCAGCGCCTCGGCTTCACCTTGGTTGAGCTTCTTGTCGTCATCACCATTTTATCCATCGTTAGCAGTATCGGTTACGTAAACTTCAACATCGCCCAGGATAAGGGCCGTGATGCCCGCCGCAAATCCGATCTTAAAACGGTCAGAACCGCTCTAGTTTCCTACTATCAGGATAACGGCGAATACCCCTGTCCATACGGTGATACCTGTGACACCGATGCTCAGGCAGGAACTTCCGACAACACCAACACCTGGCTAAGTGTTCTTGTACCAAATTACCTCAAAGAATTACCCAGAGACCCCCGCCAGGCAGGAATTTTTGGAGGACTTGCTAAATTAATCCCCAAATTCGGCGGCCGAGGCCAAGCTCCCCAACCCCAAGTCGCCTCGGCTACAACAGCACATAGTCCTTCTTCTGCAGTAGCTAATACCAGTCAAGGGACTGTTAACTGGACAAACTACAGCAATGTCCTATCTTCTGATACCAACTATGCTACCTTCACTTCAAACACCAATAATCAAAAAGCATATTTAATTAAAGCAACTGGTTTTAGCTTTACGGCCGCAGACATTCCGGATGGCGATACCGTAGACGGTATTCTTGTCGAAGTACAAAGAAAAGCAAGCACCGCTAATAAAATGCTTGACGGTAATGTCTTTATTGTCAAAGCAGACTCACCTCAAGGTACTGATCATGCTGGTACTGTGTGGCCGACAACAGAAGCGTATAAGAGTTACGGTGGCGCAGCAGACAAATGGGGTTTAATTTGGACGCCAGCTGATATCAGAAGCTCTAACTTCGGAGTAGCGATCACGGCCTATCATAGTGGAACTGCTCGCGACACAGCTTCTGTCAATCACATCCGCATTACTGTTTATCATTCAGCGCCTCCCATTCCTACCCCGACTCCCACACCAACCCCTACACCTACTCTTACTCCTTCGCCCTCACCCACACCTGCAAATGCCCCGGTAGCAATTACCAGCCCCGCGACTCCTGTCACGGCAACATCGGCAACGTTAAATGGAAAATTTGACCCAAATGGGATCTCAACTACTGCCTGGTTCAGATACAGCAAAACAAATCCCGGACCTGTCTGCAATAACACTTTCGGAACTGCAACAGCAGCAGGTCCTGCCAATAATCAAGATTATCCTCCAGGCGGTGAAAAAAGTTATAGTTCGAATATATCCGGCTTGACTGCCAATACCACTTATTATTTTTGTGCCATTGCCAAAAATATAAATGGCGTTTTTGCTTTCGGCGCAGTTCGAACTTTTTGTACAGTCTGTGCTACACCAACTCCTACTCCAACCTCAACCCCGGCGCCAACACCTTCCCCTTCAGGTCCTCCGCCTGTAGCAGGCGCCTGTGCCAATTTGGATAACTACTACTGTTATTTTGTCTCCGCCGACAGACTATATTTTAGTCTTTGGGCTAAATTAGATAACAAAGACGATCCGGAAACTACCATTAAAACAGGATACTACTGTACCGGATTGCCTACTGGCGACTGGAACTATTGCGTGGAAGCGCCACAGTAGGCACGCTTTGGTGTCTTAGTTAAGTTCTTGGCTGATTTTAGTTTTACCGAAAAATTTCATATCTAATAAACCTTGATCTTCCGTGAGAAAGATGTCGCATTCGGCCTCTGCGGCGCTGTGAAGTTGAATATTATCTTCCAGATCATCAGTTGGACCTTCTAAAGCCTTATCGAGGACGTGTTTTGTTAAAGGCACTATGCCCAGTTGCTCCTGCAATTCATTTACTTCTGGGTCAGGAACTTTTGATTTGTAGGTATAAAATAAAATATGAGTTGACAGAGGGGAAATAAAAAGCAGGTTTCCTCTTAAAGACTCTAACTTCTCTTTCGCTCTTTTTGTTATATCAAAATATAGATTCGTGTCAAGAAACACCCTTGCCATATTTCTTCATTAAATGAGCTCTATACCTTCTTTCACGCTCTTTATAAGAAAGCTTTGGTAAATTGAGCTGCTTGGCAATTTTTGCGAATTTATCTGGGTCAAAAGGTTTTGGGTCGTAAATTTTAGGTCTAATTTCACCAACAACCCTTGATCTATGAATGAGATCCACAGAACGGCCTTCTTGTAAAACTTTTACGAGCTCTTTTGATTTTGTTCTAAGCTCTGTTGTAGTTATAACTTGCATATTTTTAAGTGTATACTTAAGTATACACTTAACTGTATAGTTTGTCGAGAGTTGGTACCATTCTGCTATAATTAGCTTGAATTTACGGGCGTCGTTCAATGGCAGGACCTCGGTCTCCAAAACCGACGATGGGGGTTCGATTCCCTCCGCCCGTGCAATATTTCAAACTGACTTGCTACTTTCCTCAAGAATTTCGGTTGCCGCTACCGCTTTATACGGATAAAGTTCTGTTTCGTCTCCTAAATTGCCAATTACATTAGTTCTTACTTGCGGATTTTGCAAAAGCCGATGCACATTAATTTTCTTGTCCTTCAACGCTTGACCTTTCGGACTTTTCCAAAATTCATCAATTGCCCAAGCAATGTTTCCAGGCCCGGCATGGTATGCCCAAACTGCAATACCCAAATCGTCGTCAAACGATTTGCGCATCTTATCAAGATAGCCGCACATGGCCGCGAAGCACTTATTTGGATCGACTCGCTCGTCGATGCCGTTTTCTAGATCAACTACCAGACCTATTTCCCGGGCGGTTTCCGGCATCAATTAGGCCGGGCCGCGCGCGCCGGCCGGCGAAGTTAAATCCTCTGCTCCCCCGTTTTCGATGAAAACTATACCCAGTGCCAAATCTTCTGGGAAATTAAATGCTTGCGCCGCTTCTCTGATATTTCCTTCGAATTTTCTGGTAACCGCCATCATCCCGTCAAAACTGGGGTGTTTTTCCAAAACTTCGTATCTCATTTCATCGACAATGCTTCGCGCTACGCCTTTTTCTACTTGAGAAAGATCGTGAGTAATAAAATCAAAAGGTGAATTTTGTGATCCCACCGATTCTGCACGGTTTTTCAATCTTTGAATTTCATCTGTCGAATCATCGCTGTTAATCCTTTCGGTTTTACCGCCTGATCCAGACACCTTTTTCTCAAGCTTATAAGCTACAACAAGAGCCAAAATCCCTAGTAAGCCCGTAAGTACGGTTCGCCTGGAAAGTCCAGCTTGCGGCTCTGACGTTTTTTCTAATCTCCTCTGTGCATTATTAGAACTGGCTTTTAAAGATACTAAAGTATGGATCTTACCTCTTTTAACGAGAGTTACCTCATCTTCTTTTTCTTTTTGCTCCATAAGTTAAGTTTACTAACTGGCGTGTCCTGGGGACAAATTTCTTGACAGCACCTAAGGCCTGTGCCATGCTTAAAATAGATGGGTCTTAAAAGAGGCATTGTACCAATAGCTCTTTTAGCCGCGGTTGTTGTGGGTGTCGTAGTTGTCGCTTCTGTCAGGCTATTTGCCCAAAATGTCGACAACAGGCCTATCGGAAACGATCTTCTCGCTGGAATCTGTAATGTTAATCCTAATTTTCCACGCTGCCAGCCAAGTCCATCGCCGACGCCACTGGATGGGAACTCACCAACACCCTCGGACCCAGCTAGATCAATCCCTCGGCCTTCATGCGCACCTCCCAGTGTCTTAACAGGCGATATTTGCATTGATCCAACACCTTCACCGCCAGCAAGCGCCACGCCCTCACCAGTCAGACTAAGAAGTTCCCCATCGCCAATGCCATCAGTCACCCCAAATCCACCAATGGTCGTCACCTATGTTCCGACCAATATCACCGCCAAAGGAGCGACCCTGCGAGCCAATATCTATCCCAATGGCCTCACCACCACGGCCTGGTTTAGAGTCTTTGACTCTTATCGCCCCAACGATGGCTGTGAAGATAATGAAAACGGTACTAAGGTTCCATCACCTTATAACTTCGTCATTTATCAGGGAAGTAGCAGTTCTAATTTAACCTATACTGTCGATAATCTTAGTCCGAATAAAAGTTACTCTTTTTGCGCTATTGCCCAAAACGCCAAAGGCAAAAAACTAGGAAATATCGTGGCTTTCATCACTGGTCAATAAATAATGAGGCACAAGAAAGGTCTTGTCCATCTGGGAGTATTAGCAGCTGTTGTTGCCTTTGTCGCGGTCTTCGCCTCGGTCAAACTCTTTGCCCAAAATACAGATAACAGACCAATCGGCAATGATATTCTCGCTGGAATCTGTAATGTTAATCCTAATTTTCCACGCTGCCGCCCAAAACCCTCTACTACTCCAACCCCAACCGCTGTTTCTACAGCACCTGAAGCTCCTGCCGATATTGAGTGCAAAGATAGTTGGACTAATGTTAAAGAGTTGGGTGGTTATGCTCACAATGCAATGGTCAATTTTAATGATCAATATCTACTCTTGACTACCGTAGAACACAACACAACCGAAAACGAACAATTATATGGACAAGAAGTCGTTTTCCGCAAAATGAATCCGCTAACAGGTTTTGACAGTGGCTGGCAAAAAGCCGGTTTTGCCCATTCCCAGAATTCGCAGGTACTCTTACAAAGATCGATAGATAGCAAAACTGCCGTTGATCTTTATGTGTATGGAAACGTCGGTTCGAGCCTCGGGAAAGACCGAAAAGTATTTGTCAGCTCTTTTAAGGGAGATAGAGGATGGCCGGAATTCAAGGAGACAAAATTCAATAATTTGGGAAGAACTGGTCCGGCTACTGCTTATCTTGGTGGAGAACTGTGGCGTTTTCGGGCGGTATATGGACCAACGGCAGTTCTACAGAAGTGTCAAAAACCATATAGCCCATCACCAGTCCCGTCACCAATAGCACCCCCATCTGCGCCAGTTAACCTAACAGCATATGCCTTTGATTGTGCTATTTTCATCAAATGGAAAGACAACTCAGAAAACGAAACTGGATTTATTATCCAAGCAAGAACAGACTCTGAAAATGAATTTCAGACTATAAAAGACTACGTTGGTCTATCTCCAGGCGCAGATAACGTATTTACCGAAAAATGGACCGGCGGGCTCCCCGGGGTGAAATACTTTTTTAGGGTTGGGGCGACCAATGCTGCCGGTACAAACTGGACAGATCCTTCCGAAGGTGTAGTCCGTCCAGCTTGTTGAGTTTAAAATAAAATTTTCCCACAATCTATCGTTTCTACCCACACACAGTGAGTGTAATTGTCGATTACACCTGCGGTTTAGGCGGACTAGATTGAAAATTGATATAATTTCCCCATGTTTGCTCAAAGGTTAAAAACGTTTGCCCTAAAGCTCAAAGAGTACAAGCTTGACGGTTTTATCATCACCAACCCTGTCAATATTTTTTATCTTTGCGATTTTAGGGGGGTTTCACCGACAGAACGTGAAGCAATACTGATTTTTGCCGCAGGTCCAACACTTGTCACTGCCCGGCTTTATCAAAACGAAGCTCAACTGCTTGCATCAGGGGATCTAAAAGTCAAAATTATTGACGAAAGAAATCAGATATTCGAGTATATCAAAAAAATATTCAGGGTGGGCCTGCCCACCGAAGCCTTGGCGAAGGTGGGCTTTGAGGAACAAAATTTAACGGTAGCCGAGCTTTCTGAACTTAAAAAAACCCTACCTAAAGCCAAATTCGTCCCCACCAAAAATTTAGTTGAGGATTTGCGGGTGATCAAATCTGATGATGAGATTTCTCGAATCGAAAAAGCCCAAATTATCTCCCAAAAAGCTTTCGGCCAACTTTTAAAAACCCTCAAAACCGGCCAAACAGAGACAGAAATCGCCGATCGACTTGCCAAGATCATCAAAGACCTTGGTGGGCAGGGTTTAGCCTTCGAGTCGATAGTTGCCACCGGCCCCAACTCCGCCAAACCTCACCACGTCACTGGCCATAGACGATTGACGATGAACGATACACTTCTTATAGATTTCGGCGCGAAATACCAAAATTATAGTGCGGATATCGCAAGAACAATCTTTATCGGCAAACCCAAAACCGAACAGGAAAATATCTACAGATTAGTCAAAAAAGCCCAAAAAGAAACAATAAAATCAATCACCCATGGGATAAAAGCATCAGATGCCTATTACAAAGCTCACACTGTTTTCAAAAATCAAAAAGTCCATAATTATTTTCTTCACGGCTTGGGCCACGGCATTGGCCTTGAGGTCCACGAACGACCCTATCTGCGATCAACTATTAACGATCAACTTTTGGAGGGCATGATTTTTTCTGTTGAACCGGGCCTTTATTTCCCTTCGTGGGGAGGAGTAAGAATCGAAGATTTGGTAACAATCAAAAACGGCAAAGCAAAAGTTTTGGGAAAATTATCTGAAGAAATTATTGTAATTTAACCAAATATAAGTTAAATGAAAAAGATCATTGTATTTTTAATTCTGATAGCCTTAGCAATCCTTTTGGCAATCACAATCGGCATTTCCCAAAAACCAAAAAGTATAAATCAAAACGGCTGGCAAACTTTTACAAGCAAAGAGCTTGGGTTTTCTATAACTTATCCAAAAGAGTGGATCCCTCATGAGGAAACTAGCAATGTCTCCTTCGAGGCAAAAAAGAACAAAGGTGATCCCTTTGCACCCTACGTTCGGATAACCAAAAACCTTTCCGGCCCGGATTTTGATGCGGTGAGTGCTTTTAATAAAATTTATGACGCAAAGCCGAATACAAAAATAGAAAATCCCAATCAGGGCGACATTGTTATTGATGCCACAGTTACCAAAGTCGAAAATCTGCAAGTTGACGGCGCCAAAGCTGCCAAGATTCTTGAAGAAAGCAATATCCCCGGTCCATTTTATGCCCAAAGGATTTATATTTTAAAAGACAATATCGTCTGGGTAATTTCCAGTGTCGCACCAACAAGTGAGGAATTGGACGCCAATTCTAACTCATTCAGCAAAGCTCTTTCCTCTTTCAAATTTTTGACCAACTGAGTGTTTTTGAATTATTGGTCGTTTCTTGGTGCTTGCGGCTTGGCCTCTGCTACGAAAATTTTTCTACCGCCGACATCACTACCGTTTAACTTTTCAATTGCTTTCTTCGCATCTTCTTCCTTTGCCATTTCTACGAAACCAAAACCACGGGATCTTCCTGTCATTTTATCGGTTACAATATTTGCTTCTGCTACTTCTCCTGCCTGGGCAAACAGTTCCTTAAGCTCATCAGAAGTTGTCGCAAATGGTAGGCTACCAACAAATAATTTATTTGCCATTAATTTTTAGCACTAATTGCTTTTTCTATCACTCTCCTTTCTTTAAAACCTTAATGATATCTCTTGGGAAAAACATTAACAGCGGGATAATAAATTAACTCTTAACACCATAGCCTATACCGGAAGATTCCAGAACCTCTTTAATTTTTCGTGAAAGTGTATCCAAATTCGTTTCCGCTTTCACTAGATAACCGCTAGCTCCCAGTTCAATTGCCGCGGAAACCTCATTGGCATCTTCAACGTTAGTCAGAATTAGAACCGGAACATCCTCAAGTTCGGGATCCTCCTTTAACTGGCGCAGTATTGTCATACCGTTTACTTTAGGCATTAGAATATCAAGAAGAACTACGTTGGGTTTCTCACTTTGGATTTTGGAAAATGCCTCTTCATCATTAACTATCTCGACCAAATGTCCATCTTCTTCCAGGCGTGTTTTATAAATATTAGCAATTTTAAGGTCATCCTCAACGATAAATATCTTGGCCATTTTTAAGGTGTGGGAGGAGCTGTTTCTTCCAACGTTCTGTTTACTCGTGAAAGAATTGCATTCGGTGTTGTTTCGGATTTAAGAAGATAGCCGTATGCCCCGTATTCCAGTCCTTTGGCAATGCTTTCGTTTTCGGCAACATTAGTCAGAAGCAATACCGGAATATCGGCGGTCGCAGGATCATTTTTAATTTCCCTCAAAATATCAAGCCCGTTAACCTGCGGCATCAGGATATCAAGAAGGACTAAATTCGGTTTCTGCAAGCGGATTTCGGCGACTGCTTTTGCATCTCCAATTATCGCCACTTCATGACCGCCTGATTCCAAATTCTGTTTATAGATTTGGGCAAGAGTTACATCGTCCTCGACAACGAAAATTTTAGCCATCTAATATAGTTCCTTGACCTACCAGTATTATTTTATCACCTATCCCCGCCAAACCCAAAACCCCCAATCTAACCATGGGCAACTTTGGTAGTAGAAAATCTGCTGGGAGCCAGATTCGTCTTATCCCGGCCTTTTTTAATGTTTTCCGCCAAAAGTACCGTGAAATAAAAAGTACTGCCCATGTTTTCACCTTCCGACTTAAGCCAGATTCTGCCGCCGCTTGCATCAACTATTCCGCGAGTTATAAAAAGCCCCAGACCCGAACTTTTTACGTTAGTGGCTAATTTGCCCCGTTCCAGCTGGCCGAATCTTGAAAAAAGCTTTTCTCCTTCCGCCTCACTGATACCTATCCCCGCATCTTTAACACTCACTAAAATATCACAAGGATCGCCGTTGATATTTTCGGCAACCGCTCTGACCGTAATCTCGCCGTGTTGCGTGTACTTGATTGCATTGGAAATAAGATTGTTAAGAACTTGTTTGATGCGCACTTTATCAAAGTAAGCCTTAGGCAGATTTTTGCTTATATCTACAGTTAGTTTTAAATTCTTGGCCTTAGCCTGCGGCACAAAACTTTCTGCTCTTTCGGCAATTATTGCCGAAATATCCCCAACATCTAAGACTACATCAAACTTTCCCCCCTCCATCTTAGCTACATCCAAAAGATCGTTAACCAACTCAAGCATGGTGTTGGAAGTAGAATCAATGGTCTTTAAATAATTAATAATTTGCTGGGAGCCAAGCTTTGATATTTCTTGCTCTAACAGTTCAGTAGTCGATTTAATTGAAGTTAATGGTGCCCTCAGTTCGTGCACCATCATCGAAGTAAAATCCGCCCGTAATTTTTCTAAAGCCTTTGCACTTGTTGTGTCATGGAACAAGACAATTACACCTTGCGGTTTTTGCAGTTTTTTGTCGACAACTTTTGTAGTTACAACCTGCAAAGTCTTATCATTTACTGTAATTTCCAAAGCAGGCAAAGGCGCATCATTGGCAAATGCTTCTTCCATTTTGGTTCTTAAGTCAAACTTTCCGGATAAAGAATTAGCAATATCAAACAGAGTTGGATTGGCAATTGTCCCTAAAAGCGCTGTCAGCTTTTTGTTGACAAGTACCAGTTGAAATTTTTTATCTACCATCAAGAGTCCGTCTGAGAGAGAAGCAACTGCCTGCGAAAGCCTGCTTTTTTCGTTTTCCAAAACTTCTTGAAGTTTCGAAACAGCATCAGATGCTAGCCTGGCAATCCGATACAAAACTTCCGTATTTTCATCGTTATATAAATTTGCAGTTGTTGAAGAAACGTTGATAATACCAATTAGTTTGCCCGAAATAAAAATTGGCAAATTAAAAAACGACCTGACCGGCTCTTTATTCTCGTCGTTTAGGACGTTACCCGAAACACTCACGTCAATATCACTTTCCAAAACTTGGTTCTGTAGCATTTCGGAAACTGCATTTATCATCTTTCTCTTAACATCCGCAATAAAATTATGACTGACTGAATCATTAATATTTATTGAAAAAAGAATTTTGTCATGTTTTTTGTCAAAAATCATATGGGAAACAGTTGAATACGGCAAAAGTTTTCCCAAAGAACCACTAATAATTTCCACTATTTTATTAGCATCAAGAGAATAACCAATCCGATCCCCGATTTCTTTTAAAATAGCGGTTTCATAGGCTCTTCTGGCAAGTTCTTCTTCCCTTTTTTTGGAAATAGAAAGTTCACCTTGCAGTTTGGCACGCACTAGAAAATATCCCATTATACCGGAAAGTGCGCTTGCTGTGGTAATTGCTGCAATAATAATCGTAACCTGCATAACTACTGGGTAGTTTCCTTGCTATCGCTTTCTTGACTTGATGGAACTTTAACAGGTCTAAGCATAAAGACAAGCCAGCTGATTGCAACAAAAAATAAAATGCTTCTGATGGTTGAGGCGATCCACATAGGCTGTCTAGCCACCATTAACAAAAATCCTGCCAATGCTCCTAAACCTATCATTAAAACAAAAGGCTGAATTAATTTAGCTTTGCCTAAACGGACAGCACAGTAAAGAGCCAGAATGAAAACCGCCAGATCAATCCACACATGCACCATTAATCCCCCTACCATTGGTCCCATCACTTCGGCAACAGTCAGTGCTTCCTGCATAACTTAGCCACCTCCTTTCGGAAAGTAACCTCTCATTAGTCCGGTTTTTTTACTCCCGGATATTTTTCCAGAAGAGCATTTAAAGTCATTTGAGCAATTTGCCCGGAAAGCTCCATAAATGTATTGGCAAGATCCTGCAGTGCTTTTTGAGGATCTCCGCTTATAGCCTGAACAGTACCATCTTCAGCAACAGTTAAGCCGGCAACTTGCCTGGCCTTTGAAAGTACCAGATTTGGCCCAAGCATAACCATTTGTTTTTTAACTAGATCGCTCATTAAGGCCTGATGATCTGATGGATCCGACAATCTACCTCACCTCCTAAAAAGGAAATTCCATATATTAATTTAAGTTTAGCAGATACCTAAAAGAAGTAAAACAAAAAACAGATTAATTTAAATACAATTAGATCTATTTTCGACCTATTGCATTAGACGGTATCAAGGTGTAAAAAACAATTGATTTAAATTTCGAGTGAAAATGTGTCTTATGTAAAATATCTAAAAAAACTGCAGTTAATTCACCCACACCTTCTAACTATTAGAACAAGATCCTCCTTTGGCAAAACATTTAAAAAAATTCTAAAATCAAAAAATACTCAGTTCATCTTTCTTGAAAAACCTAAACTGGAACAAATGGCTGCTGTCTTACTCTTAAAGATTTTAGGCAAGAAGTTCTTTTGGATTCAAATGTTCGACAATCCTCCCATTCCTAATTTGGTTACGAAACTTTTAATTTCCCAAGCAGACAAGATTACGGTTTCCTCAAGAAAATTAGCCAACAGGCTAATTAAATTTGGAATCGATAAATCAAAAATAAAAATAGTTAGAGGTTAAACCCTAAAAAACCTATTGGGGTAACCTATTCTATTCACTATTTACTATTTACCCTAACACCACCCAAGGCCTCAGATCCTTTTTGGGAATTTGTGGAGGAATTATAAATTTACTGACCGATTTTATAAACATTAAAGTCACATAGCTTATTTTTTCCCGATCCAGCCAGAAAGTTTTTGAAAAGGAAAGAGATTTGGCATATTTTCTTTTTAATTGTTCTATTTCTTCTTTAGTTGGATGATCAAAATAAATCACGCGATCAACCAAAAACTGGCCGATTATATTTTCTCCGGGAGTTTTAATTAGCACCGTATCGCCGGCAGAAACCTTAGCAAATGGCGCAATTTTAATCTGCGAAAACCGGCCTTCGATTTTTTTTACCCCAGAAAAAATTCTGGCAACATCTTCACTCTTAAATATAGCTAAGTGTTTGGCCATGGACAAAGTGTACCACGGGAATCAAGAGTACCACCCGTGATACTCTTACAGCTTGAGGCTTTTGAGGTAAGCGCGGAACTCTCCGTTGACATCTTCATTCATCAAGCCATGATCGACAACCGTTTTTAAATAGGAAATTTTAGATCCGCAATCATAGTACCTTGCATTTTTTAGCTCAACTGCATAAACATCACGCTTTTTAATCAGTTTGTCAATCGCATCAGCGATCCAAATTTCCCCATCTTTACCAGGCTGCAAGGCTTCAAGTATTTCAAATATTTCCGGTGTAAACAGATAATTCCCATGGGTAGCCAAATTTGAAGGGGCTTTATCCGGCCCCGGCTTTTCGACAATTTTATTAATCTTGTAAATATTGTCGTGAACAGGCAAAACATCGGCAATCCCGTATTTGGACAAGTCTTGCTTGGCAATTCTGACGCCTGCGATAACCGGGGCTTCAAACTCTCCAAAAACTTCAATTAATTGACTAACGGCTGGCGGATCTGCCCGGAAAAATTCATCACCCCACATCACTAGAAAAGGTTCATCACCAACAACATCTTTAGCTACTAAAATCGCATGGCCATTACCAAGAGGCTCTTTTTGACGCAAATAGACAAAATTGGCAAGATTGGAGATTTTTCGAATTTCTGCTAAAAGTTCAAGTTTACCGTCTTTCTCAAGACGCGCCTCAAGTTCAAAGTGCTTGTCGAAATGATCTTCAATCGCTCTTTTGTGCCAGCCGGTAACAATTATTACCTGCTCGATTCCTGCCTCGACTGCCTGCTCCACTACATGCTGGATTATTGGCTTGTCAACAATCGGCAGCATTTCCTTAGGCTGAGCCTTAGTTGCCGGCAAAAATCGCGTCCCAAACCCAGCCGCAGGTATAACTACCTTTCTTACTTTTTTGGCCATTTTAGTAAGAATAAGTCTACACCCCATTTTGACAAGTTGCAACGGCATTTTAGGATGACTTGTCACATTCAGTTTACTTGAACGTGACTTGCCCAAAAATTGCCGTCATGATACGATACTCTCCATGCCGTTTAACCCGTTAACTTACCTAAAAGAATCAAAGTCGGAACTGGGAAAAGTCATCTGGCCAACACGAGTCCAAACCATAAAATTGACAATTATGGTCATCGTGGTTTCTATTATCGTCGGGTCATATATTACCGGACTCGATGCAATTTTTGCAAAAATAGCAGAAAGGTTTATCAGGTAATATGGCAGATCAAAAGAAAAACAGTTTACAGCCATCGCCCCGAGCTCAGGCCGAGGGGTTGACAGTGGACAGCCTGCCTGCCCATTCGGGTCTGAGACCTTCGGTCTTGACCTCAGGTCTTCGACTCCGAGGTCGCTCAGACTCGAGGAGGTC
>Ga0209541_10012442_pt1 | contig 13167 bp, 11 predicted proteins | sample RifCSPlowO2_01_FD_184027 | JGI IMG/M metagenome (GOLD analysis project Ga0209541, IMG submission 184027) | Groundwater microbial communities from Rifle, Colorado - Rifle CSP2_plank lowO2_0.1 (SPAdes) (version 2) | ecosystem: Environmental > Aquatic > Deep subsurface > Groundwater | place...
ATATTTTTTCCTGCTGTTGTTGTAATTCGTTTCTCTTAATACCATTGCTTAACGCAATTATAAACATGAAAACAAAAAGAATGACTATGCCCATGATGATAAAAATAGTGATCTGCCCTTTAGTACTACTACTAGCTCTATCATCCCTCTTTGTGTACATTAGGGAGAATAAAACAATTATATCTTATAAACGTTACCGAAATTTTGGGGAGGGTTCTTATGATTATGTTTTCCTAATTTAAACCAAAATATTTATATATATGCACATATTTTAAGTGTTTACACATAAAACGAGGTAATTAACATGACAACTTTGACTTTATCCGTACCAACAGAAATTAAACAGAAAATGGATTTGTTCCCAGAAATGAATTGGTCGGAAGTGGCTCGACAAGCGTTCATCCAGAAAATTGCCGATATGGAATTTCTGAGAACTTTTAAAGAGAAGAGTAAACTAACTGAGGCGGATGCTTTGAAATTAGGTAAGGAAGTGAGTAAAACGGTAAGTGATCGATTACGAAAAATGGCTAAGTAAAAATGGATCTGGTCGTAGATGCAAATGTCCTCTTTGCGGCTTTGATTAAAGAGGGATTTGGATATTCTCTCTTATTTAACGGAAAATTTAATTTATTTACGCCAGAATATGTATTTGCAGAATTCGAAAAACACCAAGAAGAGATTCTCGAAAAAACAGAACGAACCACAGAAGAATTGTATAAACTTCTGGAAGTGTTGAAACGAAGAATAAATATTGTTCCTCTGGAAGAGTTGACAGAGTACGTTGAAAAAGCAGAGAAGATTTCTCCAGATCCTGGAGATATGGTTTATTTCGCATTAGCTTTGAAATTTAATTGTCCCATTTGGAGTAATGATAAGAAGTTAAAACAACAAGATACAGTTTTGGTTTACCATACTCATGAATTGGCGAGATTATAATTCAGGCCCCCATTAATTTTATAAAGCATTGGCTTGTCCACAGCGTATGTTCGAACAATATCGCTCTATTGAAACTTTGGTGCAAGGAGCAGGATTAGAAAGAATAAAAGCAGAACTAAATGCGTCTGCGCCTTATGTTCATGCAGTTAAAACCATGGGATTTAGAGAGATTGGGTTAGATTATGGTTCAAAAGATGCGGTGATCGGTTATTCTTCATTCCATGATAATACGGGGAGGATAAGGGATATTAAACCAGAACATGAAAATCCAGACATCTTATTACAAACGAGAGAAGAAGTTTTAATAGATATTTTACGAGACATAGGAGGGATTAGATCGCATCCTTTACGTAGTTTTTTTGCGTATGCTCCTTGTTTCCATCCACAGCGTACAAAAGATTATGTGGCTTTGACTAAATTAATAACCAGAGCGCCTTTGATTTTAGCTCATTCATTCTCGGCATACTATCCGAAAATGGACACGTGATGTAGTGGTTAACTTTTGTAAATTTTTCGGTGATGGTATAATTATAGTCGAAAAGTTTATAAATATGTAGTGGTTAACTATCAGAATGGGTAGTTTGTTAACAAAAGTTATCAAAGGAAATGAATACTTGTACCTCGTCGACTCGATTAGAGTTAAAGATAGAATTATTCAAAAGACTATTAAGTATGTTGGTAAGAAACGGCCGATTAACAAACACGAATTTGATTGTATGCTCCTTTCTTATAAAAAAGAAGATTGGATTTTAAAAGATTTCCAGGATTTGCTCTCATATCAAGAACAACACCAAATGCGTCAAGCTTCTCAAAAATATCAAAATTATTTGCGACAATTGGACCAAACTTCCCGAGAAAAAGAAAAAGAACGTTTTTTAAGCAACTTTATTGCCAACAGTAACGCTATTGAAGGATCAACGCTAACTACCAAAGATACTTTTAACTATCTTTTTAATGACCTTGCACCCGCCGGAAAAAGTAAAAAAGAATTGCATATGGCTTCTAACTTATTTGATGCCTGGCATTATTTGGAAAAGAAGGTTAACACTTTTCCTACTTCTAAGCACATATTAGAATTACACCGATTAGTTAACCAAGGAATAGAATCGGAACAAACCTTAGGAAGGTTCAAAATAGTGCAGAATTACGTAGGAGAAATATATACCACTTCCCATTTATTTGTGACAGAGAGAGTAAAAGAGTTATTTTCTTGGATCAAAAAAGCATACTCTGAAGTGGATGATTTCGAAGTGGCTTTCCAATCCCATGCCCAATTCGAGATTATCCATCCTTTTGTTGATGGAAATGGGCGAGTAGGAAGATTATTACTCAATTGGCTCTTAATGAATAAAAAGTTAATGCCTTTAGCTATCCCTTTTGGAAAAAGAGCGGAATATATTGCGGCCTTGGACAATGCCAGAAAAGGAAAAACAGAAGTGATCTGTAAATTCTGTTGTGAAGAGTATTTGGAACAGTATAAGTTTATGTGAGAAAAATGGTTCTGAAGATTATTTCCGTAATCATAATTTGAAGAGGAAAAAGTTAATTGATACACTAATTTTAATTAATTCACTCATGAAGTTCCTCTCGATCAAAAGTGCATTTTCCTAAAGAGAATCAATTTTTCATCAACTGGATCTGGCGCCGGCTAATTTCCTCTTGTTGTTTATCTCGTATCCAGAACAGTAAAGCTTCTTTTATTGTTCTCATTTTAAACATTTAGATATTAGAACTATTTGAATCTTTTGATGAAATAAATGTTTATTCCACCACGACTGAAAGTTAGATAAAAACGGAGGGGCATAATCAAAATAGGTTGATTTAAATGGGGGAGTATTGCCAACCGAAAGTTATTTATACTTGTGGTCATATTTGTAACCACTTGGTTAAATAATTAACCAATAAACAAAATGAATGAGCTATTCAAAAACAGTGCGTACAGAATATTAGAACAATTTATAGAATTCCCTGCTACTGATTTCTCTGTGCGTGGCCTTGCGAGAGAATTGAAGCTTAGCCATGCCACCATTCTTAATTATATTAATAATTTACAAAAATTAAATATGATTATAAAAGAAAAAAGCACTCTTTACCCCACTTATTTTGCCAACGTGGAAAATAAACAATACCAATTTTATAAAAAAAATTGGCTCGTTTTCAAGATAATAGACTCAGGACTGGTAGATTATATCCAACAAATGGTTTTACCTTCATCCATAATCCTCTTTGGTAGTGGAGCAAAAGGCACCATTACAGAGAAAAGTGATATTGATATATTTGTTGAATCGAATGATGCAAAATTGGAATTGGCCAAATATGAAAAAAAGCTTAATCGTAAAATTAACCTATTATTTGAGCAAAATATCAACAATCTCTCTAAGGAGTTGCGAAACAACATTATTAATGGGGTTATTTTATACGGCTTCATAAAAGTTAAAGACGGTAATAATGGCAAATGAAATGAGCTGGAAAGAATGTGTAGATGGAAAAATTATTACTAAAAATATTCCTGATGGAGAAAGATCAAATCAAATGTTAATGATGGCCAATCTTCGGCTGAAATTTTGGGACAAGAGAGTGGATGATGAATTCGTTGTTCTGAAAGTAGAAGCGTACTATGACATCATCAAAGAGCTTCTTTTTGCTCACATTTACAAAAATGGTTATAACTGTACAAATCATCTTTGTCTTATAGCATATTTAAAAGAAAAAGTGAAAGATTTCGACTTTGAAATCCAGAAGATAGACGAATTGAGAAAAGTTAGGAATGAGATAAATTATAGAGGATTAACCATCAAAAAAGATTATCTTGAGCGCAATGAACTGGAGTTCGAAAATATCATTAAACGGCTTAAAGAAGAATTAGAATGAAATTTATTTTTAACTCACCCTTAACTTCCCGGTCAATTGCGGCCAGATAACTTTCAACGGATTCTCATTAGCAATAGCTTCCACTCTTTGTATATTATTCTCATCAACGGTGCAACGTAAGAATTGTCTACCAATAGGTTGTTCTGCCCGATTTAATAATTCTGTTTTGAAATTGGGATTATTTATTTTATCGGCATCGACATATTCACAAACAGGAGTATCGAAACCTTCATACTCCGCGATTAAAGTTCTTTTAGTGGGGGTGATTTCATTCAAAGCACGTACTTTCTTCTCCCCTTGTTGTAATAAATATAAATCGCGATAATCTTGAGCCTGGGCTAAGAAAGCTTGTTCTCTCGATAAAGGAGTTTCTATACCAAATAATCCTCTGAACCAATCAATTACCTCTTCAGTAAATCCTCGGGTAAAAGTAAGAGATTCTTTGGAATAAACTACGGCGTTGAGATCTTGAGAGTAATACAATTTGCCGCCATCTCTTTCTTGCAAATCGCAGTTTTGGAATCCACTTCCTTCGGTACAGAGAGTCTTGGAAGAGATAGCTCCTTGGTCTATTCCAAATGTTTGTAAAAATGAATTTAGGCCACTGATGTTTTGATTCAAAGTGGTGGCAAAGGCCACTTTGCCGTTATCGTAGGTTATGACACAGACATTGTTGATGCAAGTGTTTTCATTCTCGGGGATGAGAGAAGGTCCATCCTGAGTTGATTTGACTGCGCTGATGCCATCAAAACATACTTTTGGTTGAGTGGGAGTAGTAGTTGTGGAGGACCCTAGAAGATTATTAGTGGGAGCGGGTGCAACGGTTAATTCTTTAGTTCCCCACAATACTGAAATACTATTTCCTCTATCTTTATCCAATAGTGCCGTATCAAAATTGGTACAATAGATAGTATGATCCCCATTTCCAGTTACATTCAATAAACTGGAAGCAAGATATTTGGTTCGAGAAGTCCAATTTCCTTGCTCACAATAATGGTCTAAGATAAATTCTCCGTTATTGATACAGGCAGGGAATTGGAGAGGTCCAGGAGGAGTTGGTTCTTCTCCAAAATCTCGGGCAGCTAGATTTACATTAGTATTTTCGTTAGAACTGGAGAGAACAAAACATTGATCTGAGGCAGAACATAATCCGGCTTTATCTCCATTCCAATTTGATTTTGGTGGGAGATAACTCCATTCACCATCGATGCAGCGATATTCCCTTCCGCCGGAAACTTGTTCGGTGATGAAAGTGCTAGTTTCCATGGGAGCAACACAGATAAATCCATTCCAGCAGTAACTATTTGGACAGCAGGACAATCCTGCTCGTTCTTTATAGTCGTTGTAGTAATAATCGATGGGTTGGAATTGGTCCACTACTTGTAACATGGGCCATTTAATTCTACAAGGTCCAGTGAATTGTAATTGTACTGAGGAAGCGTCGGTGGTGTTAAAGTTTTTGAGTTTTGCGATAGGTATGGGCGTTTTTACCCCCTCATTATTTATAAGAAATATTTGTGGTTTACAGGTGAGATTTTGAGCGAAGGAGAGATTTGTTTTTGAAGGTACGGCTATTTTTTCTGAGAGGAATGTTTCTCCGGCTATAAGATTGACTACACTGCCATCGGCATCTTGACGTAAATTATGTTCGTTGACATTAGTTATGGCCACGCCATCTTTGTATATGGTCCAATAAAATATTTTATTATTATCAGAGTTGAAATCCGCATTAGGAATAATATTTCTGGCGGGAACGGCAGGAGTAAGATGGGAACGACGTTCGGCGGTAGTGGTAGTAAGATCTTTAGGGGGCATTAATGGTGGTTGGGTGTATTGGGTATTTTCATCAGCAATACCATATCCTACTTGAGTTACGGGGTCTTTATTCCATTCGTTGATAGTGGTCAGACTATCATGATATACACTAGGAGCGCAGAAATAATCTCCCCTAATATCGCAGGATGAAAATTGGGTGAGATGATCCCCCACAGGATTAATGTATGTTGGTGTTTCACAGCCAAAGAAACCAGATTTGGCTTCCGTACCATTACGAATGAAGACTACTTGTTGTGGGACTCGTTTGGCTTCGATGTTGCCGAAATTAGAGAATAGATTATTAGTGGGAGTAATTAAAGTTGTTTTCTTTTGTCCATCTACTATTTCTACAAAGTACAGGTCATATAAATCCGGATGAGGATTGGTTATAGTATATGGTGGTTCTCCGGGAAGAGGGTAAGTACAAACGGAATTGGGGGAGCAGGTGAAAGTGAGGGATTGTTCGACTGGTGGTATTTCCGACGGTTCGGAAGTAATACTGTTTAGATAATTCTGATTAACTTCTACCATGATGTAATAGGTGGTGGGCGCAGTACCAAAATCATCGGCAGTAAGAATTGTTTTAAATGGATCGGGGGAACCAATTAATGGATCGTAGAAATAGGTATCGACATTATTTTGATTATCACTGATAGTGATACTTCCTTCCACATTTCCAACAAGTGGTCTAAGATCACTGACAGTTTTAGTTATTGGATCGCCAATTATTTGTGGGGAAGTGGTTAATGAAATTTGGGTGGGGAGTAAGGTAGATGGTATTGATCGATATTCTAATTTGTAAAATTTATTTGTTGAAATTACAAAATATGTTATTGATTTATCATGACTCCAATCGAGTTGTGAAACATCAGCAATGGTTGTGTATGTACTTGACCAACCTTGAGGTATGGTAACATCATCACAATTTTCAGTCCAACTTGTAGTTATCGCCGCAGGATTTTTCGTACAACTATTATCATTTGGTTGCTGTTTTCTGCAGGAATATTCTGTTCTTTGTACATCACAAGTAGTAGGATTATCATTAACTTGTCCAGAACAAGTAGAACTAGAAATGGTACAATCAGTATAACTTAACAAAGGATCACCATAAGAACCAGAGCACATTGTCGATGATCCTCTAGTAAGTGTGGGACACTTATACTGCGCTGATTGTTCTATTTGGTGCGGCAAAGTCTCCGTCTTCGTAACCGTTACTGTTTCCGGTGGATAAGTTATTATACGTGTTATATTTTTTGAAGTCACCTTCACTTCCACATTCATCATGGTATCCCCATTGGCAAATACTTCTGAATTCCAACAGCCATTATTATTACCAGATGGACCACTATAATATTCTGCTTTATCATTACCACAACAACGATTAATGGGAAGAGTGGTATCAGTCCCCGAACTGGTTATTGGTCCTAACCAGGCTTTTTTATCGCCTTTAGCATAATAAGTATTACATATTTTTTCTCCGCTTATTGTGCTACCATAAGTGCCTTGATCTATATTCGTAAGCCAAGCAGATTCTTTTTGTTCGGAGCTAGTGTCTCCAGAACAAATAGGTGATACATCTGTGCTAAAATAAAAATTATTAACGTGGATAACATTAATAATTGGTTCAGAAGTGATTACTATACTACTTATACCGTACAAACCTTTGTCCTCTGCTGAAGTAGATACTAATTTAGAAAATGGAATTTTAATGTGGAACCATTTTCCTTCTTGGATAGTGGGATTATTAGTTGTACTAGCTAAAACATATTGATCTAAGTAAATTCTTTCTTCAGTTGGTTGGCCGTTCTCCATTTTCGGCGGGCCATAAATAACTATTCGAGCATCAGCAGGAAGATGTAATACACCCCCCTCTGGAGGAAGGAATTGAATTTCAAACTCTAAATTATCATAACCAGAAACATCTAAGAATGGTTTTTTGTAATATTCTTGGTGTGCACTATCAAAATTGATAATTACCCTACTATTTGTTTGGTCCGTATTTAAACTAAACAATCCGTCTCCGGGATTGCGGGATTTTATTGGGAGATTGTTAGATGGAACAGGTATATTTGAATCTTTACATTCAGCCCAACTCCAACGTTTTCCTTCTTGATAACAATAGTACTTATTGGCGTTTTCAACATTAATCATGGTGTTATCCAATAAAGTTTTCCAATCTACTTCTTGTTTACACTCAATCCAATACTCCCCATTAGAAACAACATCTTGAGTTGAGCCATCTAGTTGATCTAAAGTAATTATCCTAAATGCAGCAGCACCAATAGAATTAACCCAACACCAATCTCCTTGACAAGTAGTAGACCCGTCTCCCCACCCATTTTGTGAAATAGTATCATATCCACTAACTAAGTTACTGTTAAGACAAATATGTTGTTGATTATCTTTATCGGGTAATATTTTTCCGTTATCTATACGGGTACCTTTCTTTTGATTATACCCACAACAATAACCATTACCGTCTTTATCTTTCATCCAAGAGAATTGTTCATGATAAATATTATCTTGAGCGGGTTGTTCTGGTTTGCTCGGCGTTGCCGGAATTGGTTTTGTATCACAAGCATATTCATTTTTGTTGCAATCATCCAAATTATTATTTTGAAGAGGTTCACTACAACTATTACTTATTTTATCACCACAAACTTCAACATGGGCAGGCGTATCTGCAAAAGCACCATAAACATTTTGATCATCATCTTTACAATCCCAAGGTTTAGGGACGCCATCGCCATCTTTATCCTCTTGCGCAAGAAGTTCTTCTTTGGATCGCCAGATGTATTCGCCATTGGCAGAACTTTGACTGCAGTAATAAGTTGCACCATTTACAGTAGTAGTCCATTTATTATATTGCTGAGAACAAGGAATCCAATAAGAGTTATCTGCACAAATGTAAGCTATGTTAGAATCGGGCGTGTGGGGTTTTGAACACCATAATCCCAAATCATTATCGTGAAAAGAACTAGTACTGTCACCACCTACGACGTGATCTCCATCGAAAAGATGCCCTTGATCGTAGCCGGTTAACTGTGTTCCTTTGCGAATAGATGAATGTAATTTAAGTTCATTACTATTAGTCACCCCCCTATTCTTGTAATGTGCATCTAAGACACAACCGCCGGGATCAACCAAACCATATTCGGCGTAATCCCTCATTTCATATACCTCACCTTGTGGACCAGGAAGATTATTATTCTCACTACAGTAAAGTTCATCATCAATACTTACAAAAACTGAAGCCTTGCCAGGAGGTTCTTCGGCCCTAACTACGAATGATAAAATACTAATGCAAAACAGAACTAAAACTACCGTTATTAACCATCCTCTTTTTTTGTTCATACTTATGTTAAATTAAACCTTTCAGATTTATAAATGTAGCGACAACAAGTACGTATTAAGTTTCCTCTGTAACGAGGCTAGCTTAGCCAAGAGGTGAGCCCACAACTACTATTCATCAGACTTGTTGGTATGTGTTGATGAGCGCGACCAAAATACGAAACTGTTGTGTGTGTGCTTTTTATTGGAAAAAAAAATGTTGAGTGAACAACTTGTCAATTTCGTTCTACTTATAATTTAATACGTACAACAACAAAAACATTAGCGAGTACGATGAATATAGGCATCCGCACAAGTTTCCCCTTTCGCTTCTACATCCAAACAGGTATCGTATCTAGAACAAATATCAATTACACATGAAAAATAATTTTGGGTAAATGTTGAATCTATATCCTGTTGTTCTTTACACAACTGCATAAAATCACTTTTTGAACATTCACTCGGACTGGGGTGGTAGGGACCGCAAGTATTTGAATTTATGATGGGGCAACAAATAGTAATGAACGCGTCGACGCCACTTTCACAAGTATATTGTGTTTGAGAGCCAGAATTATCTCCTGGCGTTCCCGGAGATCCATACCCTTCACACTTCCCATCCACACAAACTCTATCCCCTTTACAATCAGTATCCGCAGCACAAGAAGGACTAGAAGAACTATCACTCCCGCAGGCAATGCCTACTAAAGCGACTAAAGGTAAAGTTCTTTGTAATATTGATTCTAACATTTTACTACTTAGAAATAACGGCTATTTAAAAAGATTGTGGAGGAAAAAACGTTTTTGATGAATTTTTAATTATAATTAATCCAGCACCAATCTCCCTGACAAGTTCTATCTCCTGTTTCGGCATTGGTTATAGCACCCCAAAAATTGGCATCGCTAATATCCCCGACTCCTCTCACTAAATTTTTATTGAGACAAAGATGTTGTTGTAAATCAGAATCTGATAATACTTTTCCATTATCTTCAATACCATTATAACCACAGCAATAACCTTTTCCGGCACTATCTAACATCCAGGAGAATTTTTCGTGATAAATATTATCTTGATTTTGTGGTTCCGGTTCGCCGGGTCTAGCAGTAGGACGAGTTAACTCACAGGCGAATTGGTTGTCGTTACAATTATCAGAAGTTTTACCTTCTACATTGGTTAACTCCTCACTGTTGGCATTAGTTGAACCACCACAATCATTGTTTATTTTATCCCCACAAACTTCTGTAGCTCCCGGATTAATACAAAGAGAACATCGTGAAAATATCTTATCACTGCAAATAGTTCGAGCATTGGCTTTTATTTCGGGAATGGTTTTACCAACTAAACTATCGGGATCTATGGTGGGACAAACTATGTCTGTTGGATCCTTTGAAGGATTATCGCTACAATCATTACCATCATTGAGGTAACCGTCGTGATCGGCGTCGGCATTTTCCCAACCAGGATTACCATCGTTCATCCTGCAAATGTAAATATAACCTGCCGCTACGGCTATTTTATTTACTTCTTCTTGAGAACAACGTTTCCAGTTTTGATTGTTTGAACATACGTATTGATTTCCGTCATCCATATATACCCTCTTACACCAGACATATGCAGTTTCATCGTCACGACTTCCCGCAACTATAGCTTCGGGAATAAAAACACGATGGGGATCTTTAGTTACTATTAATCCCTCTTTATAGCCCATACACGCCCGATCATCTCCACACTCATTATTGTATAATCTAACGGTGCAACCAGCAGACATCTTCTGACATCTACGATAATAATCAAATACATAAGCATAACGAACACCGGGAGTACAGGCCCCAAACCCAGCACAATCCTCAAGATCGTGAACTTCCATCTCGGGGAAGCTAGTTGCTTCCACTAAATTAGGTCTTTCCGGATCTGGTCGAGAATCTTCTGCAAATATTAAAGGTAAAATCAAAATTAAGATAGCTACAAATACTAATGCTAACACCCTTCCTCTTTTTTTATTCATACTTATTGAATAAGAAATCGTTTTAATTTATAAACCTGACGACAGAACAATCAGATAATTATTCTTTACTATGATCTATTACCCATCCGTGGCCATTAATACAGGCAATGATTTGGGGATCATCTTCAACTTGATTGTCACAATAACTTGTTTCAACTGCACAAGCAACAAATGCACATGCTTCCCTAGTCATGTCTTTTTGCTGTTCGCAGTAAATATTACAATTGGGGGAATGATATTTTATTCCTTCAGTTAATCCGCCCGTAGGACACATATCGATATATCCCTGACAAATTCCAACGGAAGTGTTCCCATTTTGCCCAGTAGAACCAGAATACCCTTCACACTTCCCATCCACACAAACTCTCTCTCCTTTACAATCTGTATCCGCAGCACAAGAAGGACTAGAAGAACTATCACTCCCGCAGGCAATGCCTACTAGCGCAACTAATGGTAAAGTTCCCCGTAATATCTTTTCCAACATTTTACTACTTAGAAATAACGGCTATTTAAAAATGTTGTGGAGGAAAAAACGTTTTTGATGAATTTTTAATTATAATTAACCCAACACCAATTTCCGGAGCAAGTACTTTTTGTTGGATCTATATCTGCTCCCCAATATTCAGTATTACTAATATCTGTTTCTCCTCTCACGAAATTTTTATTGAGACAAAGATGTTGTTGTAAATCAGAATCCGGCAATACTTTCCCATTATCTTCAATGCCTTTGTATCCGCAACAATAACCCCCTTCACTTGTTTGTATCCAGGAGAATGGTTCGCCGTAAATATTATCTTGAGCAGGTTGATCTGGGGAAGGAGAAGTTTGGGTGCAAGCGAATTGGTTTTTATCACATTTATTAGATGTCTGAGTATTACAATCATTTCCTTTTCCACTAGTAGGATCAGCATTGGAATCGTCTCCAATTTTATCCCCACATATTTCTGTCGCACCAGGATTTACGCAGATAGAGCAAACCCCATATTTAATGATATCCTGACTACATTGAGTAGGAGAAGTAATATCTTTACAGAAAGAAGGATCTTTTGATTTATCATCATAACAATCTGGATTGTCACCGGTATCAATGTAACCGTCTTCATCCCCATCTTTTCCTTTGTCTTCCCATTCTAGAAATCCATTTTGATCTAAACCACAAACAAACAACCGTTTATTTTCTGTCCAAACCACATACCCAACTACCGAATTGGAACAAGCATACCATTTTTTTGAGCTTGCACAAATATAAGCATCACTATTGTCAGAACGTATCTTTGAAAGACGAATAAGCTCCCTATAATTACCCTCTCCTTTATCTCCGTTTCTATTAGTATCTGTAAAATCTTCCGCATAATCCCAATCTACCTGTACCTCTTGTTTAATATATCCCAATCCCCAATCATCATCATTTCCACCCACGGGGTTTTCAGCAAACACATCATCATTTTCCCAACCATCAACAATACACCCCTCTCTTGAATCAACATACCGATTAGCATTTCCAGAAACATCATTATCAAACACTACATCCATTTCACGTCTATTTGTTCCGCCAGCGCTATCTTCTCCATCTAAAGTAGGAGTATGGGCCCTTAAAAAAGAATTAGTATTTACGTTGCTAATATCTATTTCTCCAACAACAAACCCACTAACTATTATTAGAAACAACACCAACAATATTAACAAAACTCCTCTTTTTTCCATCTGGTAAAAACAATCTCTTTTTCTTTATAAATCTAGCGACTGAATTGGACTGTTGATGAAGATTTTAGAAAAATATTATGAATTTAATCCTGACCAACATAATAAGGAGAACTCTTGCATTCAGCTAAAGTTTTTAATGGATTACTCAAAGCCACATAAACACAATCATCAATGTTATCTTGAGTGCAATGTCTAAGCACATATCCATCATATTGATCAAGAATTTCATTAACTCTTCTCCAAGAAGAATCTTGAGATGGCCCATCAATAAAACGCATGGACGGATCTAAAGACACATCCTGAGAGGAAGTACTAAGTACTAATCCATTATACCTAATTCCTACCCCGTAATCAAAGTTATCTAATGGTTGATCCAAGGCTGAACCTTCATAAGTATTTTCAATTATAGCTCTGCCAACAACACAGTCTTCTCTAAAATGAAATGAAGTGTCACAATCCTCTATCTTCACCAAAAATTTTCCATAAACGGGAGAATCGCCGCAAGGAT
>Ga0209541_10012443_pt1 | contig 13166 bp, 20 predicted proteins | sample RifCSPlowO2_01_FD_184027 | JGI IMG/M metagenome (GOLD analysis project Ga0209541, IMG submission 184027) | Groundwater microbial communities from Rifle, Colorado - Rifle CSP2_plank lowO2_0.1 (SPAdes) (version 2) | ecosystem: Environmental > Aquatic > Deep subsurface > Groundwater | place...
AATTATTTCTATCGCTCTTGAAATAGCATATTGTTTTAATTCACTTTTTGATAACTCATCTTTTGTCAGACCTTTTGAGAATGATTCAATTTTCTCTATACTATTTAAAATATCATTAATAAATAATTTAAGATCTCGTGTCATATTATATTTACCTCGCTTTCCAAAATCTTCTCTTTCAAGTATGGATGGATATATTTGTAACTTACCAAATCAACTTTTTTTCCAAGAATATCTTCTAATTCGTGTTTGACATGAACAAAATCTAAAAGACTCATATCTTTTGTCGGCTGAATAAGAATATCAACATCGCTGTTCTTCTTCTGCTCCCCTCTTGCGTAACTTCCAAATATTCCAGCTCTGACTATGCCGTATTTCTTCAATATCTTCCTTATTTTTTTCTTCATATCTTCAATATCGTTTTTCATATTAGAATAAAATAGATTTAGTATTTAAGTTTTCCGTCGTCTCCCTCCGACCCATTATCAACGACTATAACTTCATAATTCTTATAAGTTATTTTCTTTAAAGATTCAAGGCATTCTATAGTATCCTCAACTCCATTCCAATTCAATATTATGATGCTGACGTTCGGAAGATTACCCATATTTCTTCAGTTAAATCGTTGTATAAAAATATATCGCTGTTCACTTTCCTTCCCACCAAAAAACATAAAAACTCCAACTCCCTCTATAAATTATGGAAACAAAATCAATCAAAGTAAATGAAGAACAATTTATTAAACTAGTAAATGATGTTGAATTAATTAAGACTTTGCTCCTACCAAAATACGACGATGAAGGAGAATTAAGTGACTGGGCAAAATCAGAATTAGAAAGATCAAGAAAAACTTCTGAAAGAGAGTATGTTTCATTAGAGGATATAAAAAAGAAGAGATTGTCTATGAAGCAAAAATGACATACCTTGTGAAGTTTGATAAAAATCCAGAAAAATTTCTTTTTAGTCTCGAAGATAAAGAATTCGACAGAATTATCAATAAATTAGATGAGGTCAAAGAAAATCCTTTTAGATATCTAGATCATTTTGAAGGCAAATACTACAAATTAAGAATTGGTGATTATAGATTATTAATGGATATAGATTTTGAAAAGAAATTATTGCTTGTCAGAGTTTTTGATAAACGAGGAAGAGTTTACAAATAAATCTTGTCCGTCATCATCCCCATCTCCTCAACAACCTAAATAAACTATAATTTTTACCTCTTCTAATGAAAGATAACAACCTCTTTATTACCCTATTTATTTTCGGATTTATTTTATCTCTTATTCTAGGAAACTCTTGGCTCAATATTTCTTGGAACGAAGTCTATAATCAAACTTCTGTTAACGTTATAAATGGTACTTTAGTTTATCCTTCTTAATTATCATCACCAAAAACCATAAAAACTCCAACTCCCTATATAATTCATGGAAACTATAACAATCTCAAAAGAAAAATACGAGCAAATGAAAATAGAGATAGAACAATTAAGAAACTCTGCTTTATATAAAAGACTGCTTGAATTTGAAAAAAATATCTCAGAAGGAAAAAGATACACTAGAAAAGACTTAGGATTTTAACCTAATATTCTTTTCTTTATTTTATCTATAGTGCTTTGTTGTTTTTCCTGACTTGTTTTAATTTCATACTCAAAGATTTTTGCTTCTTTTTTATCCTCTTCAATTTTAAAATAAAGTCTTATGGGCGGATGCATTCTTTTTACCTCATAAAGATGTAATCTTGAATCTATAAGTTTTCCCGCATTAGGACCGAGTTCCTCTATTTTGTCTAAAATCTTTGAAACTATTTCTCTTGTGTGGGTATCATTTCTTAATTTTGATAATTGAGTGAGTATAACGTCATCGAACACAAGTTCATAATTTTTCATTATTAATATAGGGTTAGTCGTTTAATAGTTTTTCGTCTCGTCTTTCCTCCTAAACAAATATCTTTTCAATCTCCCCCTACCCCCACCAAAAAACATAAAAACTCCAATCGTCTCTATAAATCATGAAAAGAATCACATTTAACAATGAAATTTTAGCAGGAAAACCGATCGTAAAAGGAACTCGGATTTCTGTAGAATTCATACTTGAAATGTTATCCTCAGGGATGACTATTGAAACAATACTCAAAGAATATCCTCATTTGAAAAAGGAAGACATCCTAGCAGCTTTAGCATATACAACAAGAATGTTAAAAAAAGAAGAAGTCTATAATCTGAATTAAAATGAAATTTTTAACTGATGAAAATATAGCTGTTTCTGTAGTAAAATTTTTAAGACAAAGGGATCACATCGTTAAAAATGTAAAAGAAGAATCTATGTATAGTTATTCTGATAAAGATATTTTAGAACTTGCAATAAAAGAAAAAAGGGTTATTTTAACCCATGATAAAGATTTTATGGAAATTGTAAAAAATTATAGTTCAGATTTTGAAGGAATTATATTAATACGATGTAAAAATCAAAATCCGGAAAATGTTTCTGAAGTCCTGGATAACCTTTTGAATATTCCTATGATCAAGAAAATAAAAAATAGTTTATTTATCTTAAATGAAAAACAGCTTATTATTGTCAAAAATAAATAGTCCCACGTCCGTCAGTCCCCGCCTGTCCGTCGTCAAAGGCAGTTTATTTACATCCCAAACCACATTAACTCCTTGAAGTTTTGCTATATCAAGATTAACGTAATCTTTTTTGATATCGTTTCCACATCCGAGGTTTAGCTTTTTCATCCCCCTACAACTCAAATCTCCATATAAAAATCTACCGCTGTTATCCAACCGCAAAAATTAAATACTATAATTGCATAACTATTTCATGAACAAAACAACTCTTGAAACCAACTATCAATTCTTTATGGAAAGTGACGTAAGCAAATATATAGGAGAATGGATTGCTATAGTTGACGAGAAAGTTATTGCACATGGAAGAAGCATAAAAGAGGTTGCTGAGAAATCAAAGTCATTGGCAAAAGGAAAAAAAGCGCTCTTTGCAAGAGTTCCAGATAAAGAATCAATGATATTCTAAAATGACTATAACCTTTAGATATAAAATATTAAAAAGACCTGACAATTCTCAGATAAAAACTCCTTCTATTCCAATAACTATAAGCGGAAAAGGCGCGAGATACGACTTTATTGCACTTGTTGATTCCGGGGCAGATATTTCTGTAATTCCTAAATCAATTGCCGAATTACTTGATTTGAATTTAAATGGAAAAATAGAAGAAGCTTCAGGGATTGGAGGAACAGTTCCTGCAATACAATCTATTCTAAATATAGAGATAAATAAAGGGCACGAGCATTATTCTTTTGAACTTCCAATTAAAGTTATTATGAATGACAATGATTTTCCTATTCTTTTGGGAAGAGCTGGTTTTTTTGAGAAGTTTGTAATAACATTTAATCAAATGGAAGAAAAACTAATTTTAAAAAGAGTTCCTGAAAATACTTATTGAATTTTCTATCACTTCTTTCTTAATCTAATCTCCCCTTTAACAGCTTCATAATTAGGATAGTTTATTTTCTTCAAAGAATCAAGACACTCTATAGTATCATTAACTCCATTCCAATTCAATATTATGATGCTGACTTTCGGAAGACTACCCATATTCCTTCAGTTATATCGTTATATAAAAATCTACCGCCTAACTCCAATCTCCTTTATTCCTCCCCCCTTTTCCACCCCCTCCAAAAAGAATTTAAACTAACTTTATTACTCAAAAATAATGACAAATACTAAAATGAACTATAAAAAACTCCTCTCAATTTTTGTATTAATTATCATCTTAGCCCTAGCTTTCTTCTTCATTTACAAAAACATAAACGACTTCAAATCTCTAACCCTGTCATCCCCACATTTAATATTTTATCTTGTCCTAATATTCCTCACTAACTATTTCCTTCTCGGAACTCTAACTAAATATCTCATAGCCCCACTACATGTCAAACTATCTCATAAAGAATCATTCCAAATTGCATTCGTCACGGGCTTCTACAACTTGATTACTCCTTTCCGAGGAGGAATGGCCGCACGAGCACTTTATCTAAAAAAGAAACACAACTTTTCATACAGCGATTTCTTCGCATCTCTATCAGCAAGCTACATCTTATTATTCCTTATAGCAAGTTTATTCGGAATCGTTTCAACTCTATTAATTTATCTTAACGAAGGCATTTTATCAATTCCATTATTAATTTTATTTACTTTAATCTTCATTCCAATGTTTATTGTAGTAACTTTCTCTCCAAGAATTCCATTAACAAAAAACAATTACATAAACCATTTCATAAAAGTTGTTAACGGCTGGCACTTAATAAAAAACAATCTCAAAGTAATCTTAATAGTCTCTATAATTACAGTGCTTCAACTATTAATGATGACTTCCATGTTATTTCTTCAATTCCAAGTTTTCGGAATCGAAGTCTCATTCATCAAATGTTTATTCTTAACTTCAATCGGCTCAATATCAATCGTAATTGGAATAACTCCGGCAAATTTAGGAGTTGCCGAAGCCGTTACTGTCTTCTCCGCCCTAACAATTGGAATAACTCCCGTCCAAAGCTTATCAGCTTCTATATTAGGAAGATTAGTCTCCGTAGTCGTCTTATTCACTCTCGGTCCAATTTTCTCCTACATCCTATTCAAAAACACAAAAAATGGAAAAGCATAAAGAAATAATTCATTCATCATTTTGGCAACTGCTTTCAGTTTATGTAATATTCATCGTAGCAATTGCCTTCGGTTACATGCACAAATATTCTTTACATTTCAATATCCTCGCTTTAATTATTGCTTTCCTCGGAGTTTATTCAATAAAAAAAGAATATATCCATGATTTATTTGAAGATAAAAATTTAATTCCAAAAAAACTCCACGTCCTAATTTTCATTCTATCTATTTTATTAATTATATCATTTAGAACGATACCCTACATAAAAAACGGAACAGATATTCCTATTGGTTACGACGCAGGTTTATACAATTACATAATAGAACACGGATTCCAAAACATGGATTTATGGATAAGAACGGGAGTAGAACCGGGATTTTTGTATTTCATGACTTTCCTAAATTCAATATTAAACATTCCCTCAAACTTTTTACTTATCCACGTTTTCATACTATTCAATGTTCTTTTAGGAGTTTCAATTTACTTCTTCTCAAAAGAATACTTCAATGACGACGTAGCAATTTTATCAATCCTAATTTATTCAATCTCAACAATTCAATTCGAAGTATTCACATATTTATATTATAAAAATATAATCGCATTATCACTCCTTTTATTCTCCTTTTACTTTCTTAAAAAACAAAATTACATTGCATTCACAATTCTGGGAATCCTAATTGGTATAACTCATCGTCCAACATTTTACATATTTGGTTGGTCTTTCTTAGCATATACTTTATTCAACTCATTCAAAAAATACAAATTTCAAACTAAAATAACTTTAATTAACGTCGCCTCGGGAATAATAATATTATCTATCTCTTTACTTTTCTACTTAGGAAAATTCAAACCAGCAATAATTAATTTAATCTCTCCAGTGTTAACTTCATTCGTCGATACAGGAACCGCTCCCGGAACTTTCGTAACTTTCCTAACCTACCAATTTTCAATTTTATTTTACCTCCCATTATCACTTTTAGGATTATTCTTATTAATTAAAGAAAAAAAATTCAGCATTTTCTTCTTCTTTACAATAATAACAGGAATAATCGTATATTTCAAATTCTTCTTTTTTAACAGATATATCATCTTCTTAGACATCTCATTAATCCTATTGGCTGCCTATGGACTTTATTTTTTATTAAAGTCAAAGAAAAATTTAGCATTTATATTTATGATATTATTATTAAGTTCAGGTTTAATATTAACATTCAACACTGCAATAAACACTAAAAACATAATAAGCAACGAAGTATTCGATTCGATATCAAACATCAAATTACCAAACCCTTCAAGCTCTTACATAATAAGTATATCTTCTCAATTCTCTCCATTCCTTCAAGGATATACCGGTAGCTCAATTAATGACAGAGTAAGTTACCAAATAATAGCTCCAGGAATGTTTGATTACGACGTTCTAAAAACAGAAGAGAGATGGAACATATTTTGGGAAGACTTAAACGCATCTGAAATTCAAGACAATTACAAAAATTCAGAGATTTACTTATTCACACCTAATGGAATAGATACTTCAGAAAATATATGTTACACAGAACATTTAAAAAATCTCTACAAATGGAGCTGTTAAATGAAAACTAATAAAAATAATCCCAAATCGCCAGATTGGCAAACTCAATTTGAAAGTTGGAAACATAAAAAGGAACAATCAAAGAAAAAACCAGAAGAAACAAAACCCGCATTCAAAGAAATAAAAAAAGACATAATTGACGCCTTGGAAAAAATTGAAAAAAAGTCAATCAAAGTAGAAGAAAAAATAGAAAAAAAAACCCGCTCCCCAAAATTCGTTATCACCCTTAAAGTTCTTATAATCTTAATTCCCATAATAATCTTAACTTATATACTCATAAACAATTTCTTATTAAGTCACGACTTTGTATATAATTACGACATAGGTTCTCAAGAAGATTTATCAAAAAACTTCTTAACTCCATTGAACAGAGTTTCTGAAATTCAAACCGAAGAATCATCAAATATAAATTACAGGAATTTAACTTCCCAATTAGTTTACTTTAATATTCCCATAGTAAAAGATTCAGAATCTATAAATATTGAAATGAAATACAAAGATAACTTCCCATCTACAGGAAGTTTATCTCTCGGAGGAAAAGACATGGAAGAATGGCATTACTATTCAAATATGATATACAGTTCAACTATCGAAAACCTAACTGAAAAATATCCACATTCTTCTCAAGGCGATTACTTATTAATACAATTAAATGAAGACGAACCAAATTACGAAATTAACGATTTCCTCACAGATACTCCATTAACCAAACTTTCAACAAATCAAAATATTTCAATTCCTGAATTTTCAATTCCTAATTATCAACAATTAGATGTTGAAATAAACACCGCATTAAGAGGAACTCAAGTATTTTACGTTTATGCAAAAGATAATCTTGCAGTTTATGTTGAAAAAAGAGATTTAAATTGGTATCCAAATAATGAAACGGGAGAAGACATTTTAGAGATTAACCTCTACGATTTGGATAACAAACTTATTTCTACCTCTATAATTGAAGACGATGGAGAAAAAGACAAAGAAGTTGACAAGTCATCAAAAAACACCCAATCAAAAAGCTTCTTCGTATCAGATTTAAAAGAAGGAGTTTACAAATTAGAATTAAAAAATAACGATGACATGCTTATAACAAACACAAAAATAAACCAAGGAAAAGTAGTTTTAGTTAACAAAGCTTTTTTAGCTCAAAGCGATGTTTACTTTGACAACTTCGAAAAAGATTCAATCCTCTACTTCAAAACAGATTCTAAGAAAAATACTCAATTATCCGTTCAAACATATCATGATGCAGCTCTTCAAACAGTTTACGTTGATGGCAAACCATTACAAATTAAAGAAAAAAATAAACTAGCAATAATAAATCTCCCTTCATCAAATGATATATATGAATTTAATTCTCCCAAAAACGACATAATAGTAAAAGGCCCAAAATATTTTTCATTCACAAGAGAATCTTACTTTGATCCTTTCCCTTCAGGAAAAGTCCCTTTCAAAGAAGATGTAACTTATTTAGAAAATAACGCAGATTTTGTTTTAGTTAAATACATTCCTTCAACAAACCAAGATAACTCATGGAAAATTTCATTAACAAATTTTAATATTAAAGAAGACAATTTATTTATAACTAACAATCAATTAAATATGCTAATAAACACCCCACATTTAAATGAAAAAAATAATAAAACCAACACAAAACAAATTTCAATAGATTACATCAAAGTCACCATCCACAAACCCGGTTTATTAGAAAAATGGAAAAACAACAAGGAGGAATCAAATGCCTAAATATTTATTCAAAAGCCATTATGCAGATTTAATTAATCACGTTTTCCAAACTTTGTTAATTACATATTTAATTCTTTTATTAATTGAACAAGTTTATCCAAACTTTGTTTCTCAATATTTGAATTTAAATTATCTCTTAATTATTGTTATAATTATTGGAATTCTAGACGTATTCTCAGAACATCCGGAAAAGAAAGAAAAACCAAAAGTAAAATGGTTTGATTATGTATTCATTACTGCATTAGGTATTCTTGGTTTCGCAATTATAAGGTTCAAAACTGCTACAGCTTTAGATTCTTGGCTTTCATGGGTTATTTCCATAATCGCAGGAATTCTAATAATTCTATTGTCAATTCTCGTCTTAGATGAAGATGAAGAAAATAAATCTAAACACAAAGATAAAAAACAATTTAAAATTACACTTTCTCTATGGATTTATTCAATAATAGGAATTATCCTCATCTTAAATCTAATCTCCTTCTTATTATTCGTTTTCACATCATTAAATTATCTTGAATCTCTGCGTATAGTTTTCGGAAGCGTTTATGTATTATTCCTTCCAGGATTCATATTAACCTTCTTATTTTTCCCTACTCTTAAAACCTCAGAAGAAGACAAAGGAATAGACTGGCTCGAGAGAATTGCTTTAAGTTTTGCCTTGAGCATTGCTGTAGTTCCTCTAGCAGTTTTCTATCTAAACTTAATCGGAATTAAAATTAATTTACTTAACAGCTCATTAATTATTTTAGGAATAATAATTCTAAGTTCTATTGGAGTTTATTATAGAATAAGACATCAAAAACATTAACCCAAACAATCCTTATACTTATTCATCCCTTTATATTTCCATAAAAAAGCAGCTTCTGAAAGTTCAGTATTTACAGATAATTCTTGATTCGCCTTAGCTTTCTTTATCGTAGGGCATAATCCCTTACCTAATTCAGGTATGTAATAATATGGAATTTTAATTTCCACATCTATATTTTCAGGAATATTATCACTCTCAATTACATTAGTCCCTTCAATAATTAAAGTCACATCTTCATCTGAATTAACATTCTCAGGATCATAAAACTTTAATATTATAATCCCCTTTTTTGGCATATCCTTAACCATAATCGATGATTTCAAATATTGAACTAAATTATCTCTCGTAACAATTACAGGTTTTGAAACACCCACATTATTTCCCCCTTCAACAGCTTTTGTAGACATACCATATCTAATATTAAAAAAAATTAATAATCCTATAAAGATTATAATTATAATAGTTAATTTTATCTTAAAAGATTTTGAAAACTTATTTTTCATAAAAAAGACTAAGAAATTTGGTTTATAACTTTTGCTATGTGGATAATAAATTAAATATTTATTAGTTTATTATTAAAATGATAGTTAATGTAAATCTCGAGATATATTTCCCTCACAATTTTTATACGGAACATCATGACGGAGTCTGATGTGGAGTTAATTAATTTTCGAGCTATGCGAGAAGTAACTTTAAACTACTTCAAACTCGACTCCACTTATCTCTTCCTTGTTTCCAGCTTCGTCATAAATATTAATTGTCAAATTATGAACACCTCTCCTAAAACTTTTCTTATTTTCACAAATTCCAAAATCACCATAATCAATTAACTTATTGCATAATAATTTTTCTCTTGGAGATGTTTCTTCAAAATCAACATACGTAATTTTATCAAAATTTAGGTCTGAGACATTAAACAAGAAATTAACCTTTCTTCCATCCAATGTAAAATTAAATCCATTTACAACCGGTTCCAAAGTATCAACATTTAAATTGATAATTCTCGATAAATCACTTTTATTATTAATATCTATTAAATTGAAATAATAAAATATTTCCTGCCCTTCAAGGAAACTCAAATCAACATTTTCATTACATGTTGTATATCTTCCATCATAATTACATTCAGATAAGTTAAACACTTTTGCAAATATGTCGCTGTCATTTTCATAATATAAATTTAATTCAATGGGATTGTCCTCATCAAATTCCAAGTAAAACATTCCATTTGAAAATCCCTTTCTCGGTTCTGTTTTTTTTATTTTTGGAGATTTACTATCAACTAAAAATGAAACATTCCTTTCGACCATCATACCATATCCATCAAACGCAAAAAAACTTATCTCATGAAAACCATCTTTAAAAGTCAACCGCTTAATTTTATCATCCCCATAACCCTCACAATTCTTCCTACAAAGAGTTCTCTTTCGCGGTTTCTTATCACTCCAATCTACATAACTTATTTCCTTAACATCCCCGTATGAACTTATATTAACTTTTATTCTTTTATCATTATATAAACTCTGATTAGGCTCATTTACTACTAAATTAAAAGCCCCAGGAACCACAACTTCAAATTCCCATGTTTTCATTGAACTCCTTCCAGAATAATCCTCGGCATAAACTTTAACCTCATGAGTTCCCATACTTAAATTTGAGGAATTAAAACTAATAATTGCATCGAGCAAACCCAAACTATTCAATTCAAAATCTACTTCAACATTATCCAGATACATCTTAACACTTGAGAGATTTAATCCAGAATTACTTTGATAAACTTCATCAAGTGAAGCAGAAATTATGGGATTATTTGATAGAATCTCTCCTTCCGGATTCATATCAAATATCTTTGGATTAAAAAAATCCAGATAAACGACTTTTGAATTTTCACTTTCAATTTTCCCACAACTAAAATTTGCAAAATAATTTAATTCTTGAATTCCCCCGGTCACATTTCCATTATTTGGAGTTCCATCAACACTAAAAGGTGAAGTATATAAAACATTACTAAGAGAGTTCCATCTGTAATACAAATTAATACCGTCGTTATTAATCAATGAAAATATCGGTTTAGTATTGTACCACCCATTCATCCCATCTGGATTAGATGGACTAATATTTAATATAGTCCTCCGATTAACATAAAAATCATGTGTTCCATCTTGATGAGTTTGGTTTAAAATGTCCTTTACAAAAACAGTCCACGAATGGTTTCCATAACCCAACAATGAAGTATCAATAATTGAAGAATAATTTCCCGGTCTATTAATTGTTTGAACACCTGAATAATTCTTCCAATCCCCATTATCTTCCACACTAAAAGTTACATCAATTGAATCGCTATGGCTTACGTTAACATAAAGGGTCACGTTGTCATCTTTCACAATGCAATATGAATTTATAGATTTATTTCCAAATTCAATCGTCGTGTTTATTAAAGGACTATTCGCCGTGCCAAAGGTGCATATGCCTTTTATAAAATCATCACCATCAATGTCTGTGTCCTGTCCGTCAGTTATTCTTGACAAACATTCATCATTCACATCATTCGCGTTCCCATCAGGAGCATTATCGCTAACATTTCCATCATCCCAATTCCCGTATGTAACTTTATCTATTTCCGTTCCTGAATCATCATACAAAATTAATTGTCCGTCGTTGTTTTGGATTCCAGCCGGATTTAACATAACAAAGAATCCCCCGGCCGTAATATTACCTGAAAGATTTTGTTCTTCATTAGTTGAATCATTTAATATTAATTTCCAGTTGTTCAAATCAATATCAAGGCCCCCATTATTATATAATTCAAAAAATTCATCTGAGGAAGTTATCCCCCCGCTCGCGCCCCAATCTGTTTTTGGATCAACGGTAAACTCATTTATATAAATATTTGCAGAAACAATATTTAATACCATTACAAATATTCCAAATATTAACACACCTTTTTGAAACACCATCAATTATCTATACAGGGTCTATATATAAAAGTTGCTTACTACTCTAATCCTCGAATATAAAATAACATTTCAAAATATATTTTCACTAATACAATAATCTATATATATTCAAGATTACTCTGTTTTTAATGAAAAAGTACTTATTAGTTCTGTTTTCCGCATTAATTTTATTGTCAGCTTCAGTTATGTTGAGTGCCTATTATTATTCTCCTTATGGATTAGGTTCAGGATATAATTATGCAGAACACTCTTACTCATATTCAAACTATGCAGTTCCCTTCGAACATTCATACTATTATGCACCATTTCAAAATTCATATTATACATCTCCCGGTTATAATTACTACCCAAATTATAATACATTGACTTATGAAGCTTCAAGAACAAATTCATTTTACAGGAATTATTACGGGAATTATGTTTCCAGTTCCGATTATAATTACGATAGCCCCTATCTTCAAGGTTCAAGATATTCAGAAAGATTTTACGATAGATATGGTTATCTAAGTTCTACATCCTCACATACGTACTTGGGCCCGCAATATTCTTGACTATTCCTTAAATATTTTTATTCCCTTTATCAAATGCTTCTTTTTCTTCAAAGAATCAATAATCATATCAACTTCTCTCGGAGAAAGCTCTATCAAACCAGAAGAATCTTTATTCTTAAAACCCAATGCAATTGACTCTTGATTTGGGTGCAAAAAATCCTCATTCAACAACACTTCTTTTATTTCAGAAGAATTCTCAATCCTAAAATTGCTTTCTTGACTAAATTGTTTTATCTTAATTTTCATTATGATTATATTTTCATATTACATCAAAACTTACAGGGAAACCAACACTGTTTCCTGCGTCATCTAAAATACTAACTGTTAAATCCCAATGTCCATTTCTAAATGAAACCCTCTTCCCACAAATTCCTTCTTTTAAACTTGAACAAATTTTCATTTCTCTTAATCTTCCTCGAGTATCAACATAACTATAATAAACTTCATCAAAATTAGGTTCAGTAATATCCATATTAAAGAAGATAAATTCGTTTTCAGTATCTTCTCCTTGCGCCCAAAAATTTCCAGGATTATTTAATACAGGCGGGGAATTATCAACCGTAACAACTACATGTTTAGATTCATCAACATTGCCAACTATATCAATAAGAACAAAGTAATATTCTATATCTTGATTATTAAACATTGCCAAGTTAACATTAGTCTCGCAAAATTGCCTTGTTTTTTCCATGTAACAATCAGAATTTAAATCAAGCCTCTTACTTTTCATATTTCCAACAACACCATAATACAAAGTTAAATTTTTTGGATTTTCCTCATCAATTTCAGATTTAAATGTTCCGTCAGAAAATCCTTTTTTCGGCTCCGTTTTTTTTATCCTT